>WNFA01000337.1_pt1 | contig 36663 bp, 34 predicted proteins | sample 5400481 | NCBI WGS metagenome assembly WNFA01 (sample SAMN13153340, study PRJNA577476) | soil metagenome | isolation source: 120 cm saprolite under Douglas fir tree site 2 hole 1 replicate 2 | place: USA:California | collected 2015-04-18 | reverse complement strand
TCCTGAGCCTGGCCGGCGTGGCCCTGATGCTGCTCGCAGCCTGTGGCGGCACCGGCGGCGGCACGACCGCGAGCCCGGCGAAGGTGTACAAGATTGGCCTCGTCACCGACACCGGTGGTCTGAACGACAAAAGCTTCAACCACCTGGCCGACGTTGGCCTCGAGAAGGCAAAGACCGACTTCCACATCCAGGGCGACGTGGTCGAATCCAAGAGCGGGGACGACTACGTGCCGAACCTGACCAACTTCGCCTCGAAGAACTACGACCTCGTGATCGGCGTCGGCTTCCTGATGGCGACGGCCGTCGGCACGGTTTCCGGCCAGTTCCCGAACATCCATTTCGCCATCATCGATGGCGCCGGCACTGACGCCAAGGGCAACGACCTGAAGCACCCCAACGTCCAGTCGCTTTTCTTCAGCGAGCAAGACGCGGGCTATTTGGTTGGCGTGGTCGCCGGCATGCTAGAGAAGCAGGGCAAGGCGAAGAAGAACCAGCACGTGATCAGCGCGGTCGGTGGAATCAGCATCCCTCCCGTGAACCACTACATCGCCGGCTACAAGGCGGCGGCGGTCATGGAAGACCCGTCGATCAAGGTCTTGGTCGGCTACTCGAACGACTTCACCGACCCGGCCAAGTGCAAGAACGTGGCCAGCAGCCAGATCTCAGCTAAGTCAGACATCTTGTTCCAGGTCGCGGGTGGTTGCGGCCTCGGGGTGCTGCAGGCGGCGGGACAGGCCGGCGTGTACAGCGTTGGCGTCGACGCCGACCAGAAAGACGCCGACCCGTCGGTGATCATGAGCGCCCTCAAGAAGGTGGACGTCGCCACATACACCGCGATCAAGAACGTGGTCAACAACGCGTTCCAGGGCGGGGCGTTGACCTTCAATGTCGCGAACGGCGGCGCCGGCTTTGCGGTTGACAACTTCACCCTGCCGGCCGACATCCAGACCGAAGTCGACAACATCACGGCCAAGATCAAGTCGGGCGCGATCACGCCGCCCTCCGACATCCCAGCGTAGATGGACCCAAGACGGGCGCTCCGTGGCGCCCGCCTTTCGTTTTGACGGCGGACTGTTGATCCTTTAGGAAAGCCAGTGGCAGCATCGCCGGCAACCGTGGGCCGAAGCCCGGGACCCCGAGTACCAAACGCTGTCCGACGGGTTGCAAGCGGCCTCGCGATGCCCCTGGGATCGGTCGTCTTCGCTTTCGTCGTCGGCGGCATCATCGTGGCCGCCACCGGTGGCAACCCGCTCGCGGCTTACCAGGGTCTCTTGTGCGGTGGGTTCGGGATCGCATGCGCCAGTGGCGAGAACTCCGCCCTGCAGATCTCGACCACGATCGTCTTCTTCATTCCTCTGATCATGACCGGCGTCGCGGTCGCACTTCCGTTCCGGGCGGGCCTGTTCAACATCGGCGCCGAAGGCCAGCTGCTCGCCGGCTCGGTGGCCTGCACTGTCATCGGAGTCAAGTTCAGCGATCTGCCGGCACCCATCCTGCTGCCGTTGGTCCTCCTGGCCGGAACGCTGGCGGGCGCGGTCTGGGCCGGCATCCCCGGAGTGCTCAAAGCCACCGTCGGCGCCCACGAGGTGGTGACGACGATCATGCTCAACTACATCGCGCAGTGGCTCGTGCGCTTCCTCATCGTGGGCGGCCCACTCCAGGCGCCCCATGGGTTTTCCGTCTCCTCGCCGATCGGAGTGGGGGCGCAGCTCCCGAGATTCCTTCCGAGCGACAACAGCCTGATCATCTTTGGGCTTCCGGCGGGCGTCTATCGGGTGCACACCGGTCTCGTGATCGCGATCGTGGCGCTCGTGATCTTCGCGATCCTCTTGTGGCGGACGTCGCTGGGGTACGAGATCCGGGCGGTCGGGCAGAGCCAGCGCGCTGCCCGATATGCGGGCATCAACGTGGCCCGCACGATCATCGTCACGATGCTCATCTCCGGCGCCTTCGCGGGGCTCGCCGGCGCGATCCAGATTGCGGGCGTCGACCACACGCTGAGCGACAAGTACTTCAACGACACGACTGGTCTCGACGCCATCGCCGTGGCGCTGCTGGGCCTGGGCAGCGCCGTCGGCATCATCCTCGCCTCGATCCTCTTTGGAGCGCTCCATGCGGGCGGATCGGTGATGCAGGCCGATGCCGGTATTTCCAGCAGCCTTGTGCAGATATTGCAGGCGCTGATATTGTTCAGCATCGCGGCGAACTTCCTTCGCACGCTGCGCGGCCGCCTCCCCACCTTCGGACGGCGGGGGACTGTGAAGTGACCTTCCTCTCCGACATCGCGCACGTCCTCGTCACCGCCGATCTGTGGCGGCTGACGCTCGAGGCCGCAGTGCTGCTGCTCCTGCCTGCGCTTGGCGGCGTCATCTCGGAGCGCAGTGGCGTGGTCAACATCGCCATGGAAGGCATGATGCTCACCGGCGCGTTCTTTGCCGTCGTCGCCGCACTGGCCTGGCACAACCCATGGCTTGCCGCGCTGGTCGGGATCGTCGCGGGCGGCCTCATGGCGCTCATCCACGCGGTCGTCTCGATCCGGTTCCGAGCCGACCAGATCATCAGCGGGATCGCCATCAACATCTTCGCTGCGGGCCTGACCCTCTTCCTGGTCAATCGCATCTACGGACTGCAGGATGTCGGCCACGTCCCCGCGTCGGAGCTTCTGCCCTACATCAACATCCCGTTACTCGACCAGATCCCCTTCCTGGGACGGGTCTTCTTCCAGCAGAACGTGGTGGTTTACGCGGCTCTGATCTTGCTGGTGCTGGTGCAGATCGTCCTGTTCCGAACCAGGCTCGGGCTGCGGATCCGCGCGGTCGGCGAGCATCCGCAGGCGGCCGACACGGCAGGCATCAACGTCTACGCGATCCGCTACGGCGCGGTCATCACCAGCGGCTTGCTGTCCGGCCTTGCGGGCGCGTTCCTGGCGATCGGCATCTCGAACACCTTCGTGCCCAACATGACCGACGGCCGCGGCTACATCGCGCTGGCCGCAATCATCTTCGGAAAGTGGAGGCCATTCGGCGCCTTGGTCGCCTGCCTGATCTTCGGCCTAGGACAGGCCATCTACGACAACAACTCGATCATCCATGTCTCCCAGTACCTGCTCAGCATGCTGCCGTACATCCTCACGCTCGTGGTCTTGGCCGGTGTCGTTGGGCGCAGCATCCCGCCAGCGGCTGACGGCATTCCTTACGCACCGGAGAACGAATGAGCACTCAGCCTTCGGAGAAGCTTGCGATCGAGATGCGAGGCATCACCAAGGCCTGGCCGGGCGTGGTCGCCAACGACCACGTCGATTTCTCCGTTCGCACGGGCGAGATCCACGCGCTGGTCGGAGAGAACGGCGCCGGCAAGTCGACCCTGATGAACATCCTCTATGGTCTGGTGCGCGCAGACTCGGGCGAGATACTGATCAACGGCGCAGCCGCTCGCATCAACGGGCCGCGCGATGCAATCGCGCTTGGCATCGGCATGGTGCACCAGCACTTCATGCTGATTCCGGTCTTCTCTGTCGGGGAAAACATCATGCTGGGGCGAGAGCCCGTGGTGGGCCCCGGTTTTTATGACTACGGGCGGGCGCGGAAAGAGATAGAGGAGCTGACGCGCAAATATGCACTCAGCCTTGACCCGGACGCGACCACCGGCGAACTGCCCGTGGGTCTGGAGCAGCGAGCCGAGATCGTAAAGGTCCTCTACCGCGGCGCGAACATCCTGATCCTTGACGAGCCGACCGGCGTGCTCACTCCACAGGAGACGGTGGAGCTGTTTGAGGTACTTCGCGACCTCATCAAGGGTGGCAAGACGATCGTCTTCATCAGCCACAAGCTGAAGGAGGTGCTCGCGATCTCCGATCGCATCACCGTGATGCGACGCGGCAAGGTGGTCGGCCACCTGATCACGAAGCAGACCAATGAGCAGCAGATCGCCACGATGATGGTCGGTCGCGAAGTGCTGCTTCGCGTAGACAAGAAGCAGGCCACGCCCGGGGCTGTGGCCTTCAAAGTTGAAAACCTCACGGCGAACTCCGATCGCGGCGTGCAGGCCATTCGCGGCATCTCCTTCGAGCTGCACCAGGGCGAGATCCTCGGGATCGCCGGCGTCGAGGGCAACGGCCAGAGCGAGCTCGTGGAGGTGCTGGCCGGCACCCGACGGGCCACCGGCGGCCGCGTGCTGCTTGGCGATCACGACGTCACCGCCGCCGACGCTCGCGAGGAGCGCGAGGCCGGCGTCGGCCACATCCCCGAGGACCGCCGCGGCGTCGGCCTCGTCCTCAATTACTCGATCGCCGACAACCTCATTCTCGGGCGCGAGCGAGCGCCGCTCTTCTCGTGGCACGGGATCCTGCTGCGCCTCGACGCGATCAAGAATTGGGCGATACGCCTGGTCAAGGAGTTCGACATCCGCGCGCCGAGCATCGACACGCCAGCGCGGGCGCTTTCGGGGGGCAATCAGCAGAAGATAATCGTCGCGCGCGAGATGGGCAACCGGCCGCGCGTCCTGCTGGCGTCCCAGCCCACGCGCGGTGTCGACATCGGGGCCATCGAGTTCATCCACCGCCGGTTGGTGGCCGAGCGGGATGAGGGCACCGCGGTGCTCCTGGTTTCGGCAGAGCTGGACGAGATCCGATCCCTGTCAGACCGGATCGCGGTGATGTACGAAGGCCGCATAGTCAGCTTCGAGCCGGCCGATGCCCCCGAGGAGCGACTCGGCCTGCTGATGACCGGCGGCGGCACCGGCGCGCAGGCCGGCGTCGCCTAGCCTTCAGAGCGTTTCCAAGAGCGCGCCCAGCTCGGCAATGCTCGCCAGGCGGTGCCATCCTTCGCGCGGCATCGAGTCCTCGGGTACTTGTTCGTGATGCCACGTGAGCGGGTATGGGATGTGAACGCCGCGCGCACCCAGCGCGACGACCGGCGAGATGTCCGAACGCAACGAGTTGCCGACCATGACGAACTCCTCAGGCTCGATGTGCCGGCGGCGCAGCACCGAGCGGTAGGAGTCGACGTTCTTCTCGCTCAGGATCTCGACTCCAGAAAACATCGACGCAAGCCCTGATCGCGCGAGCTTGCTCTCCTGGTCGAACAGGTCGCCCTTGGTGATCAGCAGGAGCTGGTAGCGCCCGTTCATCTCGCGCAGCGCCGCCTCCACCCCATCGAGGAGCTCGGTCGGCTCGCCGAGCATCTTCTTGCCCCAGCCAAGGATCACCTCCAGGTCGGCTGTGGGAATGCGCCCGTTGGTGACCTGGATCGCCGTCTCGAGCATCGAGAGCGTGAACGCCTTGACCCCGTAGCCGTAGAGACTGAGGTTGCGCATCTCGACCTCGGACAGGTGGCGGTCGACGTCGGCGTCGGGAACATGGCGGCGCAGGAGGTCGCGAAGGGCGGTCTGGGTGAGATGGAAGCGTGTTTCGTTGTGCCACAGGGTGTCGTCCCCATCGAGCCCTACGACCTTGATTGACATCCCTTAACCCCCCAGGGCGATGATATCGACGTAAGCCTTGGCAAAAGAACGAACCGCGCGACCGAGTTCGCGAACTGGAACGCGCCGGCAGTATTCGACCGGCGACGCCGAGCTCGATCGCAGGCTGACCGCCCTGGTCGAGGAGCTCAAGCTCGCGCCGGTCGACGCGCGCTCGACCTATGAGCTGCTGGTCACCGCAATCCGCATGGCGCGAGAGCCGCTGAGCCGGCTCGACCGCAAGCTCATCAACGCGTCCGTGAAAGAGATGCGCTACGCGTTCAACGTGTTCTCGAAGTATCGAGACCGCAAGAAGGTGAGCGTCTTCGGCTCGGCCCGGACGCCACCCGGCGATCCGAACTACCAGCTGGCGAAGGAGCTCGGGCTGCGGATGGCGGAAGCGGGATGGATGGTGGTGACCGGCGCGGGGCCCGGGATCATGAGCGCCGCGAACGAGGGAGCGGGCCAGGAGAGCTCGTTCGGCGTCAACATCGTCCTTCCCTTCGAGGCCAAGCCGAACCCGTTCATCGCCTCCGACCCCAAGCTCATCAACTTCAAGTACTTCTTCACGCGGAAGCTCATGTTCATCAAGGAGGCCGAGGCTTTCGTGCTCTTCCCAGGTGGCTTCGGGACCCTGGACGAGCTGTTCGAGCTTCTGACCCTGAGCCAGACCGGCAAGAGCGACCTGCACCCCATCGTGATGCTCGAGGCCCCGGGAACGGGTTACTGGCCCGAGATCGACAGGACGCTGCGCGAATCGCTTCTTACACGTGGCTATATCGATCGTGAGGATGTTGAGCTCTACCACCTGACGGAGTCGATCGACGACGCCGTCGACCACATTCAGCGCTTCTATCGCATCTATCACTCGCAGCGGTACGTCGACGGCAAGCTCATCCTGAGGCTGAACGCAGACATCTCCGACGAGAAGATCGCTCAGCTCACGCAGGAGTTCAGCGACATCCTGCGCAAGCCGATTGAGCGGACAACTGCCTCTAGCGGCGAGCGTCAGGACGGGGACGTGCCCGACCTACCGCGGCTGAAGCTCGACTTCGATCGGAGCCACTTTGGGCGGCTGCGCCAGCTCATTGACCGACTGAACAGCGCTTGAGCGCCGCTTACGACCGGCTAAAGGAAGGGCAGCGGTGGATGTGGTCGCTCGGCGACTACTCGAGGGTCGCGGAGGTGCTCGAACCTCACGCACAGGCGCTCGCGGACGTGTGCGCGATCGAGGCGGGCACGAGCGTGTTGGACGTCGCCGCGGGTAACGGCAACTTCGCGTTCGCCGCGGCAAGGCGCGGCGCCAAGGTTACAGCCACCGACATCACCCAGAAGATGGTCGAGCTCGGCCGTGCCCGCACGGCGGCCGCCGGGTTGACCATCGAATGGTCCGAGGCGGACGCAGAAAACCTGCTGTTCGCAGACGCAAGCTTCGACATTGTTGCCTCCGTGTTCGGTGCGATGTTCGCACCACAGCCACAGCTCGTGGCTGCCGAGATGTTTCGCGTGGCGAAACCCGGCGGCGTGGTGGCGATGGCCAACTACAGCCCGGACGGCTACCTGGGGCGGCTTTCAAAAGTGGTGGCCTCCTTCTCAGCACACCCCGCATTCGAGCTGCCTTGGCCGTTCTTGTGGGGCGAAGAACAGGAGGCGCGGAGGCGCCTTGGCGAGTTTGCGCAGTCGATCGAAGTCGCGCATCGCAGTCTCTCGTTTGAGTCGGGTTCGATTGAGGACTTCGTCAAGTTCTGGGAGGTGACCAACGCGCCGCAGAGCGCTTTGAAGGCGATGCTGCCGCCCGAGACGTACCAAGAGGTGCTCAGCGCGAAGAAGCGCCTTGTCGAGGAAATGAATGAATCGCGAGATGGGAGCGTAAAGCTGAGCTCGGCCTACATCCTGGTGCTCGCCCGCAAGCCTACCTAGTTATACGGTCGATCTCGGCGAGCTCTTCGCGTGTGAACTTCATGTTGTCGAGGGCGCCGATGTTCTCCTCGAGCTGGGCCACGCTGCTGACCCCGACGATCGCGGACGTGACGCGCGGGTCGCGCAGCACCCACGCGAGCGCCATCTGGGAGAGCTTCTGGCCGCGGCGCTTTGCGATCTCATGCAGAGCCCGTATCCGTTCCATGTTCTGATTCACCGTTTCCGTGTTGAGCGAGCCTCCCTGGGTCGCGCGAGAACCGGCCGGCACGCCCTGCAGATACCGGTCGGTCAGCATGCCCTGGGCCAACGGCGAGAACGCGATGCAGCCCACCCCCTCCTGCTCGAGCACGTCCAGCAGCTCAGGCTCGATCCAGCGATTGAGCATCGAGTACACCGGCTGATGGATGAGCAGGTGGACGCCCATGCTCTTGAGAATCGCCACGGCCTCGCGCGTGGCTGCCGGCTGGTATTGCGAGATGCCGACGTACAGGGCCTTACCCTGGTGTATCGCGGTGGCTAGCGCGCCCATCGTCTCTTCCAATGGAGTCTCGGGGTCAGGGCGATGGTGGTAGAAGATGTCGACGTATTCGATTCCCATGCGCGCCAGGCTCTGATCCAGGCTGGCGAGCAGGTACTTCCGAGAGCCGAAGTCGCCGTAGGGCCCCGGCCACATGTCCCAGCCCGCCTTGGTGGAGATGACGAGCTCGTCACGATGCCCTGCCAGGTCGGCCTTGAGCATGCGCCCGAAGTTCGTCTCGGCCGAGCCGTACGGCGGCCCGTAGTTATTGGCCAGGTCGAAGTGGGTGACGCCCAGCTCGAACGCCCGCCGGAGGATCGCACGGTTCTCGTCTGAAGGAGCGTCGCCGCCGAAGCGCTGCCACAGGCCAACTGATAGAGCCGGAAGCAAGAGCCCGCTGCGCCCGCTCCGGCGATAGATCATCGAGGCCAGAGTAGCCTATGACGGTGATCCCGATCGAGGAGCTTTCGGGGGTGGTGCCGGCCCTTGTCACGCCATTGCATCGCGACGGCAGCGCGGACGAGGCCGGCATCAAGCGACTCGTCGAGCACGTGATCGCGGGGGGCGTGCACGGGCTGCTGCCACTTGGCTCGACCGGTGAGGGTGCATCACTGGGCGAACGGACGCGATGGCAGGTGCTGAGGTGCGTTGTCGAAGCGGCTGCCGGTCGGGTGCCGGTGATCTGCGGTGTGGCGCAGCCTCACCTCGAGGGCGCGCGCGCGGAGGTGGCGGCAGCCGCGCGCCTCGGCGCATATGCAGCCCTGGTGGCGCCGCCCTTTTACTACCCGACCGACCAGGCCACCGTGCTCGCTTTCTACCGCCGCCTCGCCACCGAGAGCAAGATCCCGCTGTTCCTCTACAACATCCCGCAGTTCACGAAGGTCGTATCCGAGCCCACGGCCGTGGCCGAGCTCGCCCGCGAGGGTTCGATCGCGGGCATCAAGGATTCAAGCCGCGACTTCGAGTACTTCGAGAACGTGTGCGTCGCCACGCGCGACCTGCCGCGTTTTCGAATCTTCACGGGCAGCGACTCCATGCTCCTCGCCTCGATGGCGATGGGCGGCGCCGGCACGATTTGCGGTGCGGCGAACATTGCCCCGAGCTGGGTCGTCCGGATCTTCGACGCCATCCAGCATCGCGATTGGGAATCCGCGCGTGCTGCCCAGGACGCTTTGATCGAGGTCGTCATGGCGCTTCGAGGCGGCGTGTTCCCGGCCGCGATCAAGGCTGCGCTTCATCTGCAGGGCATCTGCGAGCCGTGGCCGGCTCCGCCCACTTCGCCTCTTGACGAGGTTCCGACCGCGAGGCTCCGCGAACGGCTCGCGCGATGGGGATTGCTGTCGACGCCTCGCGACTGATCACGTGGGGACCGGACCGGCTCGAGCTCGGAGAGGGCGGCCGCTGGTTCGACGACCGTGTTGTGCTGGTCGACATCCCAACCGGCCGGTTGCTCGAGGCGGATCCCAAGACGCGTGGACCGCTACGGCAGCTCGCGAAGCTCGATGTACCGCTCGGCGCGGTGGCGGCGCTGGAGGGCGCGGATGATGAGTGGGTCGCCGCATGCGGGACAGGAATCGCGATTCTTCGCCGCGATGGACGGCTCGAGTGGCTCGACCGGCCGGAGGACCGCAAGCCCGTGAGGATGCGGATGAACGACGCATGCGCCGATCCGGCCGGGCGATTTTGGGCGGGCAGCATGGCATTCGACTTCACACCCGACGCCGGCTCCCTGTATCGGGTGGACCGCGACGGGAGCGTGACCAGGGTGCTGGACCGCGTCACCATCTCCAACGGTCCGGCCTTCGACGCCGCCGGGACGACGATGTACTTCACCGACTCAGCGCGAGGGCGCATCGATCGATTTCATGTCGACCCCGAATCCGGTGCGCTCAGCGGGCGGGCAACGTTCGCCCAGGTGGAAGAGGGCCGTGAGTTTCCCGATGGCATGTCGGTGGACGACCAGGGCGACGTATGGGTGGCCGTGTGGGGTGCATCCGAGGTGAGGCGATACCGGCCCGACGGGAGCCTGGCGGAGACGATCCGGGTGCCGGCGCGGCAGCCGTCGAGCGTATGCCTGTTCGGTCGTGACGAACCGAGGATGTTCATCACGAGCGCCTTCACAGGCCTGGACAGCTCCGGCGAGCTCGCAGGCGCTCTGTTTGCGGTCGACGTCCCGGTTGGCGGACGACCCGCCGACGCCGCGAGGATCGGCTAGCGGCTACCGAACAGCCTTTGTACAGCGTTGACGATCACGATCACGATGTCGGGCGTGCTGGTCGGCTCGATCGGCTGGTCCGATGGTTGGAACGACTGCCTCGCCGGCGTGGCATTCAGGAGCAGTTGCGCTTCGCAGACACCGGTCGCCACGAGCAAGGGAACCGCGGCGCCACGCCGTATAGCCGGTTGGTGGGATCCGGGTATCTACCGCTGGTGACGGCTTTTCGCGCATACATGTGCGGGCGGGGAGACTACGAGGCCGTGCTCGACAGGAGGCTATGCGGTGTGGCGCTCCAGAAGCTCTGAGATCGAGCCTTCGAACTTGGCGAGGCGCTTGTGCACCTCGAGAACCTCATCCGAGCTGACCGGATCCCTGGGATCGATGTCGGTCTGGTGCTCGGTCCACTCCGCTCCGCATTCGCAGCGATGGAAAAGGTAACGATCGGTGTTGGAGCGATAAACGTAGATCGATGCGTCTTTCAGGCGGCGACCGCAGGCGCACTTTCCGTTGTCTGGTTCCAGCTTTGGCTTTTGCAATGACGTGTTCCTTGACTTCTATAACGAACCAGCTCTGGATCTGGTTGCGGATGCTACACCGCGTGCAGCGTATTTGGAACAGTCATATGTGTGTAAATGCCTATGCGTTATTGGGGGAATTCAACGTAGACATCAGGCCTTCCAGGTCCCTCAGACGTTCGGTCCGGGCGGCGTGTTGCAAGGTCTGATATTGGGACAGGATGTCCACAAAACCCTCGCCGACGTCGTAGCCGTGTGCGAGGAGGACCTCCCGGCCCCGGTCCCCGAGCCGGTTCAGAACCTCGCGGACCTTGCTCTGAGGCGTAAATTCCACCCCACCGAGTCTTCGACTCGGCGGGGGCCCCTGAGAAAGAGGTACTTCAGGCACTCGCCGGCGCCTCGGCGCTCCGCACGATCACCTCATGCCCGTGCCAGCGATCTGGTACCCCCACGGGTGGCTCCCCCGTGTACGTGATCTCGAGGCACCACACCCCGTCGACCTGGACTGGCGCCACCGACAGCTTGCTCTTGGGGTTCTGGCGCTGGAGCTGCTGGACCAGCGCTACGCCATAAAGGACCAGCGCTCCTGGCAGGTTGATCGTGTTGATCCGGCCACCCTCGCTGGAGCCGTCGACGCCGGACGTGCGGGAGCCGAGGGCGTGGACCACGGCCTAAGAGTAATTGGATCTCCCCTGTGAATTTACCGTGAGCGGCCAGGAAGGGCCGCCAGGACCGCGGCGACGGTGGCGTCGTACCCGAGGCGCCCGGTGTCGAGCACCAGGTCGTAGTGCGACGCCAGGTTCCGGTCGTGTCCGTACACCTGTTTGATGTAGGCAGTCCAGTTCTCGTCCGCCAGCTTCATCCGGCGGCGAGCTTCGTCCTCGGTCTTGTTCTCGCGTTCCATGATCGTCTTCACCCTGATCGCCTGTGCTGCGCGGAGGAACACGTGCAAGGCCCCGGGGTGGTCGCTGAGGATATAGGCGCCGCCGCGGCCGACGATGACGACGTTGTCGCCACGCGCCGCCTCCTTGATCACATCCTGAGTGAGCTGGAGGACGGCGCGACGCGTATCGAAAACCGGGTCGGCGTTAGGCGGGTTCCAGGCCGAAGTCTCGGGCGGAATGATCGGTTCGGTGTTGGCGGCCCCGAGGGCCAGGAGGAGACGGCTGAGCAGAGAGCCCGGGTGCTCGTCTTCCGCCTCAACCTCTTCGCGTGGCAGCTGGAGCCTGTGAGCGACCTCGTCAATCAGCTGGGAGTCGAGAAAGTCGGCATTGAGCTTGGTCGCCAGCATGTGGCCTACAGTTCGGCCCCCAGCCCCGATCTGACGCCCGATGGTGACGACAGGCATGGCATCAATCTAATCGCTCTCAAGCGGAGCTTTAGGCCGGATTTACTCCGGCCGTCCCCTCGCGTGTGTCACCTTCCAGACGCCTCCATGCAATGTGTCACTCGGAGGGGGTACACCTCTGGGGTCCCCGCGACTCTGTCGCGGGAGGGCCTCCTCCCCCGCGCTTTATTCCAGGTAGTCGCGGAGCTTCTTCGAGCGCGAAGGGTGGCGGAGCTTGCGCAGAGCCTTGGCCTCGATCTGGCGGATGCGCTCTCGGGTCACCCCGAAGCGCTTGCCCACCTCTTCCAGCGTGCGCTGGTGGCCGTCGATCAGCCCGAAACGGAGCTGCAGCACACGCCGCTCACGGGGCGTAAGAGTGTCGAGGACGTCCTCGACCTCCGAGTGCAGCATCGTGAGCGAGGCGGCGTCTGAAGGCGAGACTGCCTCGCGGTCCTCGACGAAGTCACCGAGGTGCGAATCCTCCTCCTCGCCGATCGGAGTCTCGAGCGAGACCGGGTCCTGCGAGACCTTCACGATCTCGCGCACCTTCTCGGGCGTGATCCCCATCTCCTCGCCGATCTCTTCGTCGCTCGGCTCCCGACCCAGCTCCTGGAGCAGCCGGCGTGAGACGCGGACCAGCTTGTTGATTGTCTCCACCATGTGCACCGGGATGCGGATCGTCCGCGCCTGGTCGGCGATGGCGCGCGTGATGGCCTGCCGGATCCACCACGTGGCGTAGGTGGAGAACTTGTATCCCTTGTGGTAGTCGAACTTCTCGACCGCCCGGATGAGGCCCATGTTGCCTTCCTGGATCAGATCGAGGAACGACATGCCGCGGCCGATGTACTTCTTGGCGATCGACACGACAAGCCGCAGGTTGGCCTCGGTCAGCCGCTGCTTCGCCTCGTAGGCGCGCTCGTACCGCTCGGTCAGCCGGTAGCGGGCGATCCGGTAGGACTCCAGCGCCTCCGCGCGCACCCGGGGCCTCGCCGCGCCGTTGGTGGCCTGGCGCCGGCGTTCCGCCGCGGCGGCGTCGAGGAGGTTCTGGATCTTGGTGAGGTCGTTGAGACCGAGTAGCTCCTGGGCGATGTGCGCCTGCTGGCCCTTGCGCTTGACCGTGGACAGCCGCTCGATGACGTCCGGCAGCATCTCCTCCACGGAGCGCTGGCGCCCCTCGATCTCCTCGATTACGTTCAGCGCCTTGAGGGCGTCGTGGAGGGGCTTGGCTTCGATGGCCTGCGCCAGCTCGACCTCGTCGTTGGCCGTGAGCAGGCTCACCCGCCCGATCTCCTTGAGGTACATGCGGACCGGGTCGTCCAGCGAGACCGAATCCATCATCTCGATGTCGAGGAGCATCTCGTCGTCGATCTGCTCGACCTCTTCGAAATCCTTCTCGCCGTCGGTGACCTCGATGCCGATCTCTTTGAATGCGGCGAAGATCCGGAAGATCTGATCCGGCTCGGCGTCGATCTCCGGGAAGCCCTGGAGGATGTCGTCGGGCGTGAGGTAGCCCTGCTCCTTGCCCTTGACGATGAGCTGCTCGGCCACGGCCATCAGCTCGTCTTCGAACTTGTGCTCCGGCTTCTCTAGGGCCTTACCGGCCCGGTTTCCACCCTTGGTCGCAACTTTGGCTGCGCGCGCGATCGTCACCCTCTCCTTTCCATGTCGATGATGGCGCGGAACAGCTCCCTGGCCTCTGCTTCGAGCCGCGCCACCCGCTCCGCGTCCTTCCCTCTTTCGGCCTCGGAAAGCTCGCGGATTATCCCACTGTGGCGGCCTCTCATGTGGTCGAGCCGGATGCGCTCGGCCAGCTCCACGGCCACCTCTTCGTCAACGTTGGGCGGTGGCGCCGCCCAAGCCCTTCTGATCAGGTCCTGTTCCTCTGCGGGATAGCCCGCCATTTCCATCTCGAGCCCGGACGCTCCGCCGCGCTCGTAAGTCTCCAACATCCGTATGTATATACCGCGGTCCTCTTCGTCCAACTCATCGGGCGTGATCTTTGTTCGCACCCGATCGAAGGCGACCGGGCGGACCGCAAGCAACTGAAGCAGATACCTGCCTACGGTCACTTTTTTCCCAGCCTGCACGCTCTCCAAACCGTTCATACCCGCTCCCGAGACTGCCTGTCGGCTCATGGAGCGCCTTTCGTCCGGTTCGGCCGCCAGGAGGTGGCCCGATACCCCCATCCAGCGCTTGGCCCGCTCGCGGTAGTCCTCTTGCAGCGTGGCGGGGAACTGGGCGATCCATTCGCGCAGCCTTCGGGCGGCAAGCTCGACGTGGTTGGCGTTGCTCAGGTTGAGGCCTGCGGCGGCATCCTCCATGCCGAACTCAAAGCCAGTCGGTGCCTTTGCCGCCAGCTCCTCCCACTGCTTCGCCGCGTCGGCGCCGGCCGCGCGCAGGAACTCATCGGGGTCCTTGGCGCCGGTGACGGTGGCGACCCGGGTCCGCATCTGGTGCGCGGCTGCGAGGAGGACCGCTTTCTGGGCCGCCTGACGGCCCGCCCGGTCGGCATCGAAGACGAGCAGCACCTCATCGGTGAATCGCTTGAGCAGCCGGACCTGGTCGTCGGTCAAGGCGGTCCCCGAGCTCGCGACCGTGTTCTGGATCCCCGCCTTGTGCGCGGCGATGACGTCGAACTGGCCTTCCATCAAGACGGCGTGACCGCGGCGCGCGATCTCGTCCCGCGCGAGGTCGAGCCCGAAGATCACACGCCCCTTGACGTATGCGGGCGTCTCGGGCGAGTTGATGTACTTGCGCTGCTCGTCGGTCCGCACCGTCCGCGCGGTGAAGGCCAGCGGCTGACCTCGCTCGTCGCGGATGGGGATGACCAGCCTTTCCGCGAAGAAATCGTTTCCGTCACGGCGCAAAAGACCCGCGTCCTGGGCGTCGGCCAGCGAGCGCTTCTTGGCCCGCAAGTACTCGGCAAAGCCAAGGCCGGCCGGGGAATAACCCAGCTGGAACCGGCGGGCGATCGCCTCATCGACCTCGCGCTCTGCCAGCAGGCGGCGACCCTTCTCGCCGGCAGGCGTGGACCAGAGGACGTACTCGTAGTACTGGGCGGCGAGCTTCAGCATGGCAAGGAGGCGGCGGCGCGAGTCGGCGCGCTCCTTCTGCTCCGGGCTGAGCTTCTTGAGCTCGACGCCCGCCCGCTCGGCGAGCAGCTGGAGCGCGCCGCGCTTGTCGGTCTTCTCGACGAGCTCGACGAACGTGAAGACGTCCCCCTTGCGCTCGCAGCCGAAGCAGTACCAGGACTGCCTCTGCGGGTTGACGTGGAAGCTCGGGCTGTCCTCCTGGTGGAAGGGACACAGGCCCCAGAAGTCCTTGTTCCTCTTGGTCAGGCGGACGTACTCCTGGACGATCTTGACCAGGTCGACCTTGGCCTTGACCTCGGCGAAGGCGTCATCGGACGCTGGAGTGGGCACGCTTCTATTGTGAGCGGCCATGGCTTCGCAAGCGATCGCCTGGGTAAAGGAGAGCGACCACGGGGCCGAGTTTGCGGACGTCCTGATCGCTCGAGAGCGGCTCACTGCGACCGGCCTGTCGATCGGCGCCGCCCCGGTCGGTTACCGACTCGACTACAAGCTCGAGACTGACCATGGGTTCACCACTCTGGGCCTTCTCGTGACGGCCCGCGGAGCGGGATGGAACCGCACGCTGGACCTCCGGCGCAATAGGCGTGGCAAATGGAGCGTGCGCACGAAAAGCGAGGGCGACGCCGATCTGCCGGCACCCGGCGGCGATACTAGGCTGTTCTCAGAGGCCCTCGACTGCGACCTCGGCCTGTCGCCCACTTACGAACTCGATGCCCGTTCTCCGGCATGGGCTGCTGCGGGGTGGTGGGCCCGTCGACTTTCTGATGGCTTGGGTTTCCGTGCCGGACCTAGGCGTGCGCGCCAGCCGGCAGCGATACACGTTCATGCGTCCCGAGGGCGAGGGCGCGGTCGTGCGGTACGAATCGCTCGACAGCTTGTTCACCGCCGACATCACCTTTGCTGCTGACGGACTGGTCGTCGACTACCCCGGGCTCGGACGGCGGGCTTAGGGCCGGATGTTCTGGTTCATCCGGAATACGTTGTCGGGGTCGTAGGCTCGCTTGAGCCCGACCAGCCGGTCGTATTTCTCGTTTCCGTAAACCGCTCTCACCGATCCGACGTCCGACTCCACGGCATCGTTGACGTATTGCCCAACGCTCGTGAACGGCATGAGTGTAGCCATGGCCCGCCGAGCCCATGACATGTGGGCACCGTCGTGCGCCGGGTCATCCCACATCGCCTCGGTGCTCACCCACCAGCCGGCTTTGCGCCCGGTGAAAGCCGTGGCCTCGTCAGGCACGCGGCTGATCGCCCCGCCCATCGCCCACAGGGAGACGCTGCATTCGCCTCCAGCCGGTCCGTCCGCCACGTGAGCGGCGCACGCGTCGATCACCTCGTCACTCAGCGCAGCGACGAATCCACTCTTCATATAAAAGCGATGACCCCAGGACATTGCGTCGTCGTTCATCCCTTGCACAGCGAGGTAGGGCTTCGGCGCGAACGTGTCCGCGGTCCATTCCAAACCGCTGCGCAGAGGCATCAGATCGCGCACCGCGGCATCCGGCGATCCGGAATGCGTCGCACCGACAACCATCACCGGCCTGCCAGCCAGCTTCGAGGGAAACGGCGGGTCGGTCGCGAGGCCAAAGCTGACGTTCACAAAGACATCGTCTGGAACGGTCGCCAAAAACTCACGCACCAGGCCGCCGACCTGGCGGCTTCGCTCGATTGGGGCGACGACCCATCCGGCAGTGACGGTCCTGCCCTGTGGATGCAGTTGAAATTCAAAAGACGTCGCGACTCCAAAGTTCGCGCCGGCCCCTCGGACGCCGAAGAAAAGGTCCGGATTCTCATCGTTGCTTGCACGCAGCACCTTGCCCTCAGCGGTCACAAGGTCGACCGAAAGCAGGTTGTCGATGGTGAAGCCGAACTTGCGCTGGAGTCTCCCCATGCCGCCACCGAGCGTGAGGCCCGCCACGCCGGTATGCCCGACCACGCCGACAGGGCAGGCCAGGTCGAAGGCCTGCGCCTCGTGGTCGAACTGTGAGAGGTGCGCTCCGCCGTCCGCGCGCGCGATGCGACGTTGGGGGTCGACCGTTAGGCCCCTCATGCGCGATAGGTCGATGACGATGCCGCCGTCGCAAGTTGAAAACCCCGCGACACTGTGACCACCGCCGCGAACCGCCACCAGCATGTCTTGCTCGCGCGCAAAGCGGACGGCCGCGACCACGTCGTCGACGCCGCTGCAGCGGGCGATCAGGGCCGGACGCTTGTCCGCCATCCCGTTCCAGACCACTCGTGCGGCGTCGTACTCCTGGTCGTCAGGCCTGATCACCTGCCCCTTGAACAGATCGAGAGTCGCGGGCACTACTTGTCTTTGGTCGTGTCGCCAATCGCGGCTTGGGCCGCCGCCAGCCGCGCTACCGGAACACGGAAGGGGCTGCATGAGACGTAGTTCAGGCCAAGCTTGTGACACAGGTGGATCGAGTCCGGGTCGCCGCCATGCTCGCCGCAGATCCCGATCTCCATCTTCGGCCGTGTCTTGCGGCCTTCTGTCACCGCAATCGCCATCAGCCGTCCGACGCCGTTCTCGTCGATGGTCTCGAATGGATTGCGCGGGAGGATCTTCCGCTCCAGGTACCGCACGATGAAGTGCCTTTCGGCGTCGTCGCGTGAGTAGCCGAAGGTCGTCTGCGTGAGGTCGTTGGTTCCGAAGGAGAAGAACTCCGCTTCGCTCGCGATCTCGCCCGCGACCAGCGCGGCCCGAGGAATCTCGATCATCGTGCCGAATTTGTAGGGCACTCGCACGCCCTTCTCGTCCTGCACCTTGTCTGCCACCGGCTTCAGCTCCTGGTGCACCGCCTGCAGCTCGGCCAGAGTGCCGGCGAGCGGGATCATGATCTCCGGCCGCGCGTCGATCTTGCGCTTGCGCAGGTTGGCCGCCGCCTCCATGATCGCGCGCACCTGCATGCGCGGGATCTCAGGGAAAAGGATCGACAGGCGTACCCCGCGCAGGCCGAGCATCGGGTTCGCCTCGTGCAGCTCTTCGACGCGCGACATGACCTTTTCGAGCTCTTGCAGGCGCGCCGGGTTCTCACCGGTCACCTTGAGCTGGGTGGTCTCCCGGATCAAGTCCTCCAGGCTCGGCAGGAACTCATGGAGTGGCGGGTCGATGAGCCGGATGATCACCGGCAGCCCCGCCATCTCCTTGAAGATGCCCTCGAAATCGCCACGCTGGATCGGGAGGAGTCTCGCCAGCTCCATTTCGCGCTCTTTCGTGGTGGTGGCCATGATCATCGCCTGCACGATGGGCAGGCGATCCTGCTCCATGAACATGTGCTCGGTGCGGCACAATCCCACACCCTGCGCGCCGTTCTCGCGAGCCTTGGTCGCATCGCGCGGGTAGTCGGCGTTCGCCCACACCTCGAGGCGACGGAACTCGTCAGCCCAGCGCAGGATCGCGCTCGCCGCGCGGTGCTTGTTCAGCGATTGCGCCTCGATGGTCGGCACCTTGCCGACATACACCTCTCCGGTGGTGCCATCGATCGTGATCTCGTCACCCTCTTTGATCGTCGTCCCGTCGGCGGTGAACATCCGATTGCGGACATCGACGTCGATCGAGCTTGCACCGACCACGCAAGGCCGGCCCATGCCACGCGCGACGAGAGCCGCATGGCTTGCCGTGCCGCCGGTCTGCGTGAGGATGCCCTTGGCTTCGACCATCCCATGCACGTCGTTGGGGTTGGTCTCGACGCGCACCAGGATGACCGCCTTTCCCTGCTTGCCCCACTCAACCGCCGTGTCGGCGTCAAACACGGCTGAGCCAGACGCGGCGCCAGGCGATGCGGGCACGCCCTTGGCGAGCGGGTGCACCTTGGCGTTCGGATCGACTCGCGGGAAGAGCAGCTGCTCTAGCTGGCGGGGCTCGATGCGAGTGACGGCTTCCTTCTTGGTGATAAGGCGCTCGGCGACCATATCGGCGGCGATGTTCACCGCAGCCTCGCCGGTGCGCTTGGCGGAGCGGGTCTGGAGCATCCAGAGCTTCCCGCGCTCGACCGTGAACTCGAGGTCCTGCACGTCCTTGTAATGCTTCTCGAGCTTGCGTGCATAGCCCTCGAACTCGGCGTAGACCTTGGGCAGCATGCGCTTGAGCGCGGAGATGGGCAGCGTGTCTCGCACACCTGCGACCACGTCCTCGCCCTGCGCATTGGGGAGGTAGTCGCCGTAAAGGTCCTTCTTGCCGGTGATCGGGTTGCGTGTGAACGCAACGCCCGTGCCCGACGTCGGGCCCATGTTGCCGAACACCATCATCTGGACGTTGACGGCGGTACCGAGGTCGTCGGGGATGCGCTCGACGCGCCGGTAGGTCTTGGCGCGGTCGGTGTTCCAGGACTTGAACACGGCCTCGATCGCAGCACGCAGCTGCGAGATCGGATCCGATGGGAACTCGTGACTGGTCGCGTCCTTATATATGGCTAGAAATTTCGCGACGACCTTTCGCAGATCGTCGGGCTTGAGCTCGGGGTCGGTCTTGACGCCCGCACTCTTCTTCGCCTCGCTCAGAACGTGCTCGAATTTCTCGCCGTCGATCCCCATAACGGTTTTGCCGAACATCTGGATGAACCGGCGGCGCGAATCGAGCGCAAAGCGCTCGTCATTCGTGAGCTTGGCCAGGGCCTTTGTCGTCTCCTCGTTGAGGCCGAGGTTGAGGACGGTGTCCATCATGCCCGGCATGGAGAACTTCGCCCCGGAGCGAACACTGACCAGAAGCGGATTGTTTGGGTCGCCGAATCGCTTTCCGGTCTTCCTCTCGAGGGTCTTGAGCGCGGCGAGTGACTGTTCCCACATTCCCGGTGGGAACTTGCCGCGGTTGGCGAGGTATGCGCGGCAGGCCTCGGTGGTGATGGTGAAACCAGGCGGCACCGGCATGCCTGCACGCGTCATCTCGGCGGCGCCCGCACCTTTGCCACCGAGGAGGTCGCGCATCTTCGCGGATCCTTCCGAGAAGTGGTAGACCCACTTGTGCTGGCCCCTTGTGGCGGCGCTCACCAAGGGAAATAGTATCGGGCGCCGTAATGGGACAAAGAAAAAGGCCCCGCGGGGGTAGTCGCGAGGCCTCCGTGACTAAGTCGCCTGGTGCGACTCCACTAGGTGCGGCGGAGCATCCCGCGGCCGACCATGGCTCGAAATACGAACAGCAGGATTACGGCGCCGATGAACGCGACGATGATCTCTGCAAGCAGGCCTCCGACCGCGATGCCCACAAGCCCTGCGAGCCAGCCGCCGAGAAAGGCCCCCAGAACTCCGACGACGATGTCCCAGATCAGGCCCATGCCGGCACCGGTCATGACCTTGCTGGCCAGGAACCCGGCGATCAAGCCAACAAGCAGCAAGACGATCAGGTTGTCCATGTAGTGGAAACGGGTACGACGTCCGTCGTACCCGTTATTTCAGGCTACTTCCAGCTGTCGGTCGGGCGCCGGCACCTTGAAGTCGCCCAGGCCGGCGCGGTCGTATAGCCGCCGAAGCGGGCGCGGTGCCCACCAGTTCCAGTCACCGAGCAGTCGCATCACGGCAGGCACCACGAGCGCCCGCACCAGCGTGGCGTCGATGGCGACGGCGACCGCGAGCCCGATGCCGATGGCCTTGATGATCACCACCTCGGCGAGGCCGAAGGCGAGGAACACCGTGACCATGATCGCGGCGGCGCCGGTGATGAGGCGCGCGGTCTTCTCGAGGCCGCTCGCCACCGCCAAAGTGTTGTTGCCGGTGCGGACGTACTCCTCGTGCATGCGGCTGACGAGCAGGACCTCATAGTCCATCGACAGGCCGAACACGATGGAGAACAGGATCACCGGGATGCTGGGGTCGATCGACTGAGGCGTGAAGCCGAGCAGGCTCGAAAGGTGTCCCTGCTGGAAGATCCATACGAGGGCTCCGAATGACGCGCCGATCGAGAGGAAGTTCAGCAATACCGCCTTGAACGGCAGCACCACCGAACCGGTGAGCAGGAACATCACGACCAGGGTCACGGCCACCACGAATCCAACCGCCAGCGGGGTGCGATCAACGATGAACTTGATGACGTCGAGATCGACCGCGGTCTGGCCACCCACCAGTACCTGGGCGCCGTTGCCGACGCCCTGGTCAGCGCGGATCGCCGTGACGATGGCGCGCGATGCGTCCGAGGTGGCCGGCGAGTTGGTCGTGGCCTGGATCAAGACGATGTGCTTGCCAACAGTGGCCGCCATGAGCTGCCGCGCAGGCGCCGGGATGCTGTTCGCGTCACCTGTGTACAGCGCCTGGTAGTCGGCGCGGCCGAGGTTGGAACCCAGGTCGTAGATGGACATCGTGTGCAATACACCTGGAATGGCCGCGATGCGGTGCTCGAAGTCGAACTGGTCGCCGATGCGCGAGGCGGTGAGCGGCGAGCCGTCCGGATAATTGACAACGATGTTGAAGGTCGTCTGGTCCTGGCCTGGGAAGTTGGCGATCATCTGGTCGTAACCCTGCCGGGCCTCGAGGCGCGTGGGCAGCATGTCGACGTCGCCGTTGGCCAGCCGCAGCTGGATGAAGGGCGATGCCGCGAGCAGCAGGAACCCGGTCGTGGGCAGCAGGACGACCAGCGGGCGGCGCATGACCCATGTCGCCAGGCCGTGCCAGAAGCCGCGACCGGGAGCGGGCGCGCGCCGGAAGATTGGAATGCGCAGCCGGTTCACCGCGGGACCGAGAATCGAGAGCAGCGCGGGCAGGAACGTGAGCCCATAGACCACCGCGACCGCCACCACGATCGCTCCGGCGGCACCCATCGAGGCGAGGAAGGTGCCCTGGAAGAAGAGCATCGCCGACAGACCGACGGCGACGGTGATGCCGGAGAAGGTGATCGCGCGACCGGCGGTCGCCATCGTCGTCGCAATAGCGTCCTCGCGGCTAGCGCCACGGGCCAGCTCATCGCGGAACCGGTTGACGACGAACAGCGAGTAGTCGATCGAGACGCCGAGGCCGATGAGGGTGACGATGTTGAGCGCGTACTGCGAGACGTCCGTGAAACGGCTGAGGAAGAACGTCCCCGCGAGGCCGCCCAGGATCGTGAGGACGCCCACGCCGAGCGGGAGGCCCGCCGCTACCAGCGACGCGAAGATGATGACCAGCAACAGCAACGTCAGCGGCAAGGTCACGACCTCGGCCCGCTGGAGATCACTCTCGAGCGTCTTGTTGAAGGCTTCGTTGATGGCTACGAAGCCGGTGCCGGTCACGGTGAGCGTGTCCGACTTGACCGCCGCGCGCAACGCGTCGTAGTCCTTGCGCGCCTGCATCCCGGTCGACCTGAGGTCGACGCTGACGAGCGCTTGATGGCCGTCGGTGGAGGTGAGGGCCTGCGCGACGCGAGGGCTGGGTGCGTTGTACGGGGTGACCATGGAGCTGATGCGGGAGTCGTCCTGGATCGGCGCCAGGGCTGAGGTCACGGCGTCCTTGAACGCCGGATCGCTGACCGAGTCGGTTTTGCTCGAGAAGATGAGCACAAAATTCGAGGTGACCTTGCCCGCGGCGAGCTCGGACGAGACGAGGTTGCCGGCGCGAGCGGATTCGAGGTTGCTTGTGAGCGGCCCGCCGCTCGTGAGCGTGCCGCCCATGAGCATCCCCGCGATGGAGATGGCAAGCAGCACGCCGGACCCGGCCAGCGTCGCCCATCGGTACCGGTAAACCAAACGACCCCAGCTTGCGAACATTCCCTCTCTCCTCTTGCCGGCGCCTATGCGCCCTGATTCGTCGAATAGACGGCGGACAGCGACATTGCGGCGAGTGCGTCGATTGCCTCGTCCGCGTTGAATTCCGGGTCCACCATTTTCTGGACCATGATTCCGAGCACTCCTGCCCAGACCGCGCCGGCGATCGCTCTGGCGGGGGTGGGATCGGCCTCGCGCTCGGCGAGGACCTGGCGTGCGAGCTGCTCGACCTTGTCCCTTTCGGACCGGATGTTCTCGCGGATGCCGGCGCCGATCTCTTTGTCATGGAGGCCGACGCCGATGAGCTGGATGTAGAGGGTGTGGGCGTCAGGGCGAGTTCGGAGCAGCACCTTGAAGTTTTCGAAGGCGGCGGCCGCCCCCGCCTCCCCCTCAGCCGTGTAGACGTCCATCTTTTGGCACACGTCGAAGAGCACCGCAATCACGAGCTGCTGCTTGGACTTGAAGTAGTAGTGGACGAGGCCCTGGGCGACGCCGGCCTCCTCTGCGATGTCCTTGATCGAGGCGTTCTCGTAGCCCTGGCGGCTCAGGACTTCGAAGGCCGCCTGGAGGATCTTTGCGCGGTTGTCGCTCGGCAACTTGGGGCCGTACTCCTGGTGTGGAAACCGGTGTTGGTTGAACACTCAACCAAATCTGGTTGGTCATTCAAACACATGAAGTCGGACTTGTCAAGGACCTGGCGCAGGTTTCAGGGGTGGCCTGGCGAGGCTGAAACGGAGCCGGCGGTGGGGCTGGCCGCCGGCACGGAGTTGGGGAAGGGTTCCGCCTCGCCCCTAAAGCGGTGCTTGTCGTCAGAAGAAGACGTGAGGCCTGATCATTTGCAGATCCCCTCAGTAGAAATTGAACGGAGGGCGCCCTCCAAACTTGCGGCCCAAGCGACAAGGAGACGAGCTGGATGACCGAGCCGAGGAAGATCGCCCGCTACGGCTGGATCCCTGACCTGCCCGACGAGCGCGACCACATCTATGCGGCGCCTCCGCGGTTCCTTAGCGCGCTGCCTCCGTCGACGGACCTGCGTCCGCAATGCCCAGCTGTCTACAACCAGGGCATGCTGGGCAGCTGCACGGCGAACGCCATTGGCGCGGCGGTTGAGTTCGACCGGCTGAAGCAGCATCTGACCGACTTCGTGCCCTCGCGGCTGTTCATCTACTACAACGAACGGGTCATCGAGGGAACGGTCAACTCCGACAGCGGTGCACAGATCCGCGATGGGATCAAGTCCGTGGCGAGCCAGGGTGTATGCCCCGAGCCCGAATGGCCATACGACCTCACCAAGTTCACGCAGAAGCCGCCGCCAAAGGCGTATGCGGACGCCGTTACCGACCGCGCGATTTCATATCAAAGCCTGGTCCAGGACCTGAACCAGATGAAGGGCTGCCTCGCGTCGGGCTATCCCTTTGTGTTCGGGTTCACCGTCTACGAGAGCTTCGAAAGCGAGGCCGTTGCGCAGAGCGGCCACGCGCCGCTGCCGGCGCCAAGCGAGCGGGCGATCGGCGGTCATGCGGTTATGGCTGTCGGCTACGAGGACGCGCACCAGCGGTTCATGGTGCGGAACTCGTGGGGCACCGAGTGGGGCATCGAGGGCTACTTCACCTTTCCCTACGCGTACCTCATCCAATCCGTGCTGTCGTCTGACTTCTGGACGATCCGCATCGTCGGGCCCTGACGATCCAGACGGCCCGTCATTTTGTGCGGCCGATTCCTGCGGAACCAGGTGGTTAGACTCGCATCCGCATGACTGGCGGTTTGATGGGTTGGCTCACCTTCGTAATCGCGCCATTGGTCGCCGCCGTCGTGCTCGGTATTTCGGGAACGCGATTACGAAGCGTCCGGTTGGTGCTGGTCGCGATCGGGCCTCTTTATTCGCTGGGGGTCCTCTTGTATTCCCTGGTTGAGGGATCCACCAGCATTTGCACAGGCACGGGCGGCACCTTCCGATGCACGGAGGTGACGTACGCGTCGACCTGGGGTGTTGCGGGCTCCGTTGCCGTGGCGGTCGTCGTGATCCTGACTATGACCCCGCTGGTGTCTGCATGGCGCCGAACCCGATTGCCCTCGGTGGCCGCCGCACTCGCCCTGCCCGTGGTGATGGTCTTGTTCGCAGATGTGCTGGCCCCATGGGCGGCCGCGTGGGCGGCTGTCCTCGCCGCGGCGATCGCAGGACCGCCGACAACCGAACGCGACGCGAAGGAGACGGCGCCGAAGGTCTAGGGCGGGGATCGCTGACCGGTTGGGCGGCTCTTTCCGAGAGCCTCGGCTTGCTCATATGCATTCCCTCCCGGCCAGATCATTGCCGAATCCGGCCCGCTGGAGCTGTCGATTCGGACCTGTCACGATGCGCACCACTCGTGAAGCGATGCTGGTAAACACTCGACGACGGCGGATTGGGCTATTGGTTGGGGCGCTGGTTGCGGCTGGGCTGTTGCTGCTCGGCGGGGTTGCGTGGACCGTCTGGTGGGTGAGCGACAACATAGGGGCCCCAGGGCCAGGTCCAACTGGGAGCGGTCCTTGCAGCTCCGCGGACTCAGTCAATCTGACCCTGGTGTTCGCGGACGGACATGTCGTACAGGCGTGCACCCGCGACCGCCCCGCCTGCCCGAACCAAACCATCAGCGGCACCATGAACGGGCAGGCTCTGCCCAGTGTCTCGCAGTTCACCCTCAGCAATCAGCTTCGAAGCTCGTCGCGCCGATACATCTTCTCCATGCGCTTCGACGGTGCACTGCCCGTGGAGTCAGCCGAGCAAACGCTTCAGCTCGATCCTCGAGTCGGGCTTCCCCCCGGCTTGCCGGGCTCGGCCACCACCACGGGCCCACCGCAGGGTGCAATCGTCCAGATCAGTCCCCGTGATCCCTACGAGGACGGGTACGCCACGGTATCGGGATCGGTCACGGTTTCTTCGTCACATGGCGTGGCCTTCGGTCGAATCGATGGCGGCTTCGGTGGAACTGGACCAATTCGCCCCGACCGCCCTGTTCCGTCATCAACGAAGCCGACCCCTTTACGGATCGCGGGTAGCTTCGCCTGCAACCACTGAGTGCCGGCAGGCGACGGGCGGCTGGAATTGCCTCAAACCGCCCGCCGGAATCGTTGCGATGGCCTAGGCCGCGCTGAACCTCTTTCCTGTGAATGTTCCCTTGCCATCACCGAATAGTAGGTGTCCCTGCAGGTCGTAGACCTTGTAGGTAAATGTGCCGCTAATCGAGTCGTCTTCTGTCAGCTTGCCTTTGACAGTGACCACAACCTTGGCCGTATCGGCTGGTGTTGGGCCGAAGCCGAACTGCATGAACCGCGCACCAAATGCCCGTCCGCCCTTCTTGGCCCAACTTCCAATCCCGGTGGAAGGTCCATTGGAATCCATCGTGACAACGCCGCCGCCGGGCGCGAACGTGGTGGCACCCTCGATGGTCGTTGGTCCGCCTTGCGCGGTAAGGTCGGTTATCTGCACGTCCCAGGTACCCACCAGGCTGCCACTGTCTGATGCCAGGGCGGTCATGGGGCTCAGCGCAGCCGCCCCAATCCCGAGCGCGCCGGCCGACGCGCCTATCAAGAGCTGCCGGCGATTGAGCTTGTCGCTAGTCAACATGCATCCCCTCCCGACGCCGCCTGACCCTTGGGCGCGACGCGGGGGGCGCCGCCTGTATTCCTGAGGGCAGAGCTGTCGGCGCAGGCGTACACCGCGTTGCGGGAGTTGTCAATACGGAGGTTTCCCTACGGCGACAGGGCGCTTGATGCCGTAACGAGAGTCCGTCCATCTTTGGTGACTTTCGCCGTCAAGACAAAGCGTCCGTAGCCCTTTGGCATCGAAATATCGGCCGCAAGGTCGGCGCTGCCGTCGGCGGCCGGCGTAGCCACGCCCTCGCTGAGGCGGGTTGACGACTCTTCGCCTTTCAGTCCCTCGAGGCGAAACGAGGCCTCGCTGCCCGTAGGCATGCTTTTGAAATGAACGGCGGCCTGGAGCTTGGCGGAGGTTCCTACGCCAACTACTTGCAATGAAGTTGCGGCCACAGGTGCGGGAGACGAAGATACGAGTGCCGTTCCTCCAGCAACCAAGATGGCCAGTCCCAGTGCGATGGCGGAAGCGGTTGCCGCGAGACGACGCTGCCGGATCTGGGGGGCATACCACGCTTCGACAGCAGTCAGATCGGCGAGGTTGAGATCAGCGGCACGGGGCACCGCTGCGATCAGCGCCAGGATCAGACTACCAAGGGCAAGGATGACCGCCAGGATGAAACCGAAAGTGGTTCTCCTGACGGCGTCGGGTGCGACCAGCCCAAAGCCTGTGATCAACGTGCCAACGAGGGCGACGCTACCAACGAGGAATTTGCTGATGTCCTGTATCTGAGCCAGCGACTTGGCGGGGGCCACTTCCTGTGCTGCCGCTATCCACATGGTGTCGTTTGGCGTGGGGGCCTCGCCGACTATGTCAGGCATTGATACTGAAGATGTTGATGTGATTCTTGGAGCAGGTCACGGCGACGCGGTGGGTCTTGGATGCCGGAGCCGTCAAGACTGGGGGCGCTGTCCTAACTACCGGAGCGGTCGTGTCTGGCGGAGCATCCGCAAGGATGTGATAGACCGGTGTGGCCTGCGCGCTCTGCTGTCGCACGATCTGCTGGGTGAGGTCCTCCTTACAGATGCGGCACAGGTACCTGGGCTTGTCGTCTTCGTTTGCCAAGGCATATTCCTGCTGAAAGGCTACTCCGGTCTTGGCAAATTTCGGCTCAGATCAGCTGCTGAAGGCGGTCAGCCAGCTCCGAGATCGCCACTCGTTCTTGTTTCGTTGAGTCGCGCTGGCGGATGGTCACCGCCTTGTCGTTCAGAGTGTCGAAATCAATCGTCACACAGAACGGCGTGCCGATCTCGTCCTGGCGCCTGTAGCGGCGGCCGATGTTGCCCCCGGTCTGGTCGTACTCCACTCGGAACTGTCCCTGCAGCGATGACTGCACCTCACGCGCGACCTTGATCAGGTCCTCTTTCTTCGACAGCGGCACCACTGCCACCTGAACCGGCGCCACGTTCGGGTGCAGCCGCAGCACCACCCGCGGCTCATCGTTGATCACGTCCTCGTCGTACGCGTCCAGCAACAGCGTGATGAAGATCCGCTCCACGCTCACCGCCGGCTCGATCACCCACGGGAGGTAGCGCTCGTTCGTCTCCGGGTCGAGGAACGTCAGGTCCACCTTCGAGTGCTCCTGGTGGACGCGGAGGTCGTAGTCAGTGCGGTCCGCCACCCCCTCTAACTCCCCCCACCCAAACGGAAACTCGTACTCGATGTCGGTCGTCTGCTTCGAGTAATGCGACAAAGATTTCTTCGGGTGGTCGTAGAAGCGCAGCCGGTCCGCCGCCAGGCCCAGCTCGTCCACGTACCAGCGCATCCGCTCGTTGCGCCAGTAGCTGAACCATTCGTCGTCCTCGTTCGGCTTGACGAAGTACTCCATCTCCATCAGCTCGAACTCTCGTACGCGGAATACGAAGTTGCCCGGCGTGATCTCGTTGCGGAATGCCTTCCCCTGCTGCGCGATGCCGAACGGAACTCGCACCCGCGTCGAGTTGATGACGTTCTTGAAATCGACGAACATGCCCTGCGCCGTCTCCGGTCGCAGGTAGACCTCCGATGAGGTGTCCTCCACCGGGCCGACGTGGGTTTTGAACATCAGGTTGAACATGCGCGGCTCGTCAAGCGGCCCGCCGCACTCGGGGCACGTATCGCCCTTCACGTGATCCGCACGCCAGCGCTTCTTGCACCGGCCCAGGCACTGGCGGAGGGGGTCGACGAAGTTGGTCAGGTGGCCTGATGCCGCCCACACCTCCGCGGGCATGATCAGCGTGGATTCCAGGCCCACGGCGTCGTCCCGCAGCTCCACCATGTGGCGCCACCACAGATCGCGGATCGCCCGCTTCATCGCGACCCCATACGGCCCGTAGTCGTAAAAGCCCGAGATCCCGCCGTAGATCTCGCTCGACGGAAAGATGAAGCCGCGCCGTTTGGTGAGGGCGACCACTTTCTCCATGAGCTGGTCTCGCGCGACGGTCACTGTGACGTCACGATCTGCTTCACGCCCCTCTCCCTAACCCTCTCCCCTGCGGGGAGAGGGGATTGATCTCATTTGGCGCAGGAATGCTAGCGACTTCAAGCGCCGGTCCAGGTGATGCTCCAGCTGCGCGATCAGCACCCCTTCCACCGCTTCCATCAGCTCCCCTTCCAGCTTCAGCCGCCGGTACGTTGCGAGGTCCCCGCTCGCCATCAACCTGAGCACCTTGATCGCGGAGAGGGGGACCTTTGCGGGCGAGGAGAGGGGCGCGGCGCAGTCATCGCACAAGAAGCCGCCGGCTACTGCGCTGAATACCGCAGGCCTCGCAGTCAGCGGCTTCGCGCACGACGCGCACTCCATCAGCTGCGGCGCATACCCGAGCAAGTCGAGGGCGGCCATCAAGAAGTAGGCGGACGCACGGCGCGGGTCTGTCTCTCGCGCAATCTCGTCCAGCGCCATCACCGTGAGCTCGTACACCCCATCCACCGGGTGCCGGTCCTCGCATACGCGCTCCGCGAGCTCAGCTATCAGCGCCGCGTGTGACATGCGCTCGAGCGTGCCCTCTATCCGCTCGCCCGGCATCCGCTGCACCTGCGCGACCACGTCGAGGTCGCCGCGGCCTTTCGCCAGCAAGACGTCGACGTGCCCGTACAGCTCCAAGGATGGTCCCAGCTTGCTCTCAGGCCGGCGCACCCCCTTCGCGATCGCCCCTACTTTGCCGTGGGTGCGCGTCAGCAGAGTAAAGATTCGGTCCGCTTCCCCGTAGTCGAGCTTACGCAGCACGACCGCCCGGTCACGATATGTGGCCAGTCGGTTCCTCCAATGCGCTCGTATCCTGCGCGTCCGCGCCCCCGTCGGCCTGCGCCGGATGGGCCAGGCCCGACGCGGCCAGGGCTTCAGCCGGCCATGGTTGGTCGGACTTCAAGCGCACCGTCTCGATGCGGCGGCCCTTCACCTTCTCGACGGTCCACAGTGCCCGTCCGGCCCTGAATGAGTCACCGGCGACGGCGATCTTGCCCAGCATCGCGTGCACGTAGCCACCGACCGAGTCGTAGTCGCCCGATTCCTCGATCCCGAGGCCGAGCCGATCGTTGAGCTCTTCCAGTGGAAAGCCCGCATCGACACGCGCCTCGTGATCATTGAGGATCGTCAGCTCTTCTTCTTCGGCAGAGTCGTACTCGTCGCGGATCTCGCCCACGATCTCCTCGAGAAGGTCCTCCATCGTTACGAGGCCGGCCGTGCCGCCGTACTCGTCGACCACGATCATCATGTGCACCTTCTCGGTCCGCATCTCGAGCAGCAGCTCGTCCACCTTCTTCTGCTCGGGCGTGAACTTGATGGGGCGAAGGATCTTGTCGATGTCGAACTTCTGATTGGTGCTGAGCGTGTAGAAGAGCAGCAGGTCCTTGGCGTGGATCAGCCCCACGATGTGGTCCAGATCTTCTTCATATACCGGCATCCGGGTGTGCCGGTGCTCTTTGAAAACCTTGACGATCTCTTTGAGCGGCGACGACCGCTCGATGGCCACGATGTCGGTGCGCGGGATCATAATCTCGCGCACCGTCTTGTCGCCGATCTCGATGATCCCGTGGATCATCTGGTGCTCTTGCTCCTCGATCACGCCCGCCTCCTCGGAGACGTGCAGCAGGGTCAGCAGCTCTTCTTCGGTGAGGAACGGGGCGCGTGCGGCGCGGCCGCCCGTGAGTGCGCGCGAGATGAGAGTGACCGCCCATAGGATTGGGCCGAGGAAAGTAGCGAGCCGATCGACCGGGCCCGCCGTGGCGAGAGCCACCCGCTCCGCGTAGCGGATGGCAAGCGTTTTCGGCGTCACCTCGGCTGCGATTAGAAGCACGACCGACAGCACAAACGACACCACCAACGCGAGCCACAGCCGCCATTCGCTGGGCACCCCCCAATGCGTGAACAGCGAATCGGTGAGCAGCGTGGTCGAGGTCGAGGCGACGATGAGGGCCAGGGTGTTGGTGAAGAGGACCGTAGAGAGGTAACGATTCGGGTCGGCTCGCAGCTTCTGCAGGATTGCAGCAGACTTGCTTCCCTGCTCCGCGAGGAAGCGCACGCGCAACCGTCCGACCGAGGTTAGGGCCGTTTCCGTGCCGGCGGCGAGCGCGGCCGCCAGGAAACAGACGACAAGGACGATGACCTCGGTCCATTCCTGGGCGTTCATGACGGCAGGACTATCTGAAGAGCTCGCTGACGCTCCGGTTCTCGTGTACCCGGACGATCGCCTCGGCGAGCAAAGGCGCTACAGAAAGGACCGTCACCAGCTCGGCGTCGAGCTTCTCGGGTGCGATCGGCACAGAATCGGTGACGATCACCTGTTCGATGTTGGCCCTCTTCAGCCGCTCAATCGCGTCCCCAGTGAGGACCGGGTGCGTGGCGGCGATCAGGACCCGGCGCGCGCCCTGGTGGTGCAGCGCTTGCGCCAGCTTGCTGATGGTTCCGCCTGTGGTGATGATGTCCTCGACGACCACGCAGTCGCGATCCTTGACGTCCCCGGAGACCGCGATCACCTCCACCTCGTCGTCGCCCGATCGGCGCTTGTAGCCGAACGCGATCGGCGCCTGCAGCTGATTGGCGACAGCTTCGGCCCGCCGCCCGCCGCCTGCATCCGGCGCGACGATCGTGACGCGCTGCAAGTTCAGCGTGCGCAAGTGGTCGGCGACGATTCGGTGCGGCGTGAGGTGGTCAGTTGGCACATCGAAGAATCCTTCGATGGCCTCGGCGTGGAGATCGAGCAGAAGCAGGCGATCGGCGCCGGCCAGCGTGATGAAGTTGGCGACCAGCTTGGCCGAGATGGGCTCGCGCGGCTGGGTCTTGCGCTCCTTGCGCGCGTAGCCATAGTAAGGAATGACGGCGGTGACCCGGCCGGCCGAAGCGCGGCGGAGCGCATCGAGGATGATGAACAGCTCCATCAGGTGCTCGTTGACGGGGGGTGACGTGGGCTGGATGACGAATACATCGTGCCCGCGCATCGAGTCCTCGATCTTGACGTTGATCTCGCCGTCGGGGAAGCGGCGTAGCCGAGGGTCGGTGAGCGGCACGTCGATCGTCTCCGAAATGCGTGCAGCCAGGTCGGGATTGGCGCTGCCGGCTATGAGCTTGAGGGCGCCCCAAGGCGAAGCCTCCTCTCCGGCGAACTCCACTGCGGTGGTCAATCTCCCGATCACTCTTTGTGCTCTACGCCCTTCTGTCTAGGCCCTCGCCCGGTTGGGGAGAGGGAACTTTCTTCCGTATCACCCTAGCTGGAACTCCGACCGCTGTCGCGCCGTCGGGGACGTCCTTCGTGACGACCGAGCCGGCCCCGGTGCGGGCGCCCCTGCCAAGTTTGACGGGAGCGACCAGCATCGTGTCCACCCCGACAAAAGCGCCGTCGCCGATCTCGGTGCGGTTCTTGTGGGTGCCGTCGAAGTTGGCCGTGATCGTGCCCGCGCCGATGTTGGCGTCCTCGCCGAGGTCGGTGTCCCCGAGGTAGGACACGTGCGGGACCCTGCTTTTTCGCCCCACTTTCGTCCTCACGAGCTCGGCGAAGCTGCCGATGTGGACGTCTTCGGCTATCTCGGTGCCTGGCCTGATCTTCACGAAAGGACCGCAGTCAGAGCGGTCCCCCATCCTCGCGTCCTCTACATGAGCATGCGGGCCGACGCGGCAGTCGATCCCGATCGTCGTGTCGCCCTTGATGACCGAGAACGGTTCGATGACAGTGTCCTGGCCGATGGCGACGGTGCCGTCGATAAAGGTGGAGCCAGGATCGATGATCGTGACGCCGCCTTCCATGAGGCGGTCGAGGATGCGCTTCTGCATGATCCCGGTCGCGGCGGCCAGACGGATGCGGTCCTTGATGCCCATCGCCTCGTCCGGATCCGCGAGCTTCAGGACATTGACCGGCTGCAACTGAGCAAGCACATCGGTCAGGTAGTACTCGCCGGCCTTGTTGTCGTCCGAGACGCGGGTGAGCGCTTCGATCAACCGGTCGCCGTCGAAACAGTAGATGCCCACGTTGAACTCGTGAACGTTCCGCCTCAGCTCGTCGCTGGCATCCTTGCGCTCGACAATCTTCTCGAAGTCTCCGTTCTCGAGGCGGACGACACGGCCATCGTCTCGACGCGGGTCTTCGACGCTGGCAATGGTGGCTGGATTGTTGGCCTGCCGGTGGGCGTCGACAACGAGCCTGACGGTGGCGGCAGTCAGCAAGGGCGAATCGCCGTTGACGACGAGCACGTCGCCCCGGAGGCCCTCGACCTGCTGCAAAGCGTGGGCCGTACCGCGCGGCTCGCGCTGATAGACGACTTCCACCCTCCCATCCAGGTGCGCCGCGACCTCGGCATGGTGCGGGTTGGCGACGACCTTGATGGCATCGGCGCCCGCATCGGTGACCGCATCGATGATCCAATCGATCATGGGGCGGCCGCAGAGCAGATGCAGGACTTTGGGAGTCCGCGACCGCATGCGGGTGCCGTGACCGGCGGCCAGGATGACGGCCGTTAGCGATTGGCTCAAGATTTGACCCTTGCGGGTTGAGCGAGATTATACGGGCGGAGGTTTCGAGCCTCTTGGGTGAGCACCACCGTGAAGCCGACCTGGAGCACGGCGTCATGGTCGACGTCGGCCCCGGGGCCGGGGCGCTCGTGATCTACGCCAGCGACGAGCTACGAGGTCAGGAGATCGAGATCAGCCCGAAAGGCACCGACGCCAAACGGGTGCACACCGATGTGCTGCGGCGCCGCACCGCGGCTGGGTACGTGTACGCGGCGGTTTTCGGCTCCCTGGCCGAGGGCGAGTATCGCCTGTGGCATCGGAGCCGGCCCGATCCGGCGAGCGTGCGGATCGTGGGCGGGCAGGTCACGGAGGTGGACTGGCGCTGAGCTCGATTAGAGCTCAGCGCCTTGCGAATCAAGCTGGAACGTCGAAGCCGCTGTCCGGCGTGTTGAGGTACGGGAAGCTGCCTAGGAACGAGACGCCAGCTGGTGGCGCGTTGGTCGCGGGGTCCTCCACGTCGAAGATCTCGCCGGCGGTGACATCAGGGGTGAAGCCTGGGTTGACCAGGGGGAACGTGACTCCTGCTATCGCGCGCAGCTCGATCGTCACCACATCGTCGAAGACACGTCTGCCGTTCGGGTAGCCGGCGGCATCTCCCCCTATCAGGCCGAGGATTTTCGGTGAGCTGCTGGGCTTGATCGCCATGTTCAACCGCAGCATGTCGGCGGGCGTGGTTCCGGTGAAGTTCTGGAAGCCGTCAGCAATCCCGGACGGAATGCCCGTCAGCAGGATGGCGACGAGGTCGGCGCGGGCGGCCGACAGGCCCGCCAAGTTCGGGAAGACGCCCGGGTAAAGGATGGGCAGAAGCTGTGCCAGCTCCGGGTGCTCCACAAATTGAAGGAACTGGTTGTCTGACTTGGGCGGCAGCGAGTTCCAGAGGTCCTTCTTGCTCATCGGCACGATCACCTCGTTGAAGAGCGGGTTGCCGAGGCGGGATACCTGGACCCAGGGCCCGCTCTCGACATCTTCGCCGTCGCCGCCCTCGTCGCTGTCATTGCGGATCCTCGCCTGGCGGCGATAGGCCGCGGTCCAGACCCCGATGACGGCTTTCCCACTTGATGGGTCGGTCGGGGTCGATCCGTCTCTCGTCAGATCAGACATCGGCACCTGCAGAGCGATCGTGTGGACGTTCAGGTTCTGCGTCCCGTTTACGCCGTTCATCTTTCCGGGAGTAGGGATCAGATGAAACCCTTCGAAGGGACGCAGGGCGCCCAGGTCGAAGATCGAGCCCAGGTCGACGTAGAAACCTTCCTGTCGCTGACCGGCGAAAACCTTGCCGTGGCCTCCCGAAAGATCGTGGATTGCGGCGTCGGCCAGCTTCACTTTGTACATGGGCGTCGACCGCGGACCGACGTTGCACGGCGGACACGCCAGGTCGCTGCCGATCTCGGCCACGGATCCTTTCGCGGTTCTGGTCACCGAGTAGAACTGGCGCCGGTTCCAGTTGGGGCTGTTGAGGCTGTCGATCGGACCGGTGTTGTAGAGGAACGTCTTGGGGTTGGTAATCTGTGTGTGGAACCGGAACTTGTACGTGACATCGGGCTTGGCGTCGCCGTCGTTGTCGATGTAGATCGCATAGAGGACGTCGTCGCCGAACTCGAAGAAGTTGGGGCCGGCATCAGGGCCTTCGAGCGGGATGTAGTTCGCGATGAGGGTCACGGTGCCGGGGGCATCGGGACTCACGAAGGCGTAGAGGTCGGTGCTGTCGGCGACCGGATCCTTGGCGATGGCGGGTGCTTCGCGGTGTGATGACATCTCTTACTTCACTCCCAGGTCATCGCGACCGCTGAGCCGCGGAATGCAATCGCACAGCAAGCTCACGGTCGCGGACGATGAATCGCTCGGAACCGACGAGAAACGCGATCTCGCCACTGGCGAGGTCGCGGACATGCGCGACGAGAGGGCCGCCCACGATCGCTATGCCCGCACCGGCCTTCGGCGCCGCGACCGGAAGCTTCAACGCGTTGGCCATGCCTGGTACCAGCGCAAGGACACCCGCGAACGCGACGCCGATCGATGTGTGCGTCAAGAATCTCCGACGAGTCAGATCCTTCATCTCCCCTCCTCCGAAACCGGATGACTGTCCCCTTCTGATACGAAACCGGGCGCGGGGTGGATCATCGTCGGGAATCTGGGGAATACTGTGTTGCTGTGAGCGAGATGCCGGCGGTGAACCTCGAGGGAATCGTGCCTTCGCACCTGCCTGTGCTGCCGCTCAAGTCCACGGTCGTCTTCCCCAGGATCTTCATCCCGCTGTCGGTGGGACGTCGCAAGTCGCTGCAGCTGCTTGACGACCTACCGGGCGCGGAGCGCCACATTGCCGTGGCCACGCAGCTTGACGAGTCCGCCGAAGATGTCGGGTTCAACGACATCCACCACGTGGGCGCGATGGTCCGGGTGCAGCACATGCTCAAGCTGCCCGATGGCACGGTCCAGCTCGCGGTACTCGGGCTGCGGCGGATCAAGCTCATGTCCGCGCTGGCGGAGGAGCCGTACCTCAGCTGCCGCGTGGAGATGCTGCCCGAGACGCCCGACTCGATGACGCCGATCGAGCGCGAGGCACTGCTGCGCCGCGCGATCTCGTCGTTCCAGCAACTCGTCACTCTTGCCCCTCATCTGCCGGCTGAGCTGGCCAGCGCCGCCGGCGCGATCGACGATCCACTGCACCTCGCGTACTACATCGCCAACCACATCCGCCTCACGACCGAGCAGCGTCAGGAGATCCTCGAAATGGACTTGGCCAAGGAGAAGCTCGAGCGGCTGCTCGGGACCCTGGCGCACGAGCTGGAGGTTCTGGAGCTGGGTCGAAAGATCCAGTCGCAGGCCGAGGAGCAGATGGGCAAGGCCCAACGCGAATACTTCCTTCGCGAGCAGCTGAAGGCGATCCAGCACGAGCTGGGTGAGCTGGACAGCGAGCACGGCGAGCTTGCGGAGCTGCGCGAACGAATCGAAAAGGCGGGGCTGCCGCCAGAGGCCAAGCGAGAGGCGGACCGAGAGCTCTCGCGGCTGGAGCGGATTCCGTCGGCGTCACCCGAGTCGTCGGTCATCCGGACCTACCTCGAGCTCATCGTTTCGCTGCCCTGGAACACATCCACCGGTGGTGAGGTGGATGTCGCCAAGGCGCGAGAGATCCTCGACGCCGACCACTACGACCTCGACAAGGTGAAGCAGCGCATCGTCGAGCACCTTGCGGTGCGGCGCCTCAAGCAGGTGCGAGGTTTGACCGAGCGGGGCCGCGAGCCGATCCTGTGCTTCGTCGGTCCGCCTGGAGTCGGCAAGACGTCGCTGGGGCATTCGATCGCGCGCGCGATGGGACGCAAGTTTGCGCGCGCCTCATTGG
>WNFA01000334.1_pt1 | contig 36791 bp, 37 predicted proteins | sample 5400481 | NCBI WGS metagenome assembly WNFA01 (sample SAMN13153340, study PRJNA577476) | soil metagenome | isolation source: 120 cm saprolite under Douglas fir tree site 2 hole 1 replicate 2 | place: USA:California | collected 2015-04-18 | reverse complement strand
CTATTGCGCCTGCTCGACGTCGATCTATCGCATCAAGATGAAAGTTCGCGGGAATCCCGTCGCCTACATGAACATGCGCTGAGAGGAAACATGGCCGACCGGAAGCTCAAGCCCGAAAAGACGGCGCTCATCATTCAGGATTTGCAAAACGACGTCATTTCGGAAGGCGGTGCATTCGCGTCTTCCGGGGCGCCTGCGCACGCGAAGAAACAAAATATTGTTGCAAACGTGAGCAAACTGGCTGGAGCGATGCGCAAGGCCGGCTCGATCGTGATTCACGTGCATTACATCGTCGAGCCCGGAGCGCCCGGGCTCAAGTTGAACGCCCCGCTATTCCGCGGCATAGCGGAAAGCAAGGCGGTGGTACGCGGAACCTGGGGAGCTGCGGCAGTCGACGGACTCGCGCCTCAGCCTGGCGACGTAATCGTCGAGAAGATGCGCATGAACGCATTTCACGGCACCAAGCTCGACACCATCCTGCAAGGATACGGGATCGACTCCCTGGTGATTACCGGGGCCTGGACCAACTTCTCTATCGAACACACCGCACGACACGGCGCCGACGCGGGCTATGAGATCATCGTAGCCACCGATGGAACATCAACCATCGACGACGCCTGGCAGAATGCAGGAATAAATTTTGCTCTTCAGAACATTGCCGAACGCCTGAGCTGCGACGAGATCATCCGCGCCCTGAGCTAGAGGAGCGCGCATCGCCGAGGGCGCTTGGGCTTCGCGCTTGAGACGCCACTCGTCGTTTCTCCGGAAGACGAACGGGCATTAATTGTTGACGTCCTCTCCAGGCTGGGAGCCAGCGCGCAGGAGTGCTCGATTCAGGCGGACGTTCTGACCGAAGGTGATCCGCGCGGCCATCATTCCCACGGATTGCAACGCCTGCCCGTGTTAGCGACACGCATGAAGAAACACCTTATCCAGGTAAGCGTCAATCCTGCGTACACGCGGACAATCGCGGCGTTTAAGAGGACTTGCCTGCGTTCCAAACGTACAGGAAGTTCTCATCCGTTGCTGTGGCGACATTCCGTTTGGCGTTTCGAGTGGCGCGGTTCAACGCCGAACGGACGTTCTCCTTGGTGCCTCCCAAATCTGCCAAAGGCACCCTAAGGGCAGCACCATCCTTCAATTGGTCGAGGTCGTGGAGAATCATGGAAACAATCAACTTGTGTTTGCCGGCTCGTGAATGTGGAACGTCCCCCAGGCTCAGCGTCTTGAAATGCGCTGCGATTCGGTTCGTATTCAAGGTAAACCTCCCGCACTCCAAACGTATAACTAACGCCACGTATTAATACCATCGGCGTAGTGTCCGGCACAACTGAAATATACACGGATGATGACACCACCCGCAGCTGAGGTATCCCCCCAGAAAAATGACTGGTCGCCTTAACGAGATCGAAATTCACCTTAATGGGGACGTAAGTCCATGCCGAAAATATATTTAAGGATTTTCCCCGTATCAATTAAGGGTTGTTACGGTGCAAGCAGCATGAGGTGTGACGACCATGCAAAAAAGGAAAACGCAATTCGATCAAGTCCCTGTTGAGGTCGCTGAGAAAGTTCTCCGGCAGCAAACCAGCGAACCAAAAGCTATCGCAACCGGATGCCTGTTGTTAAGGAATCCCGTCCCAACACGAGTGGGCCGTAGACGCCGCCTGCGCCGCCACCTTTACAGTCCGGTCCCGGGGGATCAATTGATTTTCGTCGTGAAGTGAAATTCCGGAAGAAGGGAGGAAAGCGCCAGTCCAAGAAAGCTTTTATGGGACAGATGATATGGATCAAAACCGCGCGCATGGAAGGTTGGGGTTGCTCTCAATGCGCCTGGATCTTCAACCCTTCGGATCCGCTGCGTGGCAGCAGTCTAGAGGAGATGAAGCAGACCTACTTAAGCCAACGCGATAAGGAGTATGCGTCTCACGTCTGCGCTGCGCACCCAAGAGCCAAAAGCGCTCCAGACGACCCCAGATTTTCCCGGTGATTTGACGACCGAACGTACGGCGCGACCCCCGGCCGCCGGGGCGCACGCAATGACATGAGGTAAGCCTTATGAAAAAAAACAAACAAGCAAAGGAAAAGAGAAAGCCCAGCCCCTTCGACGCCGAAGCTTTTCTGACTTCGGCCGGGGTGGCGAGAACCAGAATGGAGTTCGGGAGAAAAGAGACGCTTTTCTCCCAAGGCGATCCCTGCAAGAACATCATGTACATTCAAAAAGGCGCGGTGAAGATCTCCGTCGTCTCCCCGACCGGCAAAGAGGCCGTGGTGGGAATGATGGGGCCGGGTGACTTTATAGGTGAGGGAGGATTGGCAGGGCAGCCAAAACGAATGGCAACCGCCACGGCCGTTGAGAATGTGACGGCGCTAAAGATCGACAACGGAGAAATGTTCCGAGTGCTCCATGCGGAAACCGCTTTTTCCGATCGCTTCATCGCCTTTATGCTTGAACGCAACATCCGGATCGAGGAGGATTTGGTCGACCAGCTTTTCAACTCCAGCGAGAAACGCCTGGCCCGCACTCTTCTGCTGCTTGCCCGCTATGGTAGGGAGGATAAACCCCAAAGGGTGCTTCCCAAAATACCTCAAGAGACGCTGGCGGAAATGGTTGGCACCACGCGCTCCCGCGTCAATTTTTTCCTGAATAAGTTCAGGAAAATGGGATTCATCAAATACAACGGCGGACTGCAAATAAACGCTTCTCTCCTCAGTGTTGTTCTGCACGACTAGTGGAGCGGCATTCCCGCCGAGGGCGAGACGTCGGCCGCATGAAGGCACAGAACTAGGGCCGCCCGCACTACGCTCCGAGGATTTTCTCCCCTTCGCCGATTTTCTTGCGGATTCTCCCGCCGACACTTTTTCCCACACTTACCTTCAATGGGCCCGTAAACTGCCGAACCGGTGATGAAATGATCTGGGCACCGGCTGACCGCGTCAATTCGGGCGCGTATTCACGGCGACGCCGTCATCTTCGACGGCTAGAATCAGTTCCTTTCGGACATCCATCTCCCATCCAGCATGGAGGAGGACGCGCAGGTCGGCATCAGATTCGCCGACGATGCTGCAACGTATTGGCACGCGGCATTGACGGATATTGATGAGCAAAACCACCGGTTTGCCGAACCAGGTAGAGTAGATAGGCGAAGAAGTTTTTTTCCCCTCAGCGATCATCTTGGTTACCCTCTCGATCTTCGGTTAATTGCGGGCTTTTTTTAGCGCGGACAAAGTGTAAAACCTGTTCAATTTTGAACACTTTGTTTTTGAACGCCATGACGGCTGGGTAGGCTTCTCGCTTCCTCTCGACGCCGAGTCGCAGCCAGACAAAACCAGTCCAAAAGGCCAACGCGGAGTTGCGATGCGGACGTGCTAGCGTCCCCGGATTAAAAGCACATGGCATCAGATGGATTATTTGCGCGGGACAAGATCGGAAATGTGTTGGTTAGCTCAGGGTGCATTCTTCGGTTGTTTCATCTTGTAGAGCGCGCGATCCGCTGCCTGGAACAGGGTGTCGATGGTTGTGCCATTCTCGGGATAAACCGCAATTCCAACGCTCACGGAAAGTAAAGGCTCCTCGCGATCGCTGGACAGCCGTTCGCAAATCCTGCGTGCGACTGCGCCGGCTTCTTTGGCGCCAGTCTCCGGAAGAATAATTGCGAACTCATCGCCACCATATCGCGCCGCGGTGTCAATTGATCGGCAGGAGAAACGAAAAATATCGGCCAGGCGGCAGAGCGCTCGATTGCCTGCCAGATGGCCATTGCTGTCGTTAATCCGCTTCATTCCATCCAGGTCAAAAATGAGCACAGCAAAGGCCCGGGCGGTGCGATCCGAGCGTTTGATCTCTGATTCGAGCGTTTCGGAAAGCCTGCGGTAGTTTGCCAGCTCCGTCAAAGCATCGGTTGCCGCTAAGTACCGGAGATGATCTTCCGATGCGCGTTGTGCGGTGACGTCTTCGGCGATGATCTCGCACCCATCCGGCGCTCCTTCCTCAATGCCCACTTGCCGCCCGCTGAGGCGGACCTTCATGGGCGTTCCGTCCTTTCGCTTCCATTCGACTTCGATCAGATCGACATGACCTGTCTGCCGGTAGGACTCAAAGAGTCGCACGCGCTCGATAGGATCACGGACGATTTCCGTTGCCAGGTTCATAGCCATCAATTCCTGTTTGGACCCATAGCCCAGCATCGCCACGAGGGCTTCATTCACATCGAGAAACCGGCCGTCTACGTCAAAGCGGCAGATGCCAAAGGTGGGATTCTCCGTCAAAGCACGGTAGTGGGCTTCAGAATGGCGCAAAGCCATCTCCGCGTGATTCCGCTCCTCGTGCCGAGTTTTTTCCTCTACCGCCAGAGCCACGGCCAGCGGCAAACGGTTCAGCCGATTTTTATCCACGCAATCGAATGCACCCTTCCGCAGGAACGCATCCGTCATGGCCTCGTCCAGAGTGTTGGTGGCCAGGATGAACGGAATCTCCTGGTTCGCCTGATGCAAGAGGTCGAGCGCCTCCATCCCCGTCCAAATCGGCATGGAGTAATCACACACGATCACGTCATAGGACTGCGTGCGCAATCGGTCCGTGAACTCCTCCGGGACTTGCACCCAATCCGCGGAGACCGCAAAATCCATTCGTTTCAGTTCCTGCAAGCAGAGTTCGACGTCAGATTTCCTATCATCGACGAAGAGAATTCTTACCATCCGCCGCCGGTGGGTCGCGATACGGCGGACAGGAAGACCTTGATGCTTCCGATTCATTTCGTTCTGGGCCAGATGGGCCATGGCAAACCGCTTTCCCCTCCTCCAGAGTTGGTGCAGGTCCCCGCGACCAGCTAATGGAACTTGTGAGGATTCCGCTATCGAGAACTCTGCGTCCTTGAGGGTGTTGGCGACTGTTCTGTTTTGAACACATTCTGGCAGTTTGTCTAATTAGATAAGAGTTAGTCGCTGCCATTTGAAGACTCACTAAGCCGGCCTCCACCCCTTCATTGGACTCTAAAAACTAGGTTCAAAGTGGATGACGTCGTGGCTGCGATAGCCGGGTGCCGCATCCTTGCGCTGTTTGCAAGGGTACGGGTTTTCCATTGATGAACGGGCTCGCTCCCCGGGATCGTGCTATAAGCGAAAGTGAAGTCAAACCCCCGGCCCTTCCAAAAAAACGGGAAGGATCGGGAACCCAGCCATTGCTACGAAGTGGAAATCGTCGATGAGCACTAGAACTCACGGCGAGGGATTGCGTAACCATTTCTCATCTCCAAGGGATGTGTCTTGTTGGATGATGCTATAATCTTTGAAGAATGCAGGACATCACTGTTGCCCTTCCTGACGAACTCTCAGCGGCTCTTGCTGCTCCTGGACAAGATTTGACCCGCGCCGCGTTCGAGGCCCTGACTTTGGCAGCATACCGCGAACGCAAGATTTCGGCTGCCCAACTACGCCAGTTGCTGGGTTACGAAACCCGCAGGGAAGTTGATGTCTTTCTAAAGAGTCATGGCGTCGAACTGGAATACACGCTGCAAGACATTGAGAGGGATCGGGAGACGCACCGGGAACTCCGCCTGTAAATGCAATCGATCCTGATTGATACAACCCCCTGAATTACCCAGTACTCATCCGAGCCATCGAGATTCTACCGAGCGCGGCCTACTTCTGCCGAACTAGCCTCTCGCACGAGTATTCCAAGTTGACTGCACATCTGATACGTGCTACACGTATTGTACGTGAAAGAGCGGCGGGAGGCACGATGGCCAATACGAAGATTAATGGAAAACAGAACCTGACGATCAGTCTCGACCGGCAAACCATTCAAAAAGCCAAGATCATTGCTGCTCGCCGCTCAACTTCCGTAAGTGGCCTGGTGGCTCGTCAAATAGAGATCCTCATTGGTGAAGAAGAAGCCTACGAACGCGCTGAGCGGCAGGCGATGGCGCTGCTCGACCAAGGTTTTCACCTGGGCGGCGTTATCCAGGTCAGCCGGGATGAACTGCATGAGCGATAAGACGTTCATCGATACGAACGTTCTGATCTACGCCCATGACATAGACGCGGGTGCAAAGCACCAAGTTGCAAAGGCAGTTCTCCAAAAGCTTTGGAACGAGAAAACGGGCCTCCTTAGCGCGCAAGTGCTCCAAGAGTTTTACGTCAATGTCACCAGAAAGATCCTGACTCCCTTGTCAAAAGATTTGGCCCGCCGCGTGGTGAGCAGTTATTCGATCTGGTGCATGGAAACCACTCCAACCGAAATTTTGTCGGCATTTCGAATCGAGGACGAATCAGGGATCGGATTTTGGGATGCACTGATTGTTTCAGCTGCCTCTAAGAGTGACGCGAGGCGAATTCTCTCGGAAGATTTGAACGCTGGACAGCGGGTCGCAGGCATTCTTATTGAGAATCCCTTCGCCGGTATTAGTTAGTTTTTCTCTGGTTGTGTCTTTACACTGGGCATGGCGCGTGCTAACTTAATCTCCCGTAACCGCCATCGTAGCGCCAGGCGGCTGGGCCACTGCTAATCGACCCTTCAGCGATTTTGTCGCAGCTCGTCTCCTTCCCAGAAACCGGAACGCGCCTCTGCCGAAGCTTGTATAATTTGGAACGACCCAGCGTACGACGGCGGAGGCCATAAACATAAAGGGGATATCTTGCTGAAACTGCGCAAAGTCGAGTTAGTAGGTTTCAAATCGTTCTGTGAGAAGACCCATATCACGTTCAGCGGCAGCGGGCTGACGTGTATCATCGGGCCCAACGGCTGCGGCAAATCCAACATTGTGGACGCCATTTCCTGGGTTCTGGGTGAGCAGAGCCATAAGTCGCTCCGCGCCGAGCGGATGTCGGACTGCATCTTCAATGGCACGGCGAAGCGCCCGCCGATGGGGCTGTCGGAGGTCACGCTCACGCTGGTAGATCCCGAAGTGGTCGAGGCGGCGAAGTTTGTTCTCGAGGGAGGCGCTGACAACACGCCTGGGCCCATCGCCGTGCCCGATAGTGCTTACGGGTCTGCGGAAAAAGGTTTTAACACAGAGGGCACAGAGGACACAGAGTTCGGGGCCGAAGAAGGCGCGGGTAGCGGCGACGGTGTTCCAGGGGCAGAGGAAGCTGCAAGCGTTCACGGTGAACCGAAATTCCTGAAGAAAAAGCGCGCGGCTGAAAAACCGGCGATGCATTTGAAGCCCGGCGAAGTGATTGTAGCCCGCCGCCTCTATCGCTCGGGACAGAGCGAGTACCTCATCAATGGCCGGGTAGCGCGGCTGCGCGATATTCAAGATCTCTTCATGGGCATTGGCCTGGGCCCTGATTCCTACGCCATCATCGAGCAGGGACGCATCGGACTGATTCTCAGCTCGAAGCCGACCGACCGGCGCGCCATCATCGAAGAAGCAGCTGGAATCACGAAATTCAAGACGAAGCGGCGCCTCGCTGACGCAAAACTAGAATCATCGAAGCTCAACCTTTCCCGCATCAACGATATTTACGTCGAAGTGGAGAAGCAGCTCGCATCGCTTAAGCGGCAAGCTTCAAAGGCGCGCCGGTACGCGGAGATTCGCGAGCAGATGCGCGCCCTGCTGCGCCAGGTCCTGGCCAGCAAGGCGAAGGAACTCGATCTCGACGCGGAGCGCCTGGCCGGGCTGCTGGGAGAAATCTCGCAGCACGAATCGCGGCAGACGCAGTCAGTGAACCAAATGGAAAGCGAGCAGGAGCAGCTCGGCGCTCGCACGTATGAACTCGAAGGTGAACTGCGCCAGCACCAGAACGTGCTCGGACAAACCTCGCTCGAACTGGACCGCAGCGAAAACCGCATTCTTTTCAACCGGCAGCGGACCGAGGAGTTGACGAGCCGCCGCCAGCAACTCCATCTAGAAATCGAACAGGCATCCGCGCAAGCCGCTCAAGCAGAAGCCCGTGCCACCGCACACGGGGAAGCGGTTGCGGCTCTGCAGGGCGATGTGGCGCGCATTGAAGCCATCCTGGCAACGCTCGCAGCGGCGTCCGCGGAAATTTCCGGCACGCACGAATCCACGGAGACCCGCATCGCCGCCCTCCGGCTTTCCGCTGCCGAACTCGGAGACGAGCTTACGCGCCTCCACGGCGAGCAGGCGCAGGCAGAACAAGCTCTCGCGCATCATGTCGAAGGCGTGGCGCGGTATGAACGGCAGGAGCAGCTACTACTCGAGGAATCGCTGCACCACCGCGAACGCGCGCAAGCCGCCGATTTGCAATGGCATTCGGTCCTCGAGCGCTCGCGCAGCCTGGAACAGATCGTGAAGAACGCGCAGGAACGAATCACCGCGCTCCGCCGCGAACAACAGGAAACCACCGCGCAGGCGGAAATCTCCCGCGACGCGCTCGCCGGGGGCCGCGCGCGACGCTCCTCCGTCGAACAGATCCTGAACGATCGCTCCTATACCGCGGACGCTGTGCAGAAACTCTTTGCGTCAGACCAGGGCCGCAATGGTTCCAACGGTTTCCGCGCCGTCGGCGTGCTGGCCGATTACGCGGAAGTCGAACAACAGTATGAGAGCGCGGTCGAGCAATTCCTGCGTGACGAATTGGAATACGTCGTGGTCGAAACGTTCGACGTTGCACGCGCCGGGATCGCTATTCTCCGCGAGGAAGTTGGCGGACGCGCCACGTTTTTTGTGGACTCGCTCCGCAAACTAAATCTGCAGCCGAACGAGCCGGTCGTGCCATTCGAGATTGAAAGACAAACCGTCTCCCGGCTCGACCGTCTCGTGGAATTCCGCGATCCATTGGGCCCGGCGGCAAAGCAATTCCTGCCGCGGCTGCAATCGGCGTTTCTGGTGGAAGAGGCTGCCGTGGCGGAGCGGCTCGCGCGCGAAAATCCCGCATACTCGTTCGTCACGCCCGACGGCACTACCTACCAGGGCCGCGTCGTCAGCGGTGGTCGCCCCTCCCAAGCGGGACCTTTGGGCATGAAGCGCGAGTTGCGTTCGCTCGATGCCGAGGTGCTGCGGCTCGAACGCGCGTCTTCGGAAGCGCAGGCGGCTTTGCAGCACCTCGAAGAAGAGCTTCGCGCCGCCGGACTGACGCTCGAGCAGGCCACGGCGCAACATGTGGAGTCGGAAAAGCAGGCCGTTGCCGCGACTTTGCAGCGCGACCAGGCGCGCGGCGACATGGTGCGGCTTGGCATGGAACTGAGCGCCTGCCAGACGGAACTTACGCGGCTTCGGAATGATGCCGCGGCGGCGCGGCGGCGCGCCGAGGCCGCTCAGCTGAGGCGCAGCGAAGTCTCGGAAGCCCGAAATGCGGCAGAGCAGGAAATCGCGCAGGCCATGGAGCAGCAGTCCACACTGCGGCAGAACGCGCAGGCGAAGCAGGAAGACCTGGCGGCGCGGCGCGCGGAGATGGCCACGCTGGCGGAACGCCTGGCGAGCGCGGAATCGCTCGCGGCACGCATGGCGCAAGAGCTTCAGGAACTAACGGCACGGCGCGCGTCTCTCGTCTCGCAGCAAGATTTCCTCCTACAGGAGCAGGAACAGCTTTCGGCGCAAACCGCGGATCACCGGCGTCAAGTGGAATCGTTGCGCGCCGAGAAAAAACGCCTGGAAGCGCGCGGCATCGAGATGGAGCGGGAGTTCGACGAGACTCGTATCCGCTCGACGCGGGTGGACGATGCTCTCCGCATGGCGCGGCAGAAGCTCGGCGATTTCCGCGAAGAACGAAGCAAGCACGAGATCGAGCGCGCCCGCAATGATTCCGAGCGCGAGCACCTGCGGCAATCGTGTATCGAGGAGCTGAACGCCCAGCCGGAGGACCTGATCGCGGAATACCCCGCTCTGCTTTCGGGTGAGGAACTTCGCGTGGCGGACTCGCAATACCACGAGATGAAGTCGCGCATCGAGGCCATGGGCCCGGTCAACATGATGGCGCTCGAGGAATACAACGAGTGCGAGCAGCGGTTTGGATTCCTCGGCCGCGAACGGGACGATCTGCTGCAGTCCATCGCCGATACGCAGCAAGCAATCAAGGAGCTCGATCAAGTCTGTAAACAAAAATTCGAAGAAGCCTTCGCCATCATCAACCAGCACTTTGCCGTGGCATTCCATACGCTATTTGGCGGCGGCACGGGCGAGATGCGCCTGTCCGAGCCGGACAGCTCGGGCGAGCCGGGCATCGACGTCGTAGCGCAGCCCCCGGGCAAACGCTTGCAGAATGTGCTGCTGCTTTCGGGTGGCGAAAAGGCGATGACGGCTTTGGCGCTGCTGATCGCGATCTTCCGCTATCAACCGAGCCCGTTCTGCATCCTGGACGAGGTCGACGCGCCGCTCGACGAAGCAAACGTCGGGCGCTTCACCAAACTCGTGTCGGAGATGAGCGCGGGCACGCAGTTCATCGTCGTGACGCACAACCGGAAAACGATGGAGATGGCCTCGGTGCTCTACGGAGTCACGATGCAGGAACCGGGCGTCTCGAAACTCGTGTCGGTCCGCTGGGAGGAGTCCGCAGCCGCGCAAGCCGCGACAAACGCGGCCTAAATCCAAGTGATGTTAATTTCTCCGCATTCTCTGTGTTCTTTGTGCGCTCAGTGTTAAAGCCTCTCTGTCTGGGCGTCAAGCAAACCCTTTGACACAAAGGCCACAGAGTGCACGGAGAAGATTTCACCAACGGAAATCGCCGCACGTTTCAGGGCGCTTCCTCTCCGGAAAAAGTTTTCCACTTTTAGTTTTTCTTCTCCGTTGACATCGGCGGACCATGCGCTAGAATACCCGCCACTCAAAGGGAATGTGGTCACCCGTGGCTTCTCCACAAATGAACGCAATCGTATGGGAGACTAGTCTCCCCGGAATTCAGTTTCTCAATCGTGGGAAGGTCCGCGATCTCTACGAAGTTGGCGGCCGCCTGTTGATTGTGGCAACGGACCGGCTGTCGGCGTTTGACGTGGTGCTACCCACTCCGATCCCCGACAAGGGACGCGTGCTGACACAGCTCTCGTTGTTCTGGTTCGACCTGCTGCGCGACGTGATTCCCAATCATGTGCTGACCGCTGCCGACTTTCCGCCTGAACTTACCGCGTACCGCGCGCAGCTCGACGGGCGCTCCATGGTCTGTCAAAAAACAAAGCCCCTGCCGGTTGAGTGTGTCGTGCGCGGCTACTTGTCCGGCTCCGGATGGAAAGACTATCGCGCGACCGGGAAAGTCTGTGGGATTTCTTTGCCGGCGGGCCTTCGAGAATCCGAGCGGCTGCCGCAAGCCATTTTCACTCCCTCCACCAAGGCCACCGCAGGACACGACGAGAATATTTCATTTGATGAAGCGGCATCGCGCATCGGTGGCGAGGTCGCCGAGCACGTTCGCGCCGTAAGCCTGGAGATTTACAGACGCGCGGCTGCCTATGCCGAGCCTCGCGGAATCATTCTGGCGGACACAAAATTTGAATTTGGCCTCACTGGAGATCAACTGATCTGGATTGACGAAGCCCTGACACCGGATTCTTCGCGTTTCTGGCCAGCGGACGGCTACCAGCCCGGCCGCGCCCAGCCCTCGTTCGACAAGCAGTATGTCCGCGACTACCTCGAGCGCATCGGGTGGAACAAGCAACCGCCCGGTCCGGAACTCCCCCCCGAAGTGGTTGAGGCGACACGTGCAAGATACCGTGGAGCCTATCGGCAGTTAACAGGCCACGAGCTCAGGTAAATCAGGCTGGTACTTCCAGCTGTAGATAATTTTCGTGCGGAGCGTGCACCCTTGAAAGATCAACTGGAGGCCCTTGTCGGGCAAATGGTGGAGCGTGGAATCCAATTTGACGAGGCCATCGTCGAATTCGAAAAGAAGTTCATCAAACGCGTCCTGGACCGCTCGCGCGGCAACCAGTCGCGCGCCGCACGCCTGCTGGGAATTCACCGGAACACGCTCAGCCGCAAGATAGATCTCTACAAGCTCGACCACCGGCATCAGCGGCGCTCCTGATTTCCCATCCACGCCGCCTCCTGTAGGGGCATCCGCCGCGGCGGACCGTGCCCCTACAGGTCAGCGTCAATGTCAAGTGTATGGGCAATACCTCGAAGACGACGCGATGTGCTCCCTTCACCCGCGACCGTTCATCCACACCACAAAAAATGGCCCCGAGAATTCATCGGGGCCATTTGATTTTGCTGAGGTATTCTGATTCTCAGTCGGCGGGAGCTTTCTTCGCCGGAGCCTTCTTGCCTGGACCCTTCTTGGTCGGCGCGGTTTTCTCTTCCGGCAAGTCTTCTGTATTGATCTTGGCCTTATCCCACGTCAGCAAAAATGGAGACTGCGAGTAGCTCACCAGTGTTCCGGTGAATCGAACAACCGCGTCTTTCTCAAGACGCTTGGCTTCCGGTTGACCCACCACTTTGACTTGCATGTTGGCCTGAGTGGCTGCCTCGATTTCTTCCGGCGTCGCCCCGCGGAACACCTTCAAGTTCAAGTTATCGCCGTCGGCCGCTGGCGCTTCCATTAATCGCACGCCCACGTCCGGATACTCGAGGCCGCAACTCGCGAGCCACATCACCTTGCCCGCGTCCCCGCCCGCTTTGAGTGCCGGGAGGAAGTTCATGGTGTCATCACGCGCCTTCTGCAGATCGGTGGCGCTGGGGATGTTCAGGGTGGTGGGCCGGTCCGCTGAACTTCCCGCCAGCGTTACGAGCTCCGTTATCTGGTCATCTACGAGCTTGTCGCAGGCGGGCTGCTGATACCGGATGAGCTGGTTCTTGAGATAGGTCTGGACCTGTGCGGCGTTGGGCGCCTTGAGGGCAATGGATCGCGCCAGTTCCCAGAAGCCATCCGTTCCCTGCGGAGGAGTCATTTGCAAATAGACAACGCCCAGGCGGAAGTGGGAAACCGCGTCGTTCGGATCGGTCGACAGGACGGCCTTATAGTAGTTGCCGGCAGAAGGATAGTCCTTCAAAGACATCGAGGTCATCGCGGCAATCGTGTTGAAGAGAACCGTGAAGCCCTTTTTCTGCTGCTCGTATTGGTCGGCAGCCATTGCGTCTGGCTTCTTCCACTCATCGAGCGTCTTCATGCCTTGCACTGCGGCATCGCGCGCCTTGGTCTGCACATCGGCTGTCTGGAGGGCTTTGTCGTTCGAGCCAACATAGTAGGCCTGCGCGCGGGCGACTTCAGCCTCCAAACGCCCCTGCGTGTCAATCTTGTCGCCAAGCGCGATCTGCCGGTCCGCATACTCCAAAGTCCCCGCAAAGTTCTTCAAGGCATAGTCGGTCAGGTAGTAGTCGCGATAGATGTACGGCAGCAAGGCTGAATTGGGGTATTGCTTGACGAAATCGTCGAGCATCTTAATTTTCTGCTGGGGATTTTGCTCAGCATCCGCTGCCTTATACGCGTTGTATTCGGCCAACTGGTATGGAGGCTTCTGCTGGTCTCCCTGCGCGGCCTGTGCAGCCCACAGGCTTCTCGTGCCAACTCCCCCCACTCCTAGTGCGACCCACAACAGACCGGCGCCTGTCAAAATCAACTTTCGTATCATTGGCTTCCAGCCTCCTCAACAAATTTCCGCAAAACTATGATGAATACAGAAGCAACTTCCAAGGGTAACTGCCGGTTGAAAACTCTCGGATTATAGGGAATCCCGCTGAATGGCGCAAGCAGCATTCCCTCGTGGCTTGCCCGCCGAAGCACTGCGTGGCCGGTTGGAATCCATGTCATACCTGCTGGTGCTAAGATGCGTTTCTCCGGGAGAAGGAAGCCCGCCAAAGGATACCATTCCCCGGCCCCAAGGAGATGCGATGACTCGTGAAGGAATGCTCGCAGGGCAAGTTGCGCTCGTCACCGGAGCCAGCCGCGGGATCGGCCTGGCGATAGCGCGCCGCCTGGGCCAGATGGGCGCGCGAGTTTCCGTTTGCGCGCGGAACGCGGCAAATCTTGAACGCGCGGCCTCAGATCTTCGCGCGGCAGGCATCCACGTATTGGCCCTGCGTACGGATGTCACTCGCGGAGACGAGGTTGCCGGCTTGATCATCGAGACGCAGCGCACGCTCGGGCCGGTCGATATCCTCGTGAATAACGCCGGAATTGGAGTTTTTGGCCCTTTCCAGGAGCAGACCGAGTCAGATTGGAACACCATCTTGGACACCAATCTGAAATCGGTCTTTCTGGCGAGCCGCGCCGTCGCACCTGAAATGATGCGGCGGAAAACCGGGCATATCATCAACATCAGCTCGCTGGCGGGAAAAAACACTTTTGCCAATGGCGCGATCTATTGCGCATCCAAGTGGGGCCTGCTCGGCCTGTCCGGATGCATGGCGGAGGAGCTGCGCGCACACGGCGTCCGCGTGAGCACAATCTGCCCCGGTTCGGTCGCCACCGAGTTTTCCCCACACGCGGGCAAAGACCCATCCAGGATGCTGCAGCCGGAAGACGTGGCGCATGCAGTGGCCGCGCTCGTGACGCAGGCGCCGGGAAGCTTCATCAGCGAAGTCCACGTGCGTCCGACGCAAAAACCGTGACATGCAATCTCTGTAACCTCTGTGCTCTTTGTGATTCTTTGTGTCCTCTGTGTTCCGCCTTTCGGAATTTAACACAGAGGCCACCGGGAAAAGTCACAGAGAGCACGGAGAAGCGCCGGGGGGCTAAATATTCCTCTTGACAATAGTCGTGATAACGACTATCATTCGCTTGTGCCACAGAAACGCAAAATCGCAAGAAAGACCCGGGCGCCGCAAACGCACCTGGAAGAGCAGGTTTTCGTCAACGTGATGCGTACGGCGGATGCCTTGGCCCGGGGAGGCGAGGCGCTCCTCAAGCCGACCGGGCTGTCCGCGACGCAATACAACGTCCTGCGCATCCTGCGCGGCGCGGGGACCCAAGCTCTCGCCTGCCGCGAGGTCGCCTGCCGCATGATCTCGCGCGATCCGGACATTACCAGGTTGCTGGACCGCATGGAATCTCGGGGATTGATCGCCCGTGCGCGGGAAGAGCAAGACCGCCGCGTCGTGAAGACCCGCATTACGGCGGAAGGGCTCCGGGTGCTAGCCGAGTTGGATGCGCCCGTCCAGGAATTCCACCGCCGGCAGTTGCATCACCTTCAGCCAAAAGAACTGCGGCAACTATCGCGTCTGTTGGAGCGGGCGCGAGCGCAAGCGGAAACTCCGTGTTCGCCAGAGTGATTTTTTGATTCAAACTGTTGTTGCAGTCGTATTCGTTATGAAACTTATGCAATAAAAGGAGCAACTACCATGAACGCAGTAATGACCGGAACGTCGCAGGCCCTCAAGCCAACCCAATGGCAGCTTGACCCCGCCCACTCGGCCGCGCATTTCAGTGTGCGGCATTTAATGATTTCAAACGTACGCGGCGAGTTCGGTAAAGTCAGCGGCAACGTCGTCCTGGATCCGTCTGATCTCACAAAATCGACCGTCGAGGTAAGCGTGGACACCGCGACGATTGACACCCGCGAACCGCAGCGCGACGAACATCTGCGCAGCGCGGACTTCTTCGACGTGGCAAATCATCCGGCAATCACTTTCAGGTCAAGGAAAATCACGTCCGCCGGTCCAGAGCATTTCAAAGTGACGGGCGATCTGACGATCCGCGGGGTCACGCGCGAAGTGACTTTCGATGTGGAAGGCCCAGGTCCGGCCATCAAGGACCCCTGGGGCAACGTCAGAACCGGCGCCTCAGCCACGGCGAAAATCAATCGGAAGGACTTTGGATTGGTTTGGAACGCATTTACGGAAGCCGGCGGACTTGTCGTCGGCGACGATGTATCGATCACATTCGAAGCCGAATTGATACAAAAGGCTCCGGCGGACGACGCGAAGTAACCAGCGCGACGGCGCCGCATCTACAGACGAATCAATAGCCAGATGGGCTTGCCCATTTGGCGGATCGTGTTCCAGATGGAGTCGAATCCTAACGGAGAAAGAGAACGCCCCCACGAAAATGGAAAAACTGGCTGAGACACAGATTCCCATTCACGATTTAATCCGGCGGCGGTGGAGCCCGCGTGCGTTTTCCGAGCGGCCTGTCGAACCTGATAAGCTGCGCAGCGTGCTGGAAGCGGCGCGTTGGGCTCCCTCATCGCGAAACGAACAGCCCTGGGCATACCTGGTGGCAACACGCGAAGATCCCGAAAGCTATGAACAGCTGCTTGGAGTGCTGATGACCACCAATCGCGCGTGGGCTCAGAAAGCTCCCGCGCTGATCTTAACCCTTGCGCATACTCAATTGGCGAAAGATGGTACGCCCAACCGGCACGGGTTCTACGATGCGGGTCAAGCGACCGCGAGTCTGTTGATACAGGCTACTTCACTCGGCCTGGCAACCCACCAGATGGGCGGCTTCGACGTGGAGGCCGCCAGAGAACGCTTTCGTGTGCCTGCGGGGTGGGAACCAGTGAGCGTCATGGCGCTCGGCTATCCGGGAGAGGTAGAATCCTTGCCTGACCAATTTCGCGAGCGCGAAATGGAGCAACGCCGGCGCAAGCCGGTCGAGGAATTTGTGTTTTCAGGGACTTGGGGCCATCCCGCCTCAATTTTGGATTCCTCCGGAAACAAATGAACGAGATGCTGCAATTCGTGGTCGGGCATGGTTACACGCTGGTGTTCGCCTGGGTTTTCATCGAACAGGCCGGCCTGCCGGTCCCTTCCGCGCCGCTGCTGCTTGCCGCGGGGGCACTTTCGGGAACCCATGGGATGAATTTGTGGCTGGCGATCACGGTGGCGGTGATTGCGTCCGTGGCGAGCGACTCGATGTGGTACGAATTGGGGCGCCGAAAAGGCGTCCGTGTCTTGCAGTTGCTCTGCCGCATATCCCTCGAACCGGGTTCGTGCGTGCGGCGGACTCAGGTGAGATTCGGAGAAAGCGGCGCTCGTGTGCTCCTCGTCTCGAAGTTCATACCAGGGTTGAATGCTATGGCAGCGCCGCTTTCGGGGATCATCCGCATGGGTTGGCGGCGATTTGTCCTTTTCGACGCACTCGGTGCTTTGCTTTGGTCGGGCGTGTTCATGATAACCGGCTACGTGTTCAGCGGCCAACTGGAACGAATCGCGGCCCGCGCTGCATACCTGGGAGAATGGCTGCTGGTCCTGATCCTCGCCGCTTTCGCGGGCTACATCGGCTGGAAATATTATAATCGCCGAAGATTCCTGCGTAAGCTGAGAATCGCTCGCATCACCCCCGAGGAACTCAAGGGGAAAATCGACTCCGGCGAGGACGTCATCATCGTGGACCTGCGCCACTCGCTCGACTTCGAAGCACAGCCGGAAACGATCCCCGGCGCCCTGCACATGGACGCCGCGGAACTTGAAGAAGCGCATGAGGTAATCCCCCGCGATCGCGAAATCGTCTTATTTTGCGCGTGCCCGAACGAAGTAACCGCTGCCCGCCTGGCGCTACTGTTGCGAAGCAAGGGAATCACGCGAATCCGCCCGCTCGCGGAGGGTTATGAAGGATGGCGCAGCCGGGGCTTCCCGATGACCCGCCCGAAAGACGAGCCGCAAAACGCGCAACCTGTCGAGGCATAGTTTTTCGTGGTGAGACCCGCGGATGAACAAAAGATGTGTCTTCGCCATTGCAGCAGGGAGCATTGCGGCCCTGTTGCTGCAAGCGAGCGCCGCACTTCCACAAAGTAATCCTGCAGTTCCAACCTTCTACCGCGACGTACTCCCAATTCTCGAGAAGCATTGCCAGAATTGCCACCGGCCAGGCGAAATGGCTTTTCCATTGATGACTTACGACCAAGCGGCGGCACGCGCACGCGCGATTCGGGATTCGGTTGTCACAAAAAAGATGCCGCCGTGGCTTGCCGACCCGGACTACGGCCACTTCGCGAACGATCCGTCTCTCTCTCCGAGTGAAATCAAAACGTTGGCGATGTGGGCCGGCGGCGGGGCGCGCGCTGGTGACCCGCGCGAAGCCCCGCCGCCGCTTCCCTGGACGAAAGGCTAGAACATTTCTCCGCCGGACGTTGTGATCGAGATGTCAAAGCCGGTACATCTTGCTCCCAAAGGCGACATCGATTACACGTACGAAATTGTGCCAACCCATTTTCGAGAGGACCATTGGGTGCAAATGGCGGAACTCCGCCCATCCACCCGTGAGCACGTGCATCACGCGGTCGTCTATATCCGGCCACCCGGCTCGAAATGGCTCCACGATGCCCCGGTCGGCGCGCCGTTCACGGCGGAAAGCCTGACGGACAGCCAGGGCCGCCGTGATACTCATTGGACCGACAGCGATATCCTGCTCGTCTATGCACCGGGCAGCTCCCCGGAGACTTGGGCATCCGGGATGGCCAAATTCATCCCGGCCGGCTCCGACCTTGTGATCCAGATCCACTATATGGCCATGGGCCACGCTGCGATTGACCAGACAGGCGTTGGCTTGGTCTTCGCCAAGGAGCCTCCGCGGCAGCGCGTGCTGACTTTGCAGTTGACCAACGACCACTTCGTGATTCCTCCGCGCGCCGGCGACTACCGCGTCGAAGCGCGCGGATCGCTGCCGAACGACGCGACGCTGCTCCGGTTCTTTCCGCATATGCACTGGCGTGGAAAAAAGTTCGAATACAATTTGATTCATCCGGACGGCCGCATCGAGCCCTTGCTCAAGGTCCGCTGGGATTTCGAATGGCAATTGGGCTACCAACTGGCCGAGCCACTCCCGTTGAAAGCGGGAACCGTTCTCCAAGCGGTCGCCTGGTATGACAACTCGAGCGAGAACCCTCATAACCCCGATCCTGACCAGGAAGTCCGGTGGGGCGAGCAAACCTACGAAGAGATGATGGTGGGTTTTTTCGACGTTGCCGTCGCGGCCGATCTCGACAAGTGGAAATACTTCATGCGAGGCAACGGCGGCAGCTCTCCCGCGCGCTAGAATGTGCGCATTTCTCACCGACTAATTGAAAAGGCTGAAGGAGATGTTGCGATGAAAAGGGAAAAGCTGGAAGTGGTGCGGGGGAGCGGGAATGTTTTCCGGGATCTCGGATACAAGAACGCGGATGCCCAGCTGTTCAAGGCCATCCTCGCCGCCGAAATCATCAAGGCGCTCGATCGGGATGGTCTTACCTTGCGCGCCGCGCACGATCGAACCGGCATTGCGGCGGCCGATTTCTCGCGCATCCGCAATGCGGACCTCAGGCGGTTCACTGTCGATCGCTTGATGTCGATCATCAACCGGCCCGGTTCTCGCGTCGACGTGAAAATCCGCGTGCGGCGCGCCGAACCAGTCGATCGCCAGGCGCTGGCGTAACTCCAAAACCAAGCCTTGAACTATGGCACTCAGTGCTATAGAATGGATGGAGGCGCATTTGTGAGAATCTTCAAATCCAGGTGGTTTCAACGCTTTGCCAGGAAGGAAGGGATTGCGGATGCGGCCTTGTGTGAGGCTATTGTACGGGCCGAAAAGGGCCAGATTGACGCAGACCTTGGTGGTGGGGTCATCAAACAACGAATCGCCAGGCCGGGGCAGGGAAGATCGAAAGGCTACCGGACGATCATCCTTTTCCGGCGCGGTGCCAAGGCATTCTTTGTGTACGGGTTCGCCAAAAGCCGGCGGGCGAACATCAATGACGATGAGGAGCAACAGTTCAAGGAAGCTGCGAAGATCGTCCTGTCATTGACAGAGAACGCACTCGCGGTGCGGCTGAAGAGAGGCGATTTTGTGGAGGCAAAAAGCGAATGAGCAAAAAGTATAAAAGCGATGCCATGGCGGCCATTCATGAAATGATGGAGGACTTGCACGTTGGTGGGGTCATCGACAAGCAAACCATGCGGCGTTTCGATCATGCCTGCCTTACGCCGATCCGGCCATTGAAACCTAAAGAGATTAAAGCGATCCGGGAGAGAGAACACGTCAGCCAAACGGTTTTCGCCAACTACCTGAACGTCACCAGCAGCCTTGTCAGCAAGTGGGAGCGCGGCGAAAAGAGGCCTTCTGGGGCCTCGCTCAAGCTGCTATCGCTGGTCGAGAAGAATGGGCTAGCCGCCGTTGCATAGTTGCATGACGCGCATGTACGTTGCGAGGAGTGCGCGTTAAAGCCGCGGCAGGACGATGCCCTGCTGGGCCTGGTACTTCCCCTTCTTGTCCTTGTAGGAAATCTCGCATTCCTCGTCCGATTCAAAGAACAGGACCTGGCAGAGACCTTCGTTCGCATAGATCTTGGCGGGGAGCGGCGTGGTGTTGCTGATTTCCAGAGTGACGAAGCCCTCCCATTCCGGCTCAAACGGCGTGACGTTCACGATGATCCCGCAGCGGGCATACGTGGATTTCCCGAGGCAGATCGTCAGGACGTTTCGCGGAATGCGGAAGTACTCCACGGAGCGGCCCAGCGCGAACGAGTTCGGCGGAATGAGGCACACCGGCCCTTTGAATTCGACGAGCGAGCGTGAATCAAAATGCTTGGGGTCGACGATCGTGGAGTTCACGTTCGTGAAGATACGGAAATCGTCAGCAACGCGTAGATCGTAGCCGTAGCTGGAGACGCCGTAACTGATGACCCCTTCGCGGACCTGGCGGTCCTCAAACGGCTCGATCATCTTGTGTTCGAGCGCCATTTTGCGTATCCAACGATCGGGCTTTACCGCCATTCGGGCCTCCTGAGGAATCCGTGCGGCGCGCATCTTAACCGAGCGCGTGTAGCTTGACAACCCGCAACTGCGTGTCTAGCATAGCTTGCCGTTGAGGAATCGGGAGGCGCGTGTGATCAAGCTCGACATTGTAAACGCGGTGGTAAACAAGACCGGCGTGACCCGGACCAAGGCGGAGCAGGCCGTCGAGACCGTCTTCGAAGCCATGAAAACGGCTCTCGGCAAGGGAGAGCGGATTGAGCTGCGCCGCTTCGGTGTGTTCAACGTCCGCCCGCGCAAGACAGGCATCGGGCGGAATCCACGGACCGGCCAGGAAGTCAGCATCCCTCCCGGCAAGGCTGTGCGCTTCAAGCCCGGCAAGGAATTGCAGTCGCTCTGATGCCGCGTTTTGCCCAGCGTGTTCCCTCCCCGCCATCCTGATGCTGCCTGCCCTCGATGCCATATCCGTGCCCGCCCTGCAACGCGCGCATCAAACCATTCATGAGCGATAGCAGCGAATCCGAGCGCACCCCCATTGAGACTTTCACGCCCGTGGTTGAATCAACGGAGGTTTCGCCTGAAATCCGTTGGGAACGTCAGCAGAAACGCTGGCAGCGGAGATCCTTCGCAATCGCCGCGCTGCTATTCGCGCTTACGCTGATATCCACGTTGGTGGTCGGGGCCAGCTTTGCGGCTTCCTACGCGTTGGGACAATCGCCCGACATCGATGGTTTCTTTGCGATGTACGGAACGGTGCTCACGCATCCGCGATTTCTGCTGGCCGGAGTTCCCTTCTCCTTCACGTTGCTCGCTATTTTACTGGCGCATGAACTGGGCCACTACTTTGCATGCCGCTATTACCGTATTTCAGCCAGCTATCCTTATTTTATTCCTGCGCCGACCCTGATTGGAACGCTCGGCGCGTTCATCCGCATTCGATCCCCCATCTACAATCGCAAGGCTCTGTTCGATGTAGGGCTCGCGGGGCCGGTCGTGGGATTTCTCTTCGCGATTCCGGCGCTGGCCATTGCGATCGCGTATTCCCGAGTGATTCCCTTGTCGCAGGCGCATCTGGGCGTCGTCTTCGGCAATCCGCTCGCGCTGCGGATCCTGCTGGCCCTGCTGCGCCCTCGCATACCGCCGAGCGAACTGCTCCTCCATCCGGTGGGACGTGCGGCGTGGGTAGGATTGTTCGCGACGGCGCTTAACCTGCTTCCCGGCGGGCAGCTTGATGGTGGCCACATTCTCTACGCGGCCGCAACCAAATATCACAAGCGTGTAACGCTTGTCCTGGCGGGGTTACTGCTCCCCCTGGGATTCTTGTGGTACGGATGGTTTCTGTGGGCCGCCCTATTGCTTGGGCTCGGATTGCGCCACCCACCGCTACTCTATCAATGGGAACCGCTCGACCGCACACGGCTGATCTGGACCGGCGTTGCACTCCTCATCTTCATCCTCACTTTCATGCCCATGCCGGTGCTCGTCCGAGGGAACTGAAGTGGTTACCGCGCAATTTTGTGGCGCCGGCGCCTCGCCGGCGTTCTTGCGCTATTTGGCCCGCTGGAGAAACCGCCGGCGAGACGCCGGCGCCACCATCTCGAACTACCTTCATGCAATACTACAAAATCAGATTGCATGCTGCCTCGGTTCCGAGAAATTTAGATTAAAACAAGCTCAACGGGTCCACATCCACGAGGACGGCCCTCTCCGGAATTTCTTTCTCTTCGCTGAAGGTGAGCAATTCTGACAATACGCGCGTGAGCTGGGCGCGCTTCGGCGCCTTCAGCAGAAACTGAAAGCGATACTCGCGCTTGAGTCGCGCGAGCGGCGCCGCCGCGGGGCCCAGCACTTTCACGCCGCGTGACTCCTGCGGAGCAAGAAACGCCGAGAGCTGCCGCGACCATCGGATCGCATTTTCGATTTTCGTGTGACGCACCAATACGCTCGCCAGCGCGGTAAAAGGCGGATAGTGGAGCAAGCGCCGGAACTGCAGTTCCCTTTCGAAGAAGGCGAGATAGTCCTGGCGCGCGGCTAACTGGATCGCGTAGTGCTCCGGATAATACGTTTCGACGAGCACTTCGCCGGGCAGCGCGCCACGCCCGGCGCGTCCGGCGACCTGCGTCAGCAATTGAAATGTGCGTTCGGCGGCGCGGAAATCCGGCAGGCTGAGCTGCGAATCGGCGGAGACGACTCCGACCAGCGTGACGCGCTGGAAATCATGCCCTTTCGCAACCATCTGCGTGCCAACAAGAATATCGACTTTGCCCGAAGCAAAGTCGGCGAGCACCTGCTGATAAGCGCGCTTGGTGCGCACCGCATCACGATCCAGACGCGCGACCTTGGCTCCGGGAAATTTCTCGCGCAGCTTTTCTTCGAGCTGCTCCGCGCCGGCGCCAAAAAAATAAACGTGCTCGGAGGCGCACTTCGGGCAGGCCTTCGGCACGCGCCGCGAGAATCCGCAGTAATGGCACTCGAGGCGGTCGCGCTGTTTGTGATACGCGAGAGAGATGCTGCAGTTCTCACACTGAATTCCCGCGCCACACGAGCGGCAGATGACGAACCACGAATACCCGCGGCGATTGATCAGGATCAGGGACTGCGTGCCCTGATCGAGGCGCGCGGCGATGGCTTCGCTGAGCTTCGAGGAAAGCGGGCCCGCACGATGCGTGGCCCGGAAATCTTCGCGCAGGTCCACAATTTCCACCGGCGCGAGGGGACGATTTTCCACGCGCGATTCGAGCTGGAGGAGATGATATTTGCCCGAACGCGCGTTGTGAAAACTCTCCAGTGACGGCGTCGCCGAACCCAGCAGCGCCACCGCGCCCTCGAGCTTCGCGCGCACAATGGCGACGTCCCGCCCGTGATAGCGCGGGGTTTCTTCCTGCTTGTAACTTGCCTCCTGTTCCTCGTCCACGACAACGAGGCCAAGGTTTTCAAGCGGAGCAAATACCGCCGAACGCGTTCCGACCACGACACGAGCCTCGCCACGACGCACCCGCCACCATTCGCGCGCGCGCTCCACTTCTGGCAGCGCGCTGTGGAGCACCGCGACGCTTGCGCCAAGCCGCGCGCGGCAAAACCGTCCGATCCAGAGCGTCAGCGCGATTTCCGGCACCAAAATCAACGCCGTCTTGCTGCGCGCCAGAGCCGCCTCGACAGCTCCCAGGTACACTTCGGTCTTGCCACTGCCGGTGACGCCGTAGAGCAGGCCCACGTGGAAAGCGCCCGCTTTGAGCCAGCCACTGATTTCACCCAGTGCGCGGCCCTGATCGGCGTTGAGAATGTTCGACGGCGGCGTGTAATCCACTTCGAACAGATCTTCTTCGACGGCCAGCGGCTCTTCCCAGCTTTTCAGTTTCTCCTGGCGGATGAGACGTTCGATCAACGATCGCGATACTTTCGCGAGTTTTGCAAGCGCCGGCAGCGGCAGCGGTCCGCGCTCCTCGGCGAGCACATGATAGACACGCGCTTCTTTTTCCCCGAGTGAACTCACATCCTCCGTTGAATCCCATGCGACGATTTTCTGCAAGCGCGCATGACGATGCAGAGTGACCTCGCGCGCTTCCAGTTGGCGTCGCCGCAACAGGCGTTCCGCCGCGGACTCTCCGCCCGGGAGCTTCCGCAGCCGGTCCGCGCGCACCGGTCTGTCTTCAATGCGCAGGAGCGAAAGCAGGGCGAGTTCCGCGACCTCCGCCTCTGAGCGATTTCCCGCGGCGTCGAGTTCATCGCGACGCGCGCGCCCCGCGTCGGTCAGCAGGAGTTCCCGCTCGTGCCGCAAGTCAACCTGGGGCGGCAGCATCGCGCGGAAAACTTCACCCAGCGGTGCGACATAGTAGCCGCCCACCCAGCGCCCCAACTCGAGCAGTTTTGGCGTCAGCGCGGGAATCGGATCAAGCGCTTCGACAATTTCCTTGACGGTCTTGACGCGTGCCGGATCGGGCCGTCGGCTGGAGACCTCCACGACAACACCCGTCATGGCGCGATTGCGAAACGGAACCAGAACGCGGCTGCCCGCAAATATCGAGCCCGCAAGCCGATCGGGAATCGCATAGGTGAATGCCAAACGCAGCGGGACCGGCAGCGCGACTTCGCAGTAGGTGGCAGGCATGTCCGAGACGTAGTGTAGTAGCACAGGCTTCAGCCTGTGTGGTTTTGATTTTCGTTGGTCCAGAACACCGCACAGGCTGAAGCCTGTGCTACCAGAGACTTCATACCATAGCGGCCATCAGCGGGAAGGATTCCTCGGTTTCAGGCCGAGAAACGACATGACCTTCTGCAAGTCCTTCCAAACTTCGCCCTTCGCATTCGGGTTGCGCAGCAGATAGGCGGGGTGATAGGTGGCCAGCAGCTTCGTATTGCGGAAGTCGAACCAGGTGCCGCGGAATCGTGAGATCGGGTCTTTGGTCTTCAGCAATGTTTGCGCGGCGACGCCGCCGAGACATACAATCGCCTTGGGCGCGATCACGTCAAGCTGCCGGTACAAATACGGCGAGCACGTGGCGACTTCGTCGTCCTCGGGCTTTCGGTTTTCCGGCGGTCGGCACTTCACAACGTTGCAGATATACACGTCTTCGCGCTCGAGCCCCATCGCTTCAATCATTTGCGTGAGTAACTTCCCCGCTCGCCCCACAAACGGCAGTCCCTGGACGTCTTCGTCGTGCCCGGGACCTTCGCCAACGAATACGAGTTCGGCGCGCGGGTTTCCCGCACCGAAAACGATTTTGTTCCGCTGCTTGTGCAACCGGCAGCGCGTGCATTCGCCCAAATTTTCGCGCACGAGTTCGAGCGTGTCGCCCTCGACGCGGTCGATTGCCTCAAACAACGAAGTCGCCGGAACAACCGGCAGGATGCGGGCCGGCGCACCCTGAATTGTGGAAGTCGATGCGGCAGCCGTTGCGGCCGATGTTGCAGCCGGCGTGGCCGTCGCCGCAGTTTGCAGCGGAACAGCCGGCGTTTTGACGGAACGTTTCCCCATGGCTCTCCGGCCAGTGAAAAACTCTCCGAGACCCAAATCGTCGTAGTAACGAAGCCAGGCTTCCAGTTTTTCGCGTGAGGTTTCTGGGAGGCGGGAATCCATGGGGCTGGTCAGCGCGCGCGCCGTGTCGCGGATATTTCGCGGCCCTCGCGGCGCAATTCGAGCATGCGGTCCAGAATGCGGTGAGCCGCATCGATCTTAGGCATGCGGGGAAGTGCCTTTTCTCCGCCGCGGCGCGAATACAACGTGACGATGTTCGTATCGTGATCGAATCCGGAGCCTTCGGCCGTCACGTCGTTGGCGACGATCAGATCGGCTTGCTTCGATTCCAGCTTGGCGCGCGCGTGCTCTGCCACATGATCGGTTTCCGCGGCAAAGCCGACGACAATGCGGTCGCCTTTGTCCCGCGCGACGCCGGCGAGAATGTCCGGCGTGGATTCGAGCTCCAGGGTTACGCGGCCGTTGCCGCGCTTCATTTTCTTCGTCTCAGGCGCCACTGGCCGGTAATCTGCGACGGCCGCAGCCATGATCACCGCTGTTGCACGGGGTAAGTGCTCCATCACTGCCGCTTGCATCTGCTCGGTACTGCGCACGGAAACAAATTCAACGCCCTGGGGCGGATCGAGACGCGTCGGGCCGCTGATCAAGACGACGCGAGCGCCTCGGCGCGCGGCCGCCTCCGCCAGCGCATAGCCCATCTTGCCGGAGGAGCGGTTTGTCAGATAGCGCACCGGGTCCACATCTTCGCAGGTAGGTCCCGCGGTGACGATCACGGTCTCATTTTCCAGATCGTGTTCGATCCCCAGCCGGCCGCACACTGCCTTCGCGATGGCCTCGACGCTTGCCAGTCGTCCCGCGCCGGTCATGCCGCAGGCCAGATAGCCCTCCTCGGGAGGAACGACGTGGACGCCGCGGGCCCGCAGCGCGTCAATATTTTCCTGCGTCGCCGCGTGCTCCCACATATTGACGTTCATCGCGGGGGCCACCACCACGGGCGCGGTTGTTGCGAGATACAATGTTGTCAGGAAATCGTCCGCAACGCCCCGCGCCATCTTCGCAATCACGTTGGCCGTGGCTGGCGCCACGACCAGCAGGTCGATCCGCTGCGCGACGGCGATGTGCTCGATCGCACTTTCCACATTCGCGTCCGCGGACTCATTGCCGAACATTTCGGTGATGACTTTTTGCCCCGTAAGCGCCGCAAACGTCAGCGGAGTAACGAATTCCTGCGCGCTCTTGGTCATAACAACTTGCACATCGATGCCTTCTTGCTGGAGCCTGCGCACCAGCTCCGCGGCTTTGTAGGCCGCCACGCCTCCGGAAACACCGAGTGCCACACGCATAAACGCCGCGGCGCGCTACTCCTTGCGCCGCTTCCCTTCCTTGTCTTCGGCCTCGCCGGGCGTCTGGGGTAATTGATATTCGAGGACGCCCGCCCCCAATTCTTCGACCGCTACCCGCGTTGGTTTGTGCGACCGTGGATTTGACACCAGCGGCATAGCTCCCGACATTAACTGCCGGGCCCGCCGGGCCGCTACCACTACGAATGCAAACTTGCTATCCGGTGCCTGACTCTCAACCGTCATGAGTTCTATATCCTCCAAATGATTCCAGAATTTTGCGTGCGCGCTCGCTTAGGCAACTGCGAAGACAGCGCGCGCCCACCGTAATCGCCTGCACTTCGCGTCCGGCGCGCTCCACGTCGTCATTAACAACCAGAAAATCGTACTCGGTGTAGCGCTGGATCTCCTGCTGCGCCCGGTCGAGGCGCCGCTGGATTGCTTCCTCCGAGTCCTGGCCGCGGGCGCGTAACCGCCGCTCGAGCTCGTCCCGCGCCGGAGGCAGGATAAAAATGGCCACCGCGGCAGGCAGTTTCTGTTTCACCTGCTCGGCCCCCTGAACGTCAATCTCGAGCACCAGGTCCAGGCCCTTGCACTGTGCCTCCTCCAGCGAGCGGCGCGGCGTGCCATACCAATGTTTTCCAAAAACTCGAGCGTATTCCAGAAATTCGCCCTGCCTGGCCCTGCGGTCAAATTCCTCTTCGGAAATAAAATCATACCATTTTCCAGGGCTTTCCGTGGCCCTCGGCGGCCGCGTGGTGCTGGAGATGGAAAACATCGTCCCCGGAATCTCAAGCATCTTCGCCACCAGTGTGGATTTTCCTGAACCGGATGGTCCGGAGACGATGAAGACGAGTGGCTGTTGTGCTTGGGCTATCGTCATTCGACGTTTTGCGCCTGTTCGCGGAGCTTCTCGATGTCGGATTTCACTTCCAGTGCCAAGGTAGTGATCGTCAGGCCTTCGGACTCGACACCGGGAGTTTTGGAGAGCAAGGTGTTGGCTTCCCTTTGCATTTCCTGCAACAGGAAATCGAGTTTCTTGCCCGCCTCGCCCGCGCCGGCGAGCAATCTTCGGAACTGTTCCACGTGGCTGCGCAGCCGCGCCAGCTCCTCGGTCACGTCACTGCGTTCCGCAAGCAGCGCGGCCTCCTGTGCCAGCCGGGCCGGGTCTACCTGCGCACCGCTCAGCAGTTCGCTCAATTTCGCTTCCAGCCGGCGCGCGAAAGCGGGTCGCACGCGCTCCGCAAGCGATTCAATTTCAGTCGTCTTTTCTGCAATCCGCGTAAGCAGCCCTTGCATTTCTCCCGAAAGCGTTTGCCCTTCCGAACGCCGCATCGATTCCAGGCGTCCCAGCGCCTGTTCCAGGCACGCTTCCAACTGGGCGCCAAGGCGTTCCTGGGCTTCTTCGCTTTGCAGTTCGCTGGTCGCTCCCGGCGCGGCGACGACGCCCGGCAATCGGAACAGAGCGATCAAGTCCGGCTCGGTCTTCACGCCAAACTGCCCCCGCAGCTCTTCCACAGCTTTCATATAGGCCGCGGCCACCTCGCGGTTCACTTCGACGGAAGCAGAGCCGGCCGGCTCGTAATAGACATTGACGTCCACGTGGCCTCGCCGCACGCGGTTCCGGACTGCCAGCCGGATCCGCGATTCGAACACTTCGAAGCCGTCGGGCATGCGTAGGTGAAGATCCAGGAAGCGGTGGTTGACGCTGCGCAGGTTGATTCGCAACGACCACCCATCCCGCTCGATGCGCGCCTGCGCGAAGCCCGTCATTGAAAGAATCCCGGTTGTTGCGGCAGCGGCCTTCATCCCTCGGCCTTCGGCGCGGGAATTACAGCGTCATCCGCGTCGGCGAATTGCAGTTCGTAGAGCCGAGCGTACGTGCCGCCCTTCGCGAGAAGCTCCTGGTGCGTGCCTGCCTCGGCGATGAAACCGTCCTCGAGCACTATGATCTTGTCCGCGCGGCGGATCGTTGAAAGCCGATGTGCGATGACGAACGCAGTGCGCCCCGTCATCAGATTCGAAAGCGCGCGCTGCACGAGCATTTCCGATTCGGAGTCAAGTTCCGAGGTCGCCTCGTCCAGAATCAGGATCGGCGAATCCTTCAAAATCGCGCGCGCGATGGCGATGCGCTGCCTCTGTCCCCCGCTTAATCGCTGCCCGCGGTCGCCGAGGATCGTCTGATAGCCCAGCGGCAATTCCAAAATAAAGTCATGCGCCAGCGCCGCCTTGGCCGCGGCTTCCACGCGTTCTTTCGGAAGTCCCGGCCGCCCATAACAGATGTTGTTCCAGACCGTATCGTTGAACAGGATCGTTTCTTGCGTGACGATGGCCATCTGCTCGCGCAGGGAACGCAGCGTTACCTCGCGCACATCGACTCCGTCCAGCCGCACAGCGCCTGAGTTCACCGGGTACAATCGCGGCAGGAGATTCACCAGTGTGGTCTTGCCCGCGCCGCTGGACCCCACAATGGCGATTACTTGACCGGCGCTCGCCGTGAGCGACACTTCCCGCAAAATCGGAGTCTCCGGATCGTAGCCGAAACTCACCTGGTCAAATTCCACGAGTCGCGTGAACGGAGGCAGCACGCGCACCCCGGGTTCCTCCGCGGGCTCTTCCGCTATACCCAGATACTCGAACACTTTGGTGCTAACTCCGAATGCCTGCTCGAACTGCTGATAAACCGTTCCCAGGCCTTTCACGGGTTCGTAGGACTTGAACAGCGCATAAACAAACGTTCCGAAAATTCCTGTGGTCATCAAACCCAGCTTGATTTGCACTCGCGCATACATCAGCACCGGGACAATCACCACGGGGCCCAGCAAATCCATCAGAGGAGAAGTCGCCACGTACGCGCGGATCCAGCGCATGTTCTCGCGCAGGAGCCGGCGGGAGGATTCACGAAATTTACCAATCTCAAAATCTTCCATCCCAAAAGCCTTCACCACGCGGTTTCCGCTGACTGTTTCCTGCACGATTTGGCTCAACGTGCCGACGCCGGACTGGATGCTTTCCGACGAACGCCGGATGCGCTTGCCCAGGGTCCTCACGGGCCACACGACCATGGGTAACAGTACGACGGAACCGAGGGTCATCTTCCAATTAGTTGCAAGCAGCACGACGACGAGAAATAAAAGAGTAAAGATGTGCCGGAAACTGGCAGCCAGACTGTCCGAAAACGTGCACCGTACGCGTTCCACGTCATTGATGATCGTCGACAGCACTCGTCCGGTCGGATGATTCTGAAAGAAAGCGATGGGCTGCCGGACGACTTTCGCGTACACCTGGTTCCTCAAATCGGTGACGCCTGCAATTCCCGCGTATTGCACCAGTGTGTTGCCAAGGTACTCGGCAATCCCCTTGCCGACGAACACAACGAGAATCGCAATAGCGAACAGCGTCCCGACACTATGAATCTGATGAGGAAGAAAGGAGTTTAGATAAATCGCCTCGTGCGTGAAGGGGTTTCGGATCAGCAGGAGTCTATTGTCGGGAGCGCCGGGATTGAGTACCCGGTCAAAGATCGGTGTGATCATGAGCGCGATGAGTCCCTCGGCAAGTCCGACCACCGAAAGACACACGATTCCAGCCACGAGCCGCATCTTGTACGGCTTGACATATCGCAACAGCCGGCCGAATTCTTCACGTTTCGTCAATGAAGCTCTTGATCCATATTATTTTTGCGGACTCCACGCTTCACTTGAAACGTTCAGCGTAAAAGCGGAGCCCGCACCCGACGGGAGTCCCACCCGAGCGCCGACTTTGGTACGCTACGAATCGCCCGCCCGTTTGTCAAGCCGCCGCGCCGGGGCCATTTGTTCACTATTTATCGAGGTCGCGGTGCACGACCTTGGAAGCGTAACCCCGGCGGTGCAGCGTCTTGTGCACGGCTTCCGCCAGCATGACCGAACGATGCCGCCCCCCGGTGCAGCCAAATGCAATCGTCAGGTAGCTCTTCCCCTCGCGGATATAGTGGGGGATCAAATAAGTCAGCAATCCTTCGGCGCGCCGCAGGAACTCCCCAGTTTGAGGAAAGGAGCGGATATAGCGGGCCACGCGAGGGTCGCGCCCGGAGAACTTGCGCAGCCTCGGAATGAAATGCGGATTCGGCAGAAAGCGCACGTCGAAAACGAGGTCGGCGTCGGCTGGGATCCCGTACTTGTAGCCAAAACTCACCAGGGCAACCATCATCGGCCGGCGATCCGTCTTTTGAAAACGGCGGATGATGAATTGGCGCAGCTCGTGGACGTTGAACTTGCTCGTGTCGATGACCACATCGGCGAGCTTCCGGATCGGCTCCATTAAGACGCGCTCGCTCCGCAGGCCTTCTCGCACCGGACGGTCGTGTCCGAGCGGGTGTGGGCGCCTCGTCTCACTAAAACGGCGCAGCAGAGCCTCGTCTTGGGCCTCGATGAAAACCAGTGTCGCGGGGTTTTCCGCGCGCAGGTGCCGCAGGATGGCCGGAAGCTTTTCCAGTTGTTCTCCCTCGCGCGCATCCACCAGCAGTGCCGCCCGCTGAATTTCACCGCCGCTCTGCATGTGTAATTCGCTGAATGTGGGGATCAACGCTACGGGGAGATTGTCAACGCAGTAGAAACCGAGGTCTTCAAAAGTTTTGAGGACAGTGCTCTTACCCGAGCCGCTGAGCCCGGTGAGAATCACCAGTTGCCGGGCGTCGCGCGCGGGTCGGCGCTTCACTGGGTCTGGCCTATGCCTTTACCCGGCGCTGATGTGTGCTTGGGATACGGAGATCTTCGCGGTACTTTGCCACCGTTCTTCGGGTGACGTGAATTCCGGCCTCGTCCAGTTTCTTGGCGATCAGGTCGTCGGTGAGCGGATGTGCCGTGTCTTCTTCATCGATCATTTTCTTCACCAGCCGCTTCAGCGTCTGCAGCGACATGCTGTCGCCTTGCGGCCCGTTGACGGACTCGGAGAAGAAAGAGCGCAATTCGATCACGCCCTGGGGCGTATGCGCGTACTTGCTCGACACCGCCCGGCTTACCGTCGAGGGATGCACGCCGACTTCCTCCGCCACTTCCTTGATCATCATCGGCTTAAGCTGATCGGCTCCGTGATCGAGGTATTCGCGCTGCCTCTGGATGATAATCTGACACACCCGCAGAATGGTGTGCTTGCGTTGCTCGATGCTCTTCATCAATTGCAGCGCGGCGGTGAAACGCTCCTTGACGTAGTTGCGGACGTCGCGGTCGGCGGCGTCACGCGCCAGCAGCCGCCGATACACGGGAGAAAGGCGAAGTTGCGGGACGTCATCATCGTTCATGAACACTTGCCACTGGTCGTCGACTTTGCGGAAATACACGTCGGGCTCGACGAGCCGCGCCTGCGTCTTGTTGTAGCGCAGACCGGGGCGAGGATCGAGCTTCTTGATCACATCCACGGCGCGCTTCACCAGCTCTACCGGGCGGTTGAGCGCACGCGCAATTTCTTTCAGCTGGTTCGCCTGCAACAGACGGGCCAGCGGAGTCTCCGGACTCTCTTCTTCCGCTTCACTTGCCGCCAAAGGCCGCTTTGGCAGGCATTCGGAAACGATCTGCTGAGCGAGCGTGTTCTGCGAGTCCAGGGTGCGAAGCTGGGTCAGCAGACATTCGCGCAAGTTGCGTGACGCAACTCCCAACGGGTCAAATTCCTGCACGACCGCCAGCGCTTCCTCGACATCCTCTATCGAGTACTTTGCGTTCTGCGAAATCTCTTCCAGCGATGCCGACAAATAGCCATTCTCATCGAGGTTGCCGATGATGGCATCCGCGATCTCGCGCACCACGTCGTTGCACACCGTCACGCTCAATTGCCAGTTAAGATGCTCGGAAAGCCCTTGGGCCGAGGAGAGGAACTGTTCGAACGATGGGCGTTCATCTATTTCGCGTTCGCCGCGGTCTTCATTGCCTCCGCCGCTGCCCAAATACTGGTTGAAAAAGGACGCTACGTCGAAATCCTCAAATGGGTTGGCAGGTTCGGTCGCGGGAACTTTTTCGGTTTCAGCCTTCAGGAAGGTTTCGGCGCTGTAGTCTTCGGTGACCACCGGATCATCGGACAATTCTTCCAACACCGGATTCTCCACCATTTCCTGGTTGATCATCTCACGGAGTTCGAGACGATTCAGCGCCAGAACACTCACCATCTGAACCAGGCCCGGCGTAAGAATCTGCTTTTGCGCGACCCGGAGGTGAAGTTTTGGCGCCAGCCAGTTCATGGGAGTCAGTTCAACCGGAAATGGTCGCCGAGATAAACCCGGCGGACTTCGGAATTACTGCTGAGGTCGGCCGGGGTTCCAGCGGCAAGAACTTTGCCGTTTTGGACGATGTAGGCGCGGTCGGTCACGCTCAACGTCTCGCGCACCTGGTGATCGGTGACCAGCACCCCGATACCCTCACGGCTTAGCTCGCTGATGATTTTCTGAATGTCCACAACGGTCAATGGGTCGATCCCCGAAAAAGGTTCGTCCAACAGGATAAACGCGGGCTCGAGCACCAGCGATCGCGCGATTTCCAATCGCCGCCTCTCGCCACCCGACAGTGTGTAGGCTCCGTTGTATCGCACGGTTTCCAGCTTCATCTGCGCCAACAGTTCCTCAAGACGGTCGCGTTGTTGTTCCGCCGTCAACGGCAGAGTTTCCAGCACCGCCAACAAGTTTTCTTCGACACTCAGTTGGCGGAAAACCGAAGGCTCCTGGGGCAAATAACTGATCCCGCTGCGAGCCCGGAGGTACATAGGCAGGTCGGTAATGTCGTCTCCGTTCAGGAGAACACGCCCGGAGTCCGGCTGGGCCAAGCCTACCAGGATGTAGAACGTCGTGGTCTTCCCTGCACCGTTGGGGCCCAAAAGCCCGACTACTTCGCCTTGGCTAATCTCCAGATCGAGGTCATCAACGACTTTTCGCCCTCGGTAAGATTTGCTGAGCTCGACGGCCTGCAGCTTGAGCATTCCACTTCATTTCTCGACCCGGTGAAGCGATAAAGTTCGTGAACCTTCCTCCGAATCCACAACGATCCTATCATCCGCAAAAAAGAAGGTCAATTGACGCCCCGTGGTCGTGTCACCATTTGAGTCATATAGCGTTGGTTCACCTCCGGAAAGAACGAACTTGCCATCCGAGGCCGTGTATTCCGCCCGGTTCGAGGTGCCCCGGCGGTCCTCCTGGCGAACGGAGACGTCCCCGGTGGCCACCGCGCGCGATAGCTGCTTGGCTGAAGAAGCTGGCGTAAATGTGGAAAAGTAGAGGTCGATCTGATTCGCGTGGATCGAACCCTCCGCTGACTCCGCACTGGCATCTTGTTCGAGCCTGGCGCGTGACTCGGGTTCCCAATACGTAAGCAGACCTCCTCGAACATGCCATAGCTCCGTTCCCGGATGCGCAGGCCGCGATGCCGTTATGCCTCCCTTCGGCGTCCAGGAGGATTGCGGAAAGACCCCGCGCACGTGCCCCCGGGCCACCAGGATGTGCGATGGGTTGTCCAACTCGACTGTATCGGCCTCGATGACCGAATCTCCCTGCCACAGCCTGCTGCCACCGGAGTAAACCGCGTGCCCCCGGGCAACGTCGGCCACAAGGTGTGCAGCCGAAACGTGCGCGGCTTCCGGAGCGAGATTTGTGAGGCTCCTTATCCCGGCATGCAACTCACTGGATAGGACATTGCCATCGGCCCGTAATTCGTTCGAACCCTGCGTGAACGTCGCCGACTGTGCCGTCGTGCGCATGGCCGCGTCAGCAAGTATCACCGATCCGGTGAGCGTGGCCGTATTCGTGGCGCGGTCGAGGTGCGCGCGGTCGCCCTGCCCCGTGCGCGTTCCATCGTGGAAGCGCACGTCGCCGGTCTGCTCGACTGTGGACCACTCGCCTGCGTTCGAAAACTTCGCCGTAAGTTCACGCGATGCGGTCGCCTGTTCCGGCCCGTCTCCGAGTTGGCGCGTGACCTCGACGCCACCGGAGCTCGCGAGTTGCTGCAGTTGATTCTGCCCGTCAAATTGTAGATTCATCCGCTGGCCGCGCATGCGCATCGTCTGCTTGACGGACGTTCCGTTGGCGGCTGCCCCACCGGGTGCGGCAATGTTTTGCCATTCGACGCGTGCCGGTGCGAGTGTGTTCACGCTTTCGAGCAGCGTTTGGCCTGGCCTGGAAGTCTTCGCGAAGTGGATCTCGAGGCCTTCGCTCTCGACGCGTCGCGTTCCTCCGGCGGCCGTGACGCTTCGCGACGTCATCGTGACGCCGCCGCCGGCAGTCAGGAGACGAGGCACGTTCTGGCGCGTTGCCAGGTCCACCTGAACGCGCCCTGCCACGATTCCATCCTCACCGGCGGACGTATTTCGGCTTCCGCGAACATTTCCGTTCGCGACGATGGACTCAACCGAGCCTTCGGGCGTCAGCGCCGCGGAGATTTCATCGGCGTCCAGCGCCATCGGGCCTTGGACGTCCGAGTCGCCCAAATGGGGATGGCCGCTGGCAACCATACGCCGCGCATGAAATGATTCATCAAGCTCCAGAAGTAAACTCTCCGCCGTAAGATCGTGCGTGGTCTGTTGCGCGTGGACGGCGCCCAGTATTTGCACTGTACGCATTTCCCGGCGAAACGACATACTGTCGCCAGTCAGGTGGACGGCTTTTTCCGGCGCCTCCTCTGTCCCTGGAGTGGGCGCGGGCTCTGCATGGAGCCCACCAGAAGGACGACCAGGCGGCGAGACCGTCAGAGTCAATTCCACGGTGTGTTCCATGCGCAGCGTTCCGTCGTTCGAATCGTATTGCACGCCAACGGCGCGGCCTTCACCCGCGGGCCACCGGAACGTTACCGGCTTGTCCGTCCGAACCTGGCCCGAGTTGCGATCGAACGAAACTCCGGATGTCACGACCTGAATGGCCTTGGCGTTCGCAGGCGCCGCGCCTCGAGGCTGCAGGCTGATTAGAACTTCACCTGCGCAACCAATCTTCCCTGTCGAGGAAATGAAATCACATGCGCGCGTGCGGAGGGTGTCATTGCGCTCGCCCTTTTTTCCGTACACGGTGATGGACACGTCTTCCAGGAGATTGCGGCTGCCTTCCTTGAATTCCGTCGTGCGAGACGCCTTCACCGTATAAATCGTCCGCTGACCTTGAACCTTCGAAAAAGAGAACTCATTCGAGCGCTGTTCGACGGCGGCCGGCACTGCGGGCGGGGCCTTTTTCTCCGCCTGTTTCGCCACCCAAAGTCCGCGCAAGTACACGCCAGCCACGACAACGGCAAGCAGGGCTGCCACACCCGCCGACCACCGCGCGTATCGTCGCGCTTCACTGTTGCGCATCGAAGAGAACCTTGGGATTGAGCCTCATACACTTAGAAGTCGAGTATAAGTGACGCGTTGGCAGGCGACAACTGCGGGCTTGGGATATGAGATATCCACCTTCCAAGGCTGGCCCATCCCCTGCGAAAACAAATCGTCACGCTCAGCTCAGGTAATCGAGTTGATTAATGGTCAATTATGTGATAGCAGTCATCTGCGTAGAGAAATGTAGTGTGTGCCGATGTGTTCTGACCGTGCGTGTTCCGGTTTTTGACTCGCGGAGGCGCAAGAGTGGATTATCCCCTCGAAAACCTTGGGCCTGAACGTTTTCAGCTACTTTGCCAGTCATTGATCGTCCGCGAATATCCTCGGGTTCAGTGCTTTCCGATAGCCCAGCCCGACGGTGGTCGGGATGCTCTCTCCTACTATTCTGCCGGGCAGGTGGACAAGTTCATAGTGTTTCAAGTGAAGTACGCTCGAAAGCCTTTGGCAGAAATCGAACCCCACAAGTGGTTGTTGGCAATCGTCGAAGATGAATTGCCTAAGATTCGAGAACTGGTTCCGCGTGGGGCTTCAGAGTACCTCTTGATAACGAATATTCCTGGGACCTCCCATCTCGATTCAAGATCAATTGATCGATTGAATTCAAAGATATCCGAGATGCTGGGTGTGCCTTCTCGGTGCTGGTGGCGAGACGACATAAACCGC
>WNFA01000343.1_pt1 | contig 36825 bp, 29 predicted proteins | sample 5400481 | NCBI WGS metagenome assembly WNFA01 (sample SAMN13153340, study PRJNA577476) | soil metagenome | isolation source: 120 cm saprolite under Douglas fir tree site 2 hole 1 replicate 2 | place: USA:California | collected 2015-04-18 | reverse complement strand
ATGCTGGTCGAGATCATGGTGACCTGTGCCAAGTAGGGCGCCAGCTATTTCCGCCAGAAAGCCGGCGTGACGACGACGAACAGTGTAAACAGCTCCAGGCGCCCGATCAGCATGGCGACCGTGCATACCCAGGTTTGAAAATCGCTGAGCACTGCGTAGGTCGTCGCCGGCCCGACTTGGTTCAGCCCCGGTCCGGTATTGCAGATGCAGACGATCACTGCCGAAAAAGCGGTGATGATATCCAGACCCGAGGCCACCAGCAGCATGGTCATGGCCACCACCGATCCGCCCCAGATCAACATGAACGCCAGCACCGCGAAGATGATGTTGTTCTCCACCCTTTGGCCTGCGAGCTTGACGGGCAGATATGCGCGCGGGTGAATGATGGACATGATCTCTCGAAGCGCCTGCCGAACCATCAGTTCGGCGCGAATCATCTTGATGCCGCCGCCGGTAGAGCCGGAACAGGTGGCGAAGCAGCACAGGAACAGCATCCACACCGGCGCGAAGATCGGCCATTGGTTGAAATCGGTGCTCGCAAACCCGGCTGTCGTCGCAATCGAGACGACGTTGAACGCGCTGTGGCGCAGCGCGGTCCAGAAAGACGGGTAGACGTGGTTGGCAAAGAGGAAATAGGCGACTCCCAGGACCGATATCGTGAGCAGGGTGACGTAGGCACCGGCCTCGGGGTCGTTGCGGTAAGGCGCGAAGCTCAGCTTGCGGAACGCGAGGAAGTGGGTTCCGAAATTGATGCCCCCGATGAGCATGAAAAAAATTGCCACAGCCTCGATCGCCGGAGAATTGAAGTAGCCGAAGCTCGCGTCGTGGGAGGAGAATCCGCCAAGGCTCAGGGTCGAGAACGAATGCACAACGGCATCGAACCAGCCCATGCCCACGACCTTGAACGCCAAGATGCAGGCGAGCGTCATGAGCGCGTAGACGAGCCACAGACCTTTGGCAGTTTCGGTGATGCGCGGAGTGAGCTTGGTATCCTTCATCGGCCCGGGGGTCTCGGTCCTCATGATCTGGCTGCCGCCGATCCCGAGCAGCGGCAGGATCGCGACCGCAAGGACGATAATCCCCATTCCTCCCAGCCACTGCAGCTCGCAGCGCCACAAGTTGATCGAAGGCGGCAGCTTCTCGAGGCCCGATAGCACGGTCGAACCCGTGGTGGTCAGGGCCGCCACCGTCTCGAAGTAAGCGTCGGTGAAACTGAGATCGGGCATGTGGATCAAGAGGGGCAGCGTGGCGAAGGCGGGCAGCACGGTCCACACCAGCGCCACCAGAAGGAAGCCGTCGCGAGTCTGCAGTTCGGCCCGGCTGGAGCGGGTGAGCACCCATAATGTTGCTCCGCTCACGAAGGTAATCAGCACGGCCTCGTAGTGGGCGTGTCGCGCGGCATCGCCGTACATCAACGAGACGCCCAGAGGCACAAGCATCGCGAGCGCGAACACGACGATCAAGACGCTCAGCACGTTGAGAACGGGGAACGGCCTGACCATGGCGCGCGGCGTCCGGTTCAGACGAAGTCGACGCTGACCTCGAACAATTTCTCCACCTTGGGCAGGGTCTTTTTGTCCGTGACGAAGACGATAACGTGGTCCTCGGCCTGCACCACCGTGTCGTGATGCGCCATGATTACCTTGTCCCCGCGCACGATCGCGGCGATTGCAGCGCCCTTGGGCAGATCGATTTCCTCGATTTTCCGGCCGACGCAGCGGCAGGAGTCGCGATCTCCATGCACCACCGCCTCGAGCGCTTCCGCCACGCCGCGCCGCAGGCTGTGCACCTGGGTAACATGTCCGCGCCGCACGTGAGCGAGCAGCGTGCCGATGGTCGCCTGCGCCGGTGAAATCGCGATATCGATCTGGCCGGCCTGCAGCAAATCGACGTAGGAGCGACGGTTGATGAGCGCCACGACGCGGCGCGCACCCATGCGCTTGGCGAGCAGGCACGACATGATGTTGTTTTCGTCGTCATTGGTCACCGCGACGAAGAGGTCCATGTCGGAGACGTTCTCGGCCGCCAGGAGTCCTTCGTCCGTGACGTCCCCCTGCAATACGAGCGCGCGGTCGAGGCGGGTGGAGAGTATCTCGCAGCGCCGCTTGTCGTACTCGATGATCTTGATCGCGTAGTCGCGCTCGATCGCCCGCGCCAATCGCAGTCCGATGTTGCCGCCGCCTGCAATCATGATTCTTCTTACCGGTTGGTCCATGCGCCTCAACTCGTGCATGACTTGGCGGATGTCTTCCGTGGCGGCGAGGCAAAATACTTCGTCTCCGGCCTGCACCACCGTGTCACCCTCGGGCAGGATCGGGCTGTCGCCGCGAAATATGGCGGCAATGCGCGTATCCACGGACGGGATGTGTTTCCTGAGGTCCTTCAGTGGGTGACCGACCAGGGGACCGCCTTGGAACGCGCGCACCGCGACCAGGCTCGCCTTGCCGTGCGCGAACTCCAGTACCTGCAATGCTTCGGGAAACTCTATGAGCTTGACGATGTAGTCGGTGAGGATCTGCTCCGGACAGATTGCCAAATCCACGTCGAAGCAGTCCGGGCCGAGCACGCGCTCGTTGGAAAGATAGTCGGTGGCGCGCAGGCGGACGATGCGGGTCGGGACATTGAACAACACCTGTGCCAGCTTGCAGGCGACTAGGTTGGTCTCGTCGCTTTGCGTTACCGCGATCATCATGTCGCAGTCCTCGATGCCCGCCTCGAGCAGCACGGAGGGGTGCGCGGCGCTGCCGAGCACCGTGCGCAGATCCAGGCGGTCCCGGAGGTTGCGCAGCCTGGTGCCGTCGATATCCACAACCGTGATGTCGTTGGCTTCGGACGCCAGGCTTTCGGCGACCGATGAGCCGACCTGGCCGGCGCCGAGGATTACGATTCTCAAGCTGGGCGTCCGTGCGAAAAAGCACGCATTTTATGCCGAACTCGCATCGGAGTCAGTCTTCTTTTCGCCCGGCGAGAATGCCGAGCGCCTTCAACTTGCGGTACAGGTGCGTGCGCTCGAGACCGCTTCGCTCGGCGACGCGCGCGATAGAGCCGTTCACCTGTGCGAGATGGTGCTCGAAGTAGGTTCGCTCGAAGGCCTCGCGTGCCTCGCGCAGGGGGAGATCGAGCGACAGGTCGGCCTCCGCGGCGCGGCGTACGAACTGCGGCAGCACCCGCTCCGCGTCCGCGACACCTATTTCCTCCTCCAGGCTGGTGAGGGCCAAATTGCGCACTGCTGCCGCGAGATCCTCGAGGTTGCCCGGCCAGGTGAAATAGCGCAGGACGTTGAGAGCCCCGGTGGAAAAGGTTCGCGGCGGACAAAAGCGCGTTTCCACCAGCTGGGCAAGCATGAGAGCTGCGATCTCCGGTATGTCCTCCGGATGTTCGCGCAGAGCCGGAAGCGCAATCACGATTCCGGCGAGCGCCTGCATCAAGGCCGCGTCGAAACCCAGCGAATCCACCAGGTGCTTGGGCTCCTCCGCGGTAAAAGACACCAGCCGCACGTTGCTCTTTTCCGCGCGGGCCGCGAGAAACGCGAGGTGCTTCTGCTGGTTCTTGGACAGCATCGCGAGTTCCCCGACGAACAGCACGCCGCTGGATACCTGCTGCAGCAGGTCCTGGGACGCCTCGTTGAGCGCGTGCGCCGCATCGATCCAGGGCGCGTTGGGCTGCTGCAGGTAACGCGCGTAAAGCTCCGGCATCACGCCTTTTTCGCCGCGCATGAGCACCGCCGCGCCCGCGGCGGAGATCCTTGCCAGGCGCTTCTTCAACTCGGTGATCGTCACCGAGCGGCCGAAATTCGCGATACTGAGCGGCATCGCCGCACGCGACTCGCCCGCACGCAGCGCGCGCTTCACCGTTGCGAGCAGCTTCTGCAACGCGATCGGCTTTTCCAGGAAATCCATCGCGCCGATGCGCGTCGCCTCCACGGCGGTGTCGATGGTGCCGTGGCCCGACATCATGATCACCGGCATGGTGAGCTGGCCTCCGGTGGCCCATTCCTTCAAAAGGGTGATGCCGTCCGCGTCGGGCATCCAGATATCGAGCAGCACGAGATCCGGCCGTCCGCGCGCGCGCAACGAGCGCGCCGCGGTGGCGTTTTCGGCAAGCTGCACCGAGTGCCCTTCGTCGGAAAGAATTTCCGACAGCAGCTCCCGGATTCCGACTTCGTCGTCAACGACCAGTATCTGCGCCATGGCCGATCAAGCGGCGAGCGGAAGTGAAATACGTACGGCCGCGCCGCGGTTGCCCTCTCTGCCGGCGCGGTTCTCTATCCGGATAGTGCCCTGGTGCTCGTCGATAATGCGTTTTACGATCGCGAGCCCAAGTCCCGTTCCTTTGGGCTTGGTGGTGACATAGGGCTCGAATGCTCCGTTGATGATGGCTTCAGGAAAACCGCAGCCGTTGTCGCTGATTCGCAGCCAAACCTGCCCGCGGGAAAGCTCCGTCGACACTTCGATTTTCGGGTCGCTGCTCCCGGCGAGCGCATCCTGGGCGTTCTGGAGCAGATTGTGGATCACCTGCCGCAGACGATCGGGGTCGCCGCGCACCAGCGGAATGCTCTTCTGGAGGTTGGCCTGGATCCGGGTTCCGGACTGCTCGTACAGCGCGAGCACCTCCGCGACCAGCCGGTTCAGATCCAAGCCTTCGAGTTGCGGCGGGGGAGTTCGAGCGTAATCGCGGAAGTCGTCCACCATGTTCTTCATTGCGGTCACTTGCGCGACGATGGTTTCCGTGGCGTGGTCGAGCACCCGCGCGGCATCGAGGGGAAGCTTGTCGCCGAGCTTCGCCTGCAGGCGCTCCGCGGCGAGTTGGATCGGCGTGAGAGGATTCTTGATCTCGTGAGCGAGTCTGCGGGCGACCTCGCCCCAGGCAGTTGCCCGCTGCGCCGCAATCAGTTGCGTGACGTCGTCGAATACCACGACGTAACCGCCTCCGCCCGTTTCGGGCAACGGCGAGCCTCGTACGAGAATCACCGCCCCGCGGTCGCGCATCTCGATCTGCTGCTGCCACGCGGCCTGTCCGCGTTGCTCGAATTCCGCCCGCAGCACGCGGGCAAACTCGGCGAGCGTGCGCCAGTTCTCGAGCTTCAGTCCAATCAGCGCCGCAAGGTTCTCGTGCAAGATGCTGCCCGCCCCGCTGTTCGCGATCCGCAGAACAAGGCCATGATCGAAAACGAGCACCCCAGCGGACAAATTGGCGAGAATGCTTTCCAGGTATCCCTTGGCGGTTTCAAGCTGCGCCTGATTGAACTGCGCGACGCTCCGTGCTTCGCCCAATTGTTGGGTCATGCTGTTGAACGACTGAGTGAGTATGCCCAGCTCGTCTCGGCTCGTGACCGGAGCCCGGCGAGAGAAATCACCGCGCGCCACAGCCTGAGTGCCTTCGGCAAGCACGGCAAGGGGTGTCGACAGACGCCGTGACAGGAGGAACGCGAGCGCGACCGCCGAAAGCAGAGCAAGCAACAGCGTCAAGGTCAGGGTAAGAATGTAGATCTCCTTCAGCCCCTGGCGGGACAGCGACAGTTCCTTGTAGGCGCGATATGCGCTCTGTACCGCCTCGCCCTGCTCGGCGAGCGCCTGCGGCACCCAGTGCGTGACCTGCAACAGGCGCGGATCTTCGGTGCGCGTCGGGCTCTCCAGCGACACGATCGCCCGGAGCAGCAGTCCCTTGTCTCCCACCGGCTCGACTGCGCTGTAGCCGCGCACCTGCCGTGCATCACGCAGCGCCTGCGCACCCGGAGCGGGCGGCGCTGGCTTTCCGGTTTCCCGGCTCGCCCTCGCCAGGACCTTTCCTCCCTCTGTCATGAGCAACGCTTCTTCGACGTAGGCCTGCTCACGCAAACGAACAAGCACGGTGGGTTGCTCGCGCCTCGGGGTCTCGGAGAGATCGAGCGCCATCACATGGGCTTTGAGAAGCAGTTCGTTCAACATGACGTCGAGCGCCGCCCGGCCGAGATTGAGTCCCCCTTCCAGCGCGCGCTCGACGCGCACGTCGAACCAGGATTCAATGCTCTTCGCGAGAAACTGCAGCGACACGGTATAGACGAGGAGTCCGGGAACCACCCCCACCAGGGCAAACATGACGAGCACCCGGAAGGTCAGGAGCGAGCCGAACACCTTGGCACGGCGTTGCCGCGCGAGGATCGCCAACTGATACACCACGAGCCCGAGGAGCGCCAGAGCGATCGCCGCGTTCAAGCCGAGCAACAGCGGATAGTGCTCGGCGAAGAGCGGCGAGTTGGCGGTCGCCGCGGCGAGCAGGAACAGCAGGATGCCGCCGAGCGCGGCGCTGGCGATGAGAACGTAGGTCATCGCGCCTCCTGCACCGGCGCGAGGGGCGTGAACGGAAATCGCTTCCAGTCCGACGCCAGCGTCCACTCGCGGTTGGTGACGGCACTCACGCGGAACGGCGTGGGTAGCTGGGCCGGATCAAGGCGCAACCGCACCGCGGCAACGTACGCTCGGCCGTTGTCAACCTGATCCTGTGCCAGAACCGGCCAACCGTGGACCCTGCCGAGTGCCTCCAGCGCCTCTGCGAGCGTGAGGAAGTTCTGATGCAGCGTCCCGCTCGACAGCCGGTATTGTTGCGCCAAGGGCAGATAGGAAAGCCGCAGCTCCAGCTTTTCGGAGGCGGTTTTCTCGTTGAACCAGTACCATCGCGGCCGCGTGAGCTGGAATTCCACGAGGAAACCGAGCGACACGCCATTGTTCAGCGCCTCCAGGAGCGGAGCGGTCAGATCAAGTTGAAAATCCGCGTTCAGAAAATAACGCGTCTCGGCTATTTCCAATCCCGCGTTGTTCACCTGGATGGGCTGCGCGAGCGCTGAGGCAACGAAGCCCAGCGCGAGCGCGGCACCGAATTGACGCAGGTTTTTCACCATTCTGGAGCTCAGGCGCTGGTCTTTTTCAGCAAGGCGTAGAAGAAACCGTCGCTATCGGCGCTCGGAAGGATCTGGCATTCGAAAAGGCGCAGGGCCTTTTCGTCACCTCCGGCGAGCCCCGGAAGCGGGAGCATTTCGGCTTCCGGGTGCCGCAGAAGAAAATTATCCACCTGAGCGCCGTTCTCCTCGGGAAACACCGAGCACGTGGCGTACAACAATTTACCCTCCGGGGCGAGTACTCGCCATAAGGCTTCCAGCAGCTCCGCCTGCGTACGGCCGAACTCGGATGCATCGGTCTTCCGACGCAGCCATTTTATGTCGGGATGGCGCCGCACCACGCCCGATGCCGAGCAAGGCGCATCCAGAAGAATGCGTTCGAAAGGCCTCCCCCCCCAGAAATCCTCCGGCTTGCGGCAATCGCCGACCATGACTTTCGCGGAGAGCTTCAGCCTGGAGAGATTCTCGGCGATGCGCCGCGCCCGCGCGCCGTCCACGTCCACTGCGAGAAGCTCGCAGTCCGCAAGCTCGAGCAGGTGTCCGGTCTTGCCCCCGGGTGCCGCGCAGGCATCGAGCACCCGCATTCCGTCGCGAACGTCCAGAAGCGGCGCTGCTCGCTGAGCGCCGGCATCCTGAACCGAGACCTCGCCTGCTGCGAATCCCGGGAGGCGCTCGACCCGACAAGGCTTTTCGAGCAGCACGGCATCCTGTCCCAGCGATCGCGCGGGAATTCCAGCTCGGTCCAGCTTCTCCAGATACGCCTTCGCCGAGAGCCGTCGCCGGTTTACCCGCAAAACCATCGGCGGATGTCGGTTCGACTCCAAAAGGACGGACTCCCATTCGTGCGGATAGGCCAGGCGCAGCGCGTCGATCCACCATTGAGGATGGCGGTAACGGCCAAGCTCGGTAGCCTCGATCTCCGAGAGCAGCTCGGGCATGCGGCGCTGAAAGTTGCGCATCACCGCGTTGACCAGCCCCTTAGCACGCGAGTGCCCGAGCAAAGCAGCCGCTTCCACCGCCTGATGCACGACCGCGTGCGCGGAGTGCGGCCGCGCGGCGAGCTCCGCGAGCGCGGTGAGCAGCAACCCACGCACCGGCGAATCCGTGAGTGGTTTCTGCAGCAGTCGCTCCAACGCCACGTCGACCACCCCGTAGCTCCGCAGCGCGTTATAGCAAAGGTCCTGTGCTGCCGCCGCAAGCGCCTGCTCCGGCGCACGGCTTTTCAGGTCGGTGAGTGCAGCGTTGAGGCTCTCCCCCCCGGAGACGCGCCCGATCGCTTCGGCCGCGGCAACAAAGGCCTGCGCGAGGGAAGGGCCGGCGAAAACAGTGGGCAAGGATGCGCTGCGCAAGGTCACGGGCGTTACTTTCCATTATAGGCGTAGTGCGTGCTACCGCCCTTGCTACGGGACTTCGAAACGCTCGCCCTCGGAAAACGGAAATCCTCTGAGAAATTCGGCGACGGGCAGTCGCTTTCCCCCCGAGCGCTGCAACTCGGCCACAACCAGGACGCCCTCCCCGCAGGCGACGCACAAGCCGTGCGGACTTGCGCGAAGGACCTCACCCGGCGCCCCCCGCCCCGCGGCGGTAGCGCAACGCCAGATCTTGAGATCCACCCCGCGCACGCGCGCATCCGCGCCCGGTGACGGATTGAATGCGCGAACCCGGCGATTCACGCTCACCGCACTCTCGCGCCAGTCCACGCGGGCTTCGCCCCTGCCGAGTTTGGCCGCATACGTCACCCCTTCGGCCGGTTGGGGTGTCGCCCTGACCCCGCCGGCTTCCAGCGCATCCAGAGCCTGCACGATGAGTTTCGCGCCGAGCTCTGCGAGCCGATCGCGCAGCGTGCCCGTGGTATCGTCTTCCAGGATCGGAATTTTTTCCTGCATCAGCACCGGGCCTGTGTCGAGCCCCGAATCCATCTGCATAATCGATATCCCTGTCTCTCGATCACCGGCGAGCAGCGCCCGCTGAATGGGCGTTGCACCACGCCATCGCGGTAACAGGGATGCGTGAATATTGACTGCCCCGTACCGGGAAAGCTCGAGCACCGGTTGCGGCAGAATCAATCCGTAAGCGGCAACCACGATAACGTCGGCTCGGAACCTTTTGAGTTCCGCTTGCGAGTGCGCCTCCCGCAGACTCACGGGCTGGACTACCTGAATGCCTCGCGCCGCCGCAAGCTTCTTCACCGGTGATGGCGCCAGCGCCAGACCGCGCCCCGCAGGTCGATCCGGCTGAGTCACTACACCGGCGACACGATGGCGGGACTTGAAGAGCCCCTCAAGGCACCGTGCCGCGAATTCAGGAGTGCCGGCGAAGAGGATATTCACGGAAGCGGCACCCGCTCAGGGCTTGCGCGAAAGGCAGCGCTCCGACAGCTGTCGAATAACGCGTCAGGCGGTCTTGCGGAATTGTTTTTGAAGCTTGGCCTTGATGCGCTGCTGCTTGAGGCGCGACAGATAGTCGACGAATACTTTGCCCTCGAGGTGATCCAATTCGTGCTGGATGCAAATCGCCAGGAGCTTGTCTGCGACGCGGGTGAAAGGCCTTCCGTCCAGATCAAGCGCGCGCACGGTGACGCGCTCGGCGCGCTCAACCGGTTCGTAGATTCCAGGAACCGACAGGCAGCCTTCCTCACAATATTGGGCGCCTTCTCGACTGACGATTTCCGGGTTGATCAAAACCAAGAGTTCATTTCTGCTCTCGGAGGCATCGATCACGATCACCCGCTTGTGCACGTCGACCTGCGTTGCCGCCAGACCCACCCCGGGTGCGGCGTACATGGTTTCAGCCATGTCTCTGACCAGGGTGCGAACCGATTCGTCAACCTTCGAGACAGGGGTGGCCTTCCTGTACAGCCTCGGATCGGGATAGTGGATGATATCTAGCAACGGCATAAATACTTGCAAATTGAAAGAATTAGATGCAGAATTTAATGCGGACTGTAAAAAGCGAGCCGCAAAAGTTAATATAGGGGCGGCGGCGGCTAAATCCAGACGAGGCGGTCATGCAAAAGTCTATCACAGCTCTCCTGGCGCTCGCCCTGGCGAGTGCAGGGTTGTTAGCGCTTGCACAGGGCGACCTACAGGTCAAGGAAACGGCGCCGGACCGCTACGTCGTCCAAAAGGGCGATACCCTTTGGAGCATCGCCACCAAATTCCTCAGCGATCAGTGGCGCTGGCCCGAAATCTGGCGCATGAACCAGGAGCAGATCAGAAACCCGCACAACATCTCCCCGGGCGATGTCCTCGTGCTCGACCGGAGCGTATCGCCGCCGCAATTGCGTATCAGCGATGCCGGCGACGGAGGCCCCGAGGCCGCGGGTGTAGGAGGGGGAAAGCTTCGGCCGCGCATCTATGCCCAGCCCTTGACGGCTGACGCGATACCCGCCATTTCGCCGAAGGTGATCGAGCCGTTCCTGACGCAGCCATTGATCATCGAGGAAGGTGGCCTCGATAAGGCCCCGCGGATTATCGCTACCGAGGAAAATCGAGTCAACGTAGGCGCGGGCAATGTGGTCTATGTCAGTGGTTTTGGTGGCACCGACGCGCGCGTTTGGCACGTCTATCGCGCCGGGCGACCGCTGGTGGATCCTGACAACCAGAGGACCCTGGGTTTCGAAGCCGTGTTCCTGGGTACGGCCCGTGTGACGCGGGACGGCGAACCCGCCACCGTACAAATCGTGAATTCCAAGAAGGAGATTTCCGCGGGAGATCGACTCATTCCCGCGCCCCCGGCGACCATCCCCCAGTATGTGCCTCATGCGCCGAGTTCCCCGGTAAGCGGGCGAATCATCGGACTTTACGATGCGCTCGCTACCAGCATGGGCGGACGCGATTCGATCATCTCCATCAACAGAGGCAGGCGCGACGGCTTGGAGGTCGGACACGTGCTTGCTGTCTACCGCAACGTCGTGATCTACGATCAAAAGGACTATCTGAAATCGCGCGACCGCTCCCCAACCATTCAACTGCCCCCAGAGCGCTACGGCCTGGTCTTCATCTTCCGTACTTTCGATTCGGTCTCCTATGCGCTGGTTATGGAGAGTACACGGCCGGTGCAAGGCGGAGATATCGTGCAGAACCCCTGATCAAGATCCGGTCCGCGGCGCTTCTCGAATGAACGATTCAGGAGACCTGGCCGCCTGGATCGAGCTCAGCCTGGTTTCCGGGCTCGGTGACCAGAGATTCAGAGCGCTGCTTTCCACCTTCGGTCTTCCAACCGACGTATTAAAGGCGACGCGATCGCAACTCAGTCGCGTCGTGCCCGAGGCGCTTGCTGCGGGCATCCTCGAGCGAAAGAGCGGCTCCGAAGTCGAAAAAGCTCTCCGGTGGGCTGCCCGGCCCGAGCACAAGGTGCTGACCCTTGCCGACACCGAATACCCCAAGCAACTCCTGGAAATCGCCGATCCGCCCGCCTTGCTCTATGTTGCCGGCAACGCGAAGCTCCTGTCCTCCCCAGCGCTTGCCGTGGTCGGCAGCCGAAACGCGACACCGCAGGGACTGAACAATGCGCAGAGCTTCGCGCGAGCGTTCAGCGAGGCTGGCCTGGTCATCGTGAGCGGCCTGGCTATCGGTGTGGACAGCGCTGCACACCGCGGCGGACTGGAGGGACGAGGGTCCACGATCGCGGTGCTGGGCACGGGCATCGACATCGTGTACCCGCGTCGCAACGAGCCGCTCGCCGAGGAAATCTTGTTACGGGGCGCGCTTGTTTCCGAATTCCCGCTCGGCACACCGCCCAACGCGGCAAATTTTCCCCGGCGCAACCGCCTCATCTCGGGTCTTGCCCGCGGTTGTCTCGTCGTCGAGGCCGCCCTCGATTCCGGCTCGCTCATCACCGCACGCCTCGCCGCAGAACAGGGTCGCGAAGTGCTTGCCATCCCTGGCTCGATCCACTCGCCGCTCTCTAGGGGTTGTCACGCGCTCATCAAGCAGGGCGCGAAGCTGGTCGAGAGCGCGCAAGACGTTCTCGAGGAGCTCGGCGCTGCAGTGGTACCCGAAACGAGATCGCCGGAACCGAGCTCAGGTCACGACTTGCTCGACAAGATGGGTTTCGATCCCTGCGATATCGACGGCCTGATCGCGCGCAGCGGCTTGACGGCCGAAATCGTATCGTCCATTCTGCTGCGGTTGGAGCTGGACGGAAAAGTAGCCGGCCTCCCCGGAGGTCTATACCAACGTGTGCGCTGAGGATTCATAGAAAATGTTCGACGTACTTGTATACCTTTTCGAGAATTACTACCAGACGGAAACCTACCCCGATCAGGATACGCTCGAGCGCAAGCTGCATGCGGCCGGCTTCGAGAACGACGACATCCAGGACGCGCTGGACTGGCTGAACATCCTCACGGACCTGCCCAAGGAGGGTCTTCCGGAGTCCCTGGACGCACGACCGTCCTTCCGCGGATATTCTGCAGACGAAGCAGCCAAGTTGTCCTTGGAAAGCCGGGGGTTCATTGCTTTTCTCGAAAGCGCAAAAGTACTCACCCCGTTGCTGCGCGAACTCATCATCGAGTGCGGGATGGCGTTGCCCAGTGATGTCATCGGCTTGGACAAGCTCAAGGTGATCGTTCTGATGGTGCTTTGGACGCGCCGAGGCAACGTAGACGCGCTGATTCTCGACGAATTGATCCCCGACGGCGAGAAACGCCAAACACACTAGCGCCGGGCGTCGCTCGCGGGACCGCCGGGCCCCCGCGTGCGGCAATTTCTTGCTTCACGTTCCGATTACACTTATCATTCTGCGCTTCGCGTGGAGACGGCCTCGAATCCTGTCGTCTTCTCTTTCGAAATCTTTTCTTTTCCGTGGCCAAGAAACTCATCATCGCCGAAAAGCCTTCAGTGGCGAATGACATCGCCCGCACTTTGGGCGGCTTTACGCGCCACGGCGACTACTATGAAGGCCGCGACTACGTACTCTCGTCGGCGATCGGCCATCTGCTGGAGCTCGTTCCGCCCGAAGGCGTGGAGGTCAAGCGAGGCAAGTGGTCTTTCGCCAACCTGCCCGTGATTCCGCCGCACTTCGATCTGAAGCCGATCGAGCGCACCGAGGAGCGTCTCAAGCTCCTCGTCAAGTTGCTCCGTCGTAAGGATTTGACCGGGGTGATAAACGCATGCGACGCGGGTCGGGAAGGCGAGTTGATTTTCCGGTATATCGTTCAGCATGCCGGCAACAAGAAGCCTATTGAGCGTTTGTGGCTGCAGTCGATGACTCAAAGCTCCATCGAGGAAGGTTTCGAGAAACTCCGTGGGGACCGCGAATTGCGCCCTTTGGCCGACGCGGCGGTGTGCCGCTCCGAATCGGACTGGCTCATCGGCATAAACGGCACGCGTGCCATGACGGCTTTCAACTCGAAGGAAGGCGGTTTCTACAAGACCACGGTCGGCCGCGTGCAGACACCGACGCTCGCGATTCTCGTCGAGCGCGAGGATCGCATACGCAGTTTCAAGGCGCGCGACTATTGGGAGATCCACGCCACGTTTGCCGCTGCGCAGGGGGAGTATGCCGGCCGTTGGTTCGACGAGGGCTTCCGGAAGGCCGACGGCGAGGCAAAGCCCGAGAGGCTCTGGGACGAGAAGCAGGCCGCGGCCATCCGCGAGAAGTGCCTGGGAAAGTCGGGCGTCGTCACCGAGGAGGCGAAACCGGCATCGCAGCTTTCCCCTCTGCTTTACGACCTCACGAGCCTGCAGCGCGAAGCGAACGGCCGCTTCGGCTTCTCAGCCAAAACCACGCTCGCGCTCGCCCAGGCGCTCTACGAAAGACACAAGGCCCTCACCTATCCGAGGACCGATTCTCGCGCATTGCCCGAGGACTATCTCGGCACGGTCAAGAAGACGCTCGACACGTTCGTGGCGCAGAAATCGGGCTACACGCGCCACGCAGCTCAGATACTGAAGAAAGGCTGGGTCAAGCCGAACAAACGCATCTTCGACAACAAAAAGATTTCCGACCACTTCGCAATCATCCCCACGATGCAGAGACCAGGGCATCTCTCCGAGGCGGAAGGGAAGCTTTACGATTTGGTCGTGAAGCGCTTTCTCGCCGTGTTCTTCCCGGCAGCCGAGTATCTCGTTACGACGCGACTCACCCGCGTCGAGGGCGAAGCTTTCAAGACCGAGGGCCGAGTGATGACCCAGGCCGGCTGGCTCGAGGTCTACGGCAAGGAGGCCGAGACGGGCGAGTCTTCAAGCCTTGTCGCAATCAAGAATGGAGAGAAGGTGCGCACACGCGAGGTGGAAGTTCGCGCCAACCAGACGAAGCCGCCCGCGCGGTTCACCGAAGCAACCCTTCTCTCGGCGATGGAAGGCGCCGGAAAGCTGGTCGAGGACGAGGAACTGCGCGAAGCGATGAGCGAGAAGGGACTGGGTACCCCGGCAACTCGTGCGCAGATCATCGAAGGTCTGATCTACGAGGACTATGTCCACCGGGTCGGTCGCGAACTTCAGCCGACGCCCAAGGCTTCCTCGCTGCTTTTTGCGCTGCGCCATTTCGGCGTCAATGAGTTGTGTTCGCCGGAGCTCACCGGCAACTGGGAATTCAAGCTGAAGCAGATGGAGCACGGGACTCTGCCGCGCAGCGAATTCATGGATCACATCGTCGATCTCACCCGGGAAATGGTTTCCCGCATCAAGCGTGGTGAGATACCCGATACCGTGTTTCTCACCCTGAAGACTCCATGTCCGAAGTGCGGCGGCACGGTGCAGGAAAACTATCGCAAGTTCAAGTGCCAGAAATGCGATTTTTCGATCTGGAAAGTCGTGTCGAGCCGCGAGTTCGCCCCTGAAGAGATCGAGTCGCTGATAACCAAGCGCTCGGTGGGCCCCCTGACGGGTTTCCGCAGCCGAGTCGGAAAACCGTTCGCCGCAATGGTACGGCTTACGCCCGAGTTTCGCGCTGAGTTTGACTTTGGGCGGCAGGCGGACGCCGACGGCACCGCGGCAAAGGTGGATTTTTCGGGGCTGACTCCGCTCGGTCCCTGTCCGAAATGCGGCGGCCGCGTGTTCGAGCAACCGATGGCATACATCTGTGAGAATAGCGCCAACCCCACCCAGCGCTGCGACTTTCGCTCTGGCCGCGTAATTCTGCAGCGACCTATCGAGCCCGAAGAGATAAAGAAACTGCTCGCAACCGGAAAGACCGATCTTTTGCATCGGTTCATTTCCCGCAAAGGTAGACCGTTTTCTGCGTTTCTCGTGCGCGCCGCCGATGGCAAAGTGGGTTTCGAATTTGCGCCCCGCGCGACAAAACCGCGCTCGCCGGCGAGGACCGACGACACCGAAACACCTCCGACGAAGACGAAAACGGAAAGCAAACCGAGAACGAGCGTGAAGCGGCTTACCGGCCGTGCTCGGCACCTCGAAACAAGCGAGCGGCGTAAGACCTCTTATCCGCTCAAACGTCGAGCCGCGCGACCAGTGCGTTCTGCTCGATGAATAACCGCCGTGGCTCGACGTCGTCGCCCATGAGTTTCGTGAAGATCTCGTCGGCGGCGATCCCGTCTTCGATCTGCACTTTGAGCAGCCGCCGGGACTGCGGATCCATCGTCGTCTCCCAAAGCTGCTCCGGATTCATCTCTCCGAGACCTTTGTAGCGCTGGATCGCCGCGCTGCGTTCGACTTCTCCCAGCAGCCACTTCATCGCTTGCGGAAAATCGGCGACCCCTTCTTCCTTGTCATCGCGCTCGATCACCGCGCCAGGCCCGAGGAGACCTTGCAGTAGTTGCGCGATCCGGTTGAGTTGCTGGTAGTCTCCCGACGATAGAAAGTCATCGTCGAGCACGCTGGTTCGCACATTTCCATGGTGAGTCCGCTCGATCACGAGCTGGTGGCGCTCGTTTTTGCCGTCGTAGCGGGCGCTTACGTTGACGCCATTCCCGTTGGCAGCCATAGCCTGTTTGAGCCGGAGCGCGCTCGCTCCCGCGGACTGCGGACTCGAGAGATCGATCTTGACGCCGCGCATAAGCGCGGCCAAGGCCTCGGTATCGATGATCTTGGAGGCCCGCGCCACTATCGCCTCGCCGAACAGGTAGGTCTTCGCCAGGTCCTCGAGCGTCTTGCCCTCGATAGGTTGCCCGCCTTTCTTCGGCAGGAGCGAAGCCCCCACCAAAGCCTGCGCGAGCATGAACTGCGCACGCTCGTGGTCGTCTTTGAAGTAGCGTTCCTCCTTGCCGACCTTGACCTTATAGAGAGGGGGCTGAGCGATGTACACGTGCCCGTGCTCGACGAGCTCCGGCATCTGCCGGTAGAAAAACGTAAGCAGCAGCGTGCGGATATGCGCGCCGTCCACATCGGCGTCGGTCATGATGATGATGCGGTGGTAGCGCAGCTTCGAGATATCGTACTCGTCCTTGCCTATTCCGGTGCCCAAAGTCTGGATCAAGGTCACGATCTCCTGGGAGGAGATCAGTTTGTCGAACCGCGCTTTTTCGACGTTCAGGATCTTGCCTTTCAACGGCAAGATCGCCTGGAACTTGCGGTCGCGGCCCTGTTTGGCTGAACCGCCGGCCGAATCGCCCTCGACGATGTAGAGCTCACAAAGCGCCGGGTCCTTCTCTTGGCAGTCGGCGAGCTTCGCGGACAGTCCGAACGAGTCGAGCACGCCCTTGCGGCGCGTCATCTCCCGCGCCTTGCGCGCTGCTTCGCGTGCACGTGCCGCATCCACGATCTTGCCGCAGATGATCCGGGCATCGTTGGGGCGCTCGAGGAGAAAATTCCTCAGTTTTTCGCCCACGAGCTCCTGGACCACCGGCCCCACTTCAGAGGAAACGAGCTTGTCCTTCGTTTGCGAAGAGAATTTCGGCTCGGGCACCTTCACCGAGAGCACGCACGACAGACCTTCGCGCATATCGTCGCCGGTGGTTTCCACCTTGGCTTTCTTGGCGACTTCGTTGGCCTCGATGTACTGATTCAAGCTGCGCGTCATGGCGGCGCGCAGGCCGGTCAAGTGCGTTCCGCCGTCGCGCTGCGGAATATTGTTGGTGAAGCAGAGCACCTGCTCCTGGTAGGAGTCGTTCCACTGCATCGCCACCTCGACCGTGATGCCGTCCTTTTGCGCAATCGCGTAAAAAGGCGTGCCGTGCAAAACGTTCTTGCTCCGATTGATGTATTCGACAAACCCTTTCACCCCTCCGGTGTGCGCGAAGTTCTCCTCTTTCCCGAAGCGTTGATCAATCAGCTGGATTTTCACGCCGTTATTGAGAAACGACAGCTCGCGCAGCCTGCGCGCGAGGATGTCGAAGTGGTATTCGACCACCCCAAAGGTCTCCGCGCTGGCCAGAAAGTGCACCTCGGTGCCGCGCCTTTCGGTCTTGCCGGTCACCTTGAGCGGCGCCACCGGCACGCCGCGCCGGAATTCCATGAAGTGGCTTTTCCCGTCGCGGCGAATGCTAAGGCGCAGCCACTCGGAGAGCGCATTGACCACCGACACGCCCACGCCGTGCAGGCCGCCGGCGATCTTATAAGAATTGTTGTCGAACTTCCCGCCCGCGTGAAGCTCGGTCATCACGATCTCGGCGGCAGAACGTTTCTGTTCGTCGTCCTTGTGGATCTCCGTTGGAATGCCGCGCCCGTTATCGATGACGCTGATCGAGTTGTCCGTGTGAATCGTGACCGTGATCTCGTCACAGAAGCCGGCCAGCGCCTCGTCGATGGCGTTATCCACGACCTCGAACACCATGTGGTGCAGACCGGTCCCATCGGAGGTATCACCGATGTACATGCCCGGGCGCTTGCGGACCGCGTCCAGCCCCTTCAGTACCTTGATGCTATCGGAATCGTATTGGCCCCGCGGGGGATCGTTCTTTTCTGCTTCAGACATTTATTCTCTCTTGGTTCAGATCCGCATCGGCATCACGACGTATTTGAAATCGTCGCGGCCGGGAAGGGTAAACAGCGCGCTCGAATTGGCATCGCCCAACCCGCACTCGACCTCGGCAACGTCGAGATTGTTGAGCACGTCCACGAGATAGCCGACGTTGAAGCCGATGTCCAGCGTCTCCCCTTTATACGGGACATCGAGCTCTTCCTGCGCTTCCTCTTGCTCGGTATTGTTACAACTGATCTTGAGACTTCCTTCCCCCAGAATCCAGCGCACTCCGCGAAACTTGTCGCTGGTGAGAATCGCCGCCCGCTGCAACGCCTGCAACAAGGCAATTCGCTCCAGCTTCAGCTTCTTTGGATGGTTCTGCGGAATGACCCGGCCATAGTCTGGAAATTTTCCGTCTACCAACTTCGACACAAGTACTACGTTGCCAAACTTGAACTTGGCCTGGGCCGAGGACAATTCGATCGCGACCGGATCATCGGTATCCTGAAGAAGCTTCGAGAGCTCGATAATCGTTTTTCGGGGAAGGATCACTTCCTGCTTGGGGAGATTTTTCTTTCCCCCGATTTCTCGGCTTGCGTAAGCCAACCGGTGGCCATCGGTAGCCACCAGCTTCAGCTGTCCTTCCTCGACGACCATGAGCAGTCCATTGAGATAGTAGCGGATATCCTGTTGGGCCATTGCGTACTGAACAAGTCCCAAAAGCGACTTCAGCAACTTTTGAGGGACCGCGAAGCTCGTCGCCGAAGCCTCGACCAGCACCAGTCTCGGAAAATCCTCTGCCGAGAGCGTCTGCAAGCTGAAGCGACTTTTTCCCGATTTTACCTGAAGTCTCTTGTCCAGCAACGTGAGGGTAATCTCCGATCCGTCCGGGAGGGCGCGGAGAATATCGACGAGCTTTCGCGCTCCGACGGTGATTTTCTTGGCGTCGCCAGGTCCTTCGAGAGTCATACTCGTCGTAATCTCGATCTCGATGTCGGTAGCGACAAATTCGATATGTGTATCCGTCCTGGAGAGCAACACGTTGGACAAGATTGGCAGCGTATGGCGCCGCTCGATGATTCCGGTGACCGCTTGCAAAGGCTCGAGCAGCGCTTCGCGTTGGGTCTTCAACAGATTCATTTTATTTCCTTGATTATGATGATGATCACGATCTTCTATGTGGATAAGCTTGCTGATCCAGTGAGAGTGTGGCGCTTCGTCGTTTGTAAACTGTTAGTAAAGGGCAGGATAGTACGTGGGGAAAATATGAACAAGAAAACGGCTGCTTCTCGGCGCTGCCACTTGTTCACAATTCGTCCCATGGTTATGCGCAACTTGTTCACCCTTTGAGTACCTGCTCGAGCACGTGGTAATCGCGGTTGATGTCGTGATTCTTCTCTCGCAGCGTGGCGATCGTGCGACAGGCGTGGAGGACTGTCGTGTGGTCGCGGTTGCCGAATGCGTCACCGATATCCGGCAGGCTCATCTGGGTGAGGTCCTTCGCCAGTGCCATTGCAAGCTGGCGCGGCCGAGCGACGTTTCGACTGCGCTTTTTCGAGTGCATGTCCGATACCTTGATCTTGTAGTACTCGGCGACGGTCTTCTGTATGTTGTCGACGGTGATTTGCCGGTTTTGTGCCGTTAGGAGGTCCTTGAGTGCCTCCTTGGCCGTGTCAAGCGTGATGTCTCGGCCGTTGAAGCGCGAATAAGCGATAACGCTCTTCAGCGCTCCTTCCAGTTCGCGCACGTTCGAGCGGATGTGCTTGGCGATGAAAAAGGCGACTTCCTCCGAGAGCTTGAGCGATACCGCTTCGGCTTTCTTCAGGATGATTGCGACCCGCATTTCCTGCTCCGGGGGCTCGATGGCTACGGTCAAGCCCCACGAGAAACGCGACTTGAGGCGCTCGTCCATTCCGGCAAGATCCTTCGGATACGTATCGCAGGTAATGATGAGCTGCTTGTGGGCTTCGATCAAAGCATTGAACGCGTAGAAAAATTCCTCCTGCGTGCGGTCTTTCCCGGTGAAAAACTGGATGTCATCGATCAGAAGAAGATCGAGGGAATGATAGTAGCGTTTGAATTCATCGAAGGACTTCTGTTGGTAGGCTCTGATGACATCGGAGATGTACTGTGCGGCGTGGAGGTAGCGCACTCGCGCACTCGGATGCTGCGCAAGAACAAGGTTGCCGACCGCGTGAATCAGGTGGGTCTTTCCTAGGCCTACGCCGCCGTAGATGAACAGCGGGTTGTACGATGTGCCGGGGTGCTCGGCGACCTGCAGTGCGGCTGCGCGCGCGAGCTGATTGGCTTTTCCGGCAACAAAGCCGTCGAAGCTGAATTCTGGAATGAGGCTCGAGCGCTCTGCGTGCGGCGATCGAGGCGTGACAGTGCGCGCCGCCCGGATCGCCGGCGCAGACGTCTTGATGGGTTCCGGTGCGCCCGCCGTTTCGAGATTGAGAGATACGCGGATCGGGGAGGAGAAGAATTCCGCCCCCATCGCTTCGATGCGAGGCACGAACCGCTCCTTCACCCACTGCAGCACAAAGCGGTTGGGAGCGAGCAAGCGCAACTCCCCGGAGGGCGCCGCCGAGGCGTCGAGTTTCAGCGGCCGGATCCAGGTATTAAACTGCTGAGCGGGAAGCTCTTTTTCGAAGCGACTCAGGCACGAGGCCCAGAAACCCTGCATGGAGACTTGCTTATATTTATACGGTTCGGTTCAGGGAAAACAGCGCAGTGATTTTACCTCTTTCCGGGAGAGTTATCCACAGCCCGCGAGAGCGGGTTCCGTCGCTGTTTGGCGGATGGCGCCAGAGCGCTTAATTCGTTGACAATTCTGGCTAAAATATCGTCTAATCAAAGGCTATTGTCGGCCTTAGGAATTCCCTCAAATGAAACGTACTTTTCACCCCTCAGTCATTCGCAGAAAGCGTACCCACGGGTTTCTTGTTCGCATGCGCACGCGGGGAGGCCGGGCCGTGCTTCGGGCACGCCGCGCCAAGGGGCGTGCCCGTTTGAGCGTTTGAGCCCCCGCAGGCGCTACCCTAGAAGGCAGCGGCTCGGAACGGCCGATATTGCATCGCTGCTTTCCGGCGGGCGAGCACTCAAGCGTCCCGGATTCAGCGTGCTATTCAGAGCAAACCTCCTCGGTGTTCCCAGGCTAGGTCTCATCGTTCCCAAGCGCGTCTTCCCGCGCGCAGTCGAACGCAATCGGATGAAGCGCCTGTTGCGGGAGTTGTTTCGGGCCCAACAGGCACGGCTTGGAAGCCGCGATATTTTGATTCGCTTGACCGCAGGTACGGTTGTATTGGGGGAAGTCGAGCGATGCCTAACGGGTTCGTCGTGAGCAGACTGTTATCGCTGTTGATCCGCAGTTATCGCTACGGTTTGAGCCCGTTGCTCGGCATGCACTGCCGTTTCCATCCCTCCTGTTCCGCATACGCACTGGAGGCTCTCGAGCGCCACGGCGCAGTGCGGGGCGTGTGGCTTGTCTTCGCGCGCCTTGCGCGCTGTCATCCCTGGCACCCGGGTGGCCATGATCCGGTCCCGTAATTTTCCGCTTCCCTTATGGACACTCAGCGTCTGATCCTCTTTTTCGTCTTCGCTTTCTCGCTGCTGCTCCTTTGGGAGGCGTGGCAGAAGGAGCTTCGGCCTGCCGCGCCTGCGAATCCTCCAACGCAGGGGCCGGTGCCGATGCCGAGCACTCAGGTGGGGACGCCCGTGGGGAGGGGCGTCGATGCGCTGCCACCGGCATTGGCACCGCCGGGCAAGTCCCGGGAGCGCGTGCGGGTTCACACCGATACCATGCTTGCCGAAATCGATACGCAAGGCGGAGATATCGTCTACCTGGAACTGCTCAAGCACAAGGATACGCGCCAAGAAACTCAGAATTTCGTGCTGTTTGGACCCGAGCATCGTTACTCCGCGCAAACCGGCTTGATCGGCGAGGGCCTGCCGAACCACCGGACGCTGTTTCGCGCGACCGCCAGGGAATTCACTCTCGAGCAGGGCCAGGACAGGCTCGACGTGCGGCTCCAGGCAAACACGCCGGAAGGCATCAGGACAACCAAGATTCTGACCTTCTATCCCGCGAGCTATCGCATCGATATCGCCGAGGAAATAGTAAACGGCACGGGTAGGCCGCTCGAAACCCACGCCTATTTCCAGGTTACCCGAGACGGCAAGCCCCCGGCCGGGGATCCCTACATGGCACAGACCTACACCGGCGCCGCGTTCTACACCGAACGGGACAAGTTCCACAAAGTCACTTTTGAAGACATCGCCAAGGGCAAAGCTCCTTATCCGAAGAGCTCCGACAACGGCTGGATCGCGATCATTCAGCACTATTTCGTCGCCGCGCTCCTTCCCCCGGACAAGTCGCCGCGCGAGTTCTATGCGCGAAAGCTCGCAGAGGATCTCTATTCGGTCGGCGTAATCGTGCCCGTTGGACCGATTGCGCCGGGTGCCGACGCCCGCATCGTGGTGCCGCTGTACGCGGGCCCTCAGGATCAGGACCACCTGCAGTCGGTCGCCCCGGGCTTGGAGCTCGTAGTCGACTACGGGTGGCTTACGGTGATCGCCGCGCCGCTCTTCTGGGTTCTCAAACTTTTCCATCGCTGGATGGGAAACTGGGGTCTTGCGATCATCCTGCTGACCGTGGTCATCAAACTGATCTTTTTTCCGCTGTCGGCTGCGAGCTACCGCTCTATGGCCAAGATGAAGCTGGTGACACCGCGGCTGATGAAGCTCCGTGAGCAGTATGCGGACGACAAGACGAAGATGAACCAGGCGATGATGGAGCTGTATAAGACAGAGAAAATCAATCCGCTCGGGGGTTGCCTGCCGATCCTGGTACAGATTCCGGTTTTCATCGCGCTCTACTGGGTGCTCTTCGAGAGCGTGGAACTGCGCAACGCCCCGTTCTATCTCTGGATCCGGGATCTTTCGGCGCCCGACCCCTGGTACGTGCTTCCGACGCTGATGATGGCTTCGATGATCGTTCAGACCAAGATGAACCCCACGCCGCCCGATCCGGTTCAGGCTAAGGTCATGATGATCATGCCGTTCGCGTTCGGGGTGATGTTCTATTTTTTCCCCTCGGGCCTGGTTCTCTACTGGTTCGTGAACAATATCCTTTCGATCCTGCAGCAGTGGCAAATCACCCGCATGATCGGGGGACAGAAAACCGCCGCCAGCGCCAAACGCTGAGACGCCGCCCGACGGCGGGCAGACGATAGCGCTCGGAAACGAACATGGCAGGACCCTCCGGTACCGATGTAATCGCGGCTATCGGGACCGCTCCGGGAAGGGGCGGAATCGGCATCGTTCGCGTCTCCGGGAAGCACCTCGAGCAACTCGCAACACGCCTGCTCGGCGGTGTACCGGCGCCGCGACTGGCCGTGCGTGCGATCTTCCGCGGCGCCGCCGGCGAGCCGATCGACGACGGCATCGCGCTTTTCTTCGCTGCACCGGCGTCCTATACCGGCGAAGACGTGCTCGAGCTGCAGGGTCACGGAGGGCCCGTGGTGCTGCAAATGATCTTGAGGCGATGCCTGGAGCTTGGCGCGCGCCTCGCCGAGCCCGGGGAATTCACCCGTCGCGCCTTCCTGAATGACAAGCTCGATCTCGCGCAAGCCGAGGGAGTGGCCGACCTTATCGATGCTGCTACCGAGGCAGCAGCGCGGTGCGCACTGCGCTCGCTGCGCGGGGAATTCTCGCAGGTGATCGAAAACCTTGCGAAGCGGCTCGTCGAGCTGCGCATGCTGGTGGAAGCGACCCTGGACTTTCCCGAGGACGAGATCGACGAGGTAGACCGAGAGGACGCCCACAGGCGCCTGAGGCACCTGCAGGAAGAGGTTAGCCGTTCGCTCACCCGCGGCCGTCAGGGCAGCGTCCTTCGCAGCGGACTTCAGGTCGTATTGGCCGGCCAGCCTAACGTAGGGAAATCGTCGCTCCTCAACCGGCTAGCCGGTGAGGACCTTGCCATCGTCACTGAAATTCCCGGCACCACGCGGGACGCGGTGCGCCAGACTATTGAGATCGAGGGCGTGCCCGTGAATATCATCGATACGGCCGGTCTGCGAGACACTGCCGACAAGGTCGAGGCAATCGGCATCGCGCGCACCTGGGAGGTGATCGGACACGCCGATGCACTGCTTCTTGTCGTCGACGCGCGTACCGGTGTTACCGCAGCCGACCGGTCGATCGTCGACCGGCTGCCGGGGAAACTGAAGCCGGTAACGGTGTTCAATAAAATCGATCTTTCCGGCGATGCGCCGCGGGCGGAGGAGACCACGCACGGTTGGCGCATTCATGTCTCGGCGAGGACGGGCGAGGGCCTAGTCGCGTTGCGTCGCGCGCTCCTCGCGCTCGCCGGTTGGCAATCAGGGGGAGAAGATGTGTTCATGGCGCGCGAGCGGCACATCGTCTCCCTCGAGCGAGTTGCGCAGGCGCTTGAGCGGGCCGGACAGACGATGCCACAGAGCGAACTTTTCGCAGAAGAGCTTCGCCTGGCGCAGCGCGAGCTCGGCTCGATCACAGGGGAGTTTTCGGCGGATGACCTGCTGGGTGAGATCTTCGCCCGCTTTTGCGTCGGGAAATGAAACCGGTCTTGAAGGCACTCGTGATCTGCGGGGCGGGCGGCGCCCTCTTCAGCGCCGTGCACGCACCTCTGCCATGGATGCTTGGGCCTTTGCTTGCGATGGCCTTTGGGAGGCTCCTCGGCGCCGATCTCGCTTCGCCCAAAGGGGGCCGGGGGACTGGCCAGCTCATCATTGGCTGCGCGCTTGGCTTGTACTTTACCCCGATGGTCGGCCACGAGGTCGTTGCACACTGGTATCTGTTGATCGCTGCGGCGGTTTTCGCAGTGCTGCTTGCGTACGCAAGCGGATGGTTTCTCACACGCAGCGCGGGTCTGGATGGAACGACGGCGCTGTTCGCCAGCGTTCCCGGAGGAGCCGCCGAGATGACCATCTTGGGCGAGCGCTTCGGCGCCCGGCCCGACCGCGTAGTGCTTGCGCAGTCGCTGCGCGTCATGATCGTCGTTGTGGCGGTGCCGTTTCTGTTTAGCTTTCTCGGCGTGCACGGAGCGGATGATTACCGCCCCGCGCAACTCGGCGTGGATCCCGCGGGGCTGCTCGCCCTACTCGTACTGGCGGCGACGGCCGGTGCGCTGCTCGCGAAACTAGGCGTGCCAAACGCTTGGATGCTGGGGCCGCTCGCCGTAGCGGTGGCGTTGACTCTTGCCGAGGTCGGCTTGTCGGTCATTCCGGCGTGGCTGTCTAACTCGGCGCAACTTCTGCTCGGGTGCGCGCTAGGGTCCGGATTTGATCGAAAATCCCTTAGCAGGGCGCCGCGCTTCGTTGGCATGGTGTGCGCCTCCGTGGTTCTGGCCATCGTGGTTTCCGCCCTATTCGCGTGGGGTCTTGCGCTCGCAGGTGCGGTCCCCATCTCGACGATGGTCCTCGCCACGGCTCCGGGCGGCATGGCGGAGATGTGCGTCACCGCCAAGGTGCTCCGGCTCGGGGTGCCGCTCGTCACGGCGGCCCATGTCACGCGGGTGATCATTCTCGTCACGACGACCGCGCCGATGTTCCGGCTCGCGAAATACGTCAGGCGCAGCTGGCGCGCATGATGAACTGATTGTGTAGTAAGTCCTAGTTCTATCAACGCATTTTCCGCATCCCGCGGATCGTGATAGAGTTCGCACCCTTACAGTTCTTTCGCGTTTAGAGCTCTTTCACGACCAGCAGCCTCGACTTACAGGCTGCCAAATCGTCATCGCGAGGCCCCAGGATGAATCAACCTTACGTTGCCGCTATTGATATCGGCGCTCCCGCTTACGTGCAGCATCACGGCGCCAAGGAATGGGTCGCGCGCTTTGCGGCACTGACCAAACCCGACCGGATTCAATGGTGCGACGGCTCACAGGAAGAGTACGACCGGCTTTGCGACGAGATGGTCAAGTCGGGAATGCTGAAGCGGCTCAACTCCAAGCTTCGTCCGAATTCTTTCCTCGCGCTCTCTGATCCCAACGACGTGGCGCGCACCGAAGACCGGACTTTCATCTGCTCCGAGCGAGAGGAAGATGCGGGTCCGACGAACAACTGGGTCGATCCCGGGGAAATGCGCGCGACCTTGGGCAAGCTCTTCGACGGTTGTATGCGCGGCCGGACCCTGTATGTAGTTCCGTTCTCCATGGGGCCGCTCGGTTCGCACATCGCGCACATCGGGATCGAGCTGACCGACTCGCCCTACGTAGTGGTTAGCATGCACATCATGACGCGCATGTCCAAGAAAGTGTGGGAATTCCTGGGCAAAAGCGGCCATTTCGTCCCCTGCCTCCATTCAGTCGGCGCGCCGATCATTCCCGGCCAGAAAGACGTGCGCTGGCCGTGCAGCAACGAGCACAAATATATCGTTCACTATCCGGAGACCAAGGAAATATGGTCCTTCGGCTCCGGTTATGGCGGCAATGCGCTGCTTGGGAAAAAGTGTTTTTCGCTTCGTATCGCCTCCATCATGGGTCGGGAACAGGGTTGGCTCGCCGAGCACATGCTGATCCTCGGCGTGACGCCGCCGTCGGGGGAGAAACTCTACGTGAGCGCCGCGTTTCCTTCGGCGTGCGGCAAGACGAATTTCGCCATGTTGATTCCACCGCCCGCGTTCACGGGGTGGAAGGTCTCGACCGTCGGGGAAGACATTGCGTGGATCAAGCCGGGCAAGGACGGTCGCTTCTACGCGATCAACCCCGAATCGGGATTTTTCGGCGTCGCGCCAGGGACGTCGGAGAAAACCAATCCCAACTGCATGGCGATGATCAGGAGCAACACGATATTCACGAACGTGGCCACGACCCCGGAGGGAGACGTATGGTGGGAAGGGATGACCGATACGCCTCCGGCCAAGCTCGTCGACTGGCAGGGGAAGGAGTGGACGCCCGGTTGCGGCAGGAAAGCGGCGCATCCCAACGCACGATTCACGGTTCCCGCGTCGCAGTGTCCTTCCATCGATTCCGATTGGGAAAATCCGCAAGGCGTTCCGATATCTGCCTTCGTGTTCGGAGGCCGGCGCTCTGACACCGTGCCGCTTGTTTCTGAGGCAGTCGACTGGGACTCCGGCGTGTATATGGCCGCCACGATGGGTTCAGAGACCACGGCTGCTGCGACCGGAAAGGTGGGGGTGGTGAGACGCGATCCGATGGCAATGATCCCATTCGTGGGTTACAACATGGGCGATTACTTCAACCACTGGCTCAAGCTGGGCCGCTCGGTGACTCGGCGTCCCCGCATCTTCTGCGTCAATTGGTTTCGTACCGATGCGAATGGAAAATTCATCTGGCCTGGATACGGCGAAAACATGCGAGTGCTGAAGTGGATCGTGGAGCGCTGTCAAGGCAGAGGCAATGCGGTTGAAACACCCATCGGCAAGGTTCCGGATTTCGACGATTTGGATTGGAAGGGACTGGAGAGCTTCGGCAGCGAGAAGTTCAAACGCGTCAGCTCGGTTGACGGCGGGGAGTGGAAACGGGAACTGAAACTTCAGGATGAATTGCTGCAGCTGCTAGGGAGCCGCTTGCCGCGCGAACTTGCTGCGCGGCGTGAGGCACTCGGGCGTTCCCTAAATTGAGGTTCCGGATATCCTGGGGAAGCCGTCTCAGGGCTCTCTCCTGAGTGCAGGTTTTACGTAAATTATTGTTTACGTTACCTCTTCTAGACGTCCGTTCATACCGCAGCGGTTGTGAAATAACCGGTGGAGACTCGGTTAGCAACCTGTAGATTTGCAAGCTGACAAGCGGTGTATTTCCGGGGAAAGGTTGTTCGAGCGCCGACGTTTCACGTGAAACGTCGGCGCGCCGCGGGCTCCCTCTGCCTTTTATCCTTTGATCGACCGGTCCGCCTCCACGCGCTGGAAGTTCCATGTGAAACACTGTCTCTCGTCGCGGAAACCCTTTAAAATTCGATCGATTCTGCCAATTTTCCTGCGCAAAACGATGCAATTCCCCACCCAGTTCGATGTCATCGTGGTCGGTGGCGGCCACGCCGGGACGGAGGCCGCGTTGGCCGCCGCGCGGGCCGGTTGTCGGACTCTTCTGCTGACCCACAGCATCGAGACGCTGGGACAGATGTCTTGCAACCCGTCGATCGGAGGCATTGGGAAAGGGCATCTCGTCAAGGAAGTGGACGCCTTGGGCGGGGTCATGGGGATTGCTGCGGACGAAGCGGGGATCCAGTTTCGCATCCTGAATTCCTCCAAGGGTCCGGCAGTCCGCGCGACTCGCGCGCAAGCTGATCGCATCCTCTACAAGGGCGCGATTCGATCACGACTTGAGAATCAGCCCAACTTGACCTTGTTCCAGCAGGCGGTAGGTGACCTCCTGTTGGAGGGGGAGAGTGTTGCCGGAGTGGTGACGGAGCTCGGCGTTCGCTTTTCCGGCCGCGTGGTGGTGCTGACCACCGGTACTTTTCTCTCCGGACTCATCCATATCGGATTGTCGAACTACCAGGCCGGTCGGGCCGGGGACCCGCCTTCGGTCAGTCTCGCTGCGCGACTGCGCGAGCTCAAACTTCCGGTGGGACGCCTGAAAACCGGAACGCCGCCCCGGCTCGATGGTCGCACCATCGATTTTTCAGTCATGAAAGCCCAGCCGGGGGATGACCCGGTGCCCGTCTTTTCGTTCGTCGGAACGCCGGGGATGCATCCTCGCCAGCTGCCTTGCTGGATCACTCACACCAATCCGCATACGCACGAAATCATCCGCGGAGGCTTGGATCGCTCGCCGATGTACACCGGAGTGATCGAGGGGATCGGCCCCCGCTATTGCCCTTCGATCGAGGACAAGATCCATCGGTTCGCCGCCAAGCAAAGCCACCAGATTTTTCTGGAGCCCGAAGGGCTCACCACCAACGAGTTTTATCCGAACGGAATCTCGACGAGTCTTCCCTTAGATGTGCAGATCGAGCTGGTGCGCAGCATTCGTGGGCTCGAGCAGGCCCAACTCCTGCGGCCGGGTTATGCCATCGAGTACGACTACTACGACCCGCGCAATCTAAGGTCTTCGCTGGAAACGAAATCGATCTCCGGCCTGTTCTTCGCGGGGCAGATCAACGGCACCACCGGCTACGAGGAAGCGGCAGCGCAGGGAATCCTCGCCGGTATCAACGCGGCGCTCTTCGTCCGGGACGAGCCCGCTTGGTGCCCGCGGCGCGACGAAGGCTATATCGGGGTCTTGGTCGATGACCTCATCACCCGCGGCGTTTCGGAGCCGTACCGGATGTTCACCAGCCGCGCGGAATACCGGCTCATGCTCCGCGAGGACAATGCGGACTTGCGGCTCACCGAGACCGGTCGCAGGCTCGGCGTAGTGGATGACGCCCGCTGGGATGCGTTCAGCCGCAAGCGCGATGCGATCGGCCGTGAGCAGGAGCGGCTCAAATCCACCTGGGTCACTCCCAAGTCCCTGCCCGCCGAGGTTGCCGAGCGTGTGCTCGGCAAACCGATCGAGCGCGAGTACTCGCTCATGGATCTGCTGAAGCGCCCCGGGGTGAGTTATACCTCGCTGGCCGAGCTTTCGGAAAGGGGCGCATTGGTCGGCGATGCAGCGGTCAGCTCACAGGTGGAGATTCAAGCCAAATACCAAGGATATGTCGAGCGCCAGCACGAAGAGATCGCGCGGCACCAGCGCTACGAAACGATGGCATTGCCGCAGGATCTCGATTACCGAAGTGTGCGCGGGCTGTCCATCGAAGTGCAGCAGAAGCTGAACCAACACGAACCCGAGACGATCGGCCAGGCCTCACGCATCTCAGGGATCACTCCCGCCGCGATCTCCCTGCTGCTCGTCCACCTGAAGCGCGGAGCACGCACGCCGGAGAGATCGGCCGCATGACGACACTGGTGGCGCGGCGGGCGCAAGCCGAATTGGACCGGCGCCTCGAAAATGGAGTAGCGGAGCTAGGACTTTCATTGGGTCGCGACCAGAGGAGCACGCTCCTTCAGTACCTCGCATTGCTGGAGAAGTGGAATCAGGTCTATAACCTGACTGCCATACGGGACAGGGAGAAGGTGATCAGTGGTCACTTGCTCGACTGCCTTGCCGTGATTCCATTCATGACCGGAGCTCGCGTGTTAGACGTCGGCAGCGGCGCGGGATTTCCCGGGATTCCCGTTGCGGTGGCCAGACCTGACATTCAGGTCGTATTGCTCGACAGCAATCACAAAAAAGCGGCCTTCCTCAGGCAGGCGGTAGCGGACCTTCAGTTGAAGAACGCCTCCGTGATCTGCGAGCGGGTCGAGGCCTGGCAGGCCGCGGAGAAATTCGATTGCATCGTTTCCCGCGCGTTCGCCGAAATTGCCGAGTTCATCGCGCTGACAGGTCATTTGCTTGCGCCGGGCGGCGTGTTCGCGGCGATGAAGGGTGTCCATCCCTTCGAGGAGATCGAGCGCTTGTCGCCCGCCTTCCGCATGCGGCAGGTGTACGCCGTCGCCGTTCCCGGGCTCGGGGCGGAGCGGCATCTTGTCATGATCGAGCGCGCATGACCCGCATCCTCGCCATCACCAACCAGAAGGGCGGGGTCGGAAAGACCACGACCAGCGTGAATCTCGCGGCCGGCCTCGCACAGTCCGGGATGCGTGTGCTGCTGGTGGATCTCGATCCGCAGGGAAACGCCACCATGGGGAGCGGCGTCGACAAGCGCACGCTCCACACTTCGATCTACCAAGTGCTGCTGGGACTCGCCACTGCCGACTCGGCGCGGCAGAAGTCGGAGTCAGGCGGGTACGATCTGATCCCGGCAAACCGCGACCTCGCCGGCGCGGAAGTGGAACTGGTCAACCTCGAGCATCGCGAGTCCCGCTTGAAAGGCGCGCTCGAATCGATCTCTGGCCAGTACGAGTTCATCCTGCTGGACTGCCCTCCCGCGCTCAACATGCTCACGTTGAACGGGCTGGTGGCGGCCAATGCGGTGATGATCCCGATGCAATGCGAGTACTACGCACTCGAAGGGCTCTCCGATCTCGTCAACACGATCAAAAAGGTCCGCCAACACCTGAATCCGAAGCTCGATATCGAAGGGCTGCTCCGAACCATGTACGATCCGCGCAATGCGCTCGCGCAGCAGGTGTCGGCGCAGTTGCAGGAGCACTTCGGCAAGAAGGTGTACGAGACCGTCATTCCGCGTAACGTTCGGCTCGCCGAGGCGCCGAGCTTCGGCGCTCCTGCCGTGAAGCTCGATCGAGAATGCAAAGGCTCGCAAGCCTATGTCGCCCTGGCGGGGGAGATCCTGTCGCGGAGCGGCATTGCGGCCGCAGTATGAGGGGCAAATGCCGGTGAAACTCAAAGGACTGGGCAGGGGCTTGGATGCCCTCCTCGACAAGGATGGCGAGGGAGGGCCCATCTCCGAGCGGCAGGCCGCGCTGCGCGTCGATCAGCTGCAGCGCGGCCGCTACCAGCCGCGCACGAGGATGGACGAAAGTTCGCTTCAGGAGCTTGCGGCTTCGATCAGGAAACAAGGACTGATGCAGCCTATTCTCGTGCGGCCGATCGGGAGCAACCGCTACGAGATCATCGCGGGCGAGCGGCGCTGGCGCGCGGCGAAAATCGCCGGTCTCGCGGAAGTCCCGGCGCTCGTTCGCGAGGTGCCGGATTCGTCGGCACTTGCCATGGCGCTGGTCGAGAACATTCAGAGGGAAAACCTCAACCCGCTTGAGGAAGCGGGCGGCGTGCAGCGGCTGATCGGCGAGTTCAAACTCACGCACCAGGAGGCGGCGGAGGCCATCGGCCGATCCCGCACCGCAACCACCAACTTGCTCAGGTTGTTGAATTTGCAAAAGGCGGTCCAGGCGCTGGTTTTCGACGGAAAGCTCGAGATGGGACACGCGCGCGCGCTTCTCGCGCTCGACGGCCGTCAGCAGGAGAGCGCAGCGAAACGGGTCGCGGACCAGGCGCTCTCCGTGCGCCAGACTGAGAGGCTGGTCAACGCCATCCTTCATCCCACGGCCAAGACCAAGCGCAGGCACGGTACGGACCGCGACGTCGCACGCCTCGAGGAGGAGCTGTCCGAAGAGATCGGAACCCAAGTCGAGATCAAGCCGGGTAAAAAGGGGGCGGGGAAACTGGTCATCAGGTATTCGAGTCACGATCACCTGGACGACCTCCTGTCCAAGCTCCGCCGCAAGCGCCTTGTTTCCTAACGAGCGGCGCCAGCACCGCAAGAGAGAAATCCATGGGCGCGCGCCACGTGTGGCCTGCAGAAGGCATTTCCCGCATCCCTTACTGGATCTACTCCGACCCGGAGATCTACGGCCGGGAGCAGGAGCGCATCTTCTGCGGTCCGAGCTGGAACTACGTCGCGCTCGAAGCGGAGCTGCCGCGCCCCGGCGATTTCAAGCGCACTTTCATCGGCGAAAAGCCGGTCGTGGTGGTGCGCGATCAGGAAGATTCGATCAATGTCGTGGAGAACCGCTGCGCTCACCGGGGCGTGCAGTTCTGCCAGAAGCATCTCGGCAACGCGGCCGAGTTCATGTGTCCCTACCACCAGTGGACGTACGACCTGAAGGGCAATCTGATCGGGGTGCCGTTCCGGCGCGGCGTGAAAAAGCAGGGCGGCATGCCGGCGGACTTCGATCCGAAGAACCACGGGCTGCGCAAGCTCAAGGTCGCTCGCCGCCACGGGGTGATCTTCGCCTCCTTTGCGTCGGATCTAGAGCCACTCGAAGAGTATTTCGGGCCTTCGATGCTGGCCCTTTTCGACCGCGTTTTCGACGGCCGAGAGCTTCGCGTGCTCGGCTACTCGCGCCAACTGACTCCCGCCAACTGGAAATTGATGTTCGAGAACATCAAGGACCCCTATCACGCGAGCCTGCTGCACGTGTTCCTGGTGAGCTTCGGGCTGTTTCGCGCCGATCAGCCCTCGAAAGTGCAGATGGATGCAACCGGTCGTCACGGTGCGCTGATTTCCTGGCGAGGGGATCAGAAGAAGACCGAGGACAACGTCGAAATGAAGTCGCTGATCGACAACTTCAAGCTGCAGGATGCGACACTTCTCGAGCCGGTGCGCGAGTTTCCCGAGTACACCGTCGTCATGACTACGCTTTGGCCCAACCTGATCATCCAGCAGCAGTCGAACACTCTCGCGATGCGTCAGCTGATTACGCGGGGCCCGGCGGCGTTCGAGCTCGCCTGGACCTATTTCGGCTACGCCGACGACGACGAGGACATGATCCGGCGCCGGCTGCGGCAGGCGAACCTCATGGGACCGGCGGGATTCGTCTCGATCGACGACAGCGAAGTGATGAAATTCTCCCAGGCCGGAGTGGGTCCGTATCCTGAAGGGGCCGGCGTTATGGAGATGGGCGGGCGCGACTGGAAGGACGAGCAGCATATGGTTACGGAATCCGTCATCCGCGCGTTTTACGCTTACTACCGCCAAGTCATGGAGATTTAACCAGTTGTTAATAATAAATGAAATAGAAGAAATCGAACGTTCGTTCTTTTCTTTACCATGAGCGCGGCGGAACGCTATCTCACCCTGAATTCTCGGGACCTGCGCCTGGAACTAGAGGAGCTCTATGCCGCGTACACGGCCTGCCTAGACGAGGAGCGCTTCGAGGAATGGCCGGAATTCTTCGTCGAACAATGCCTCTACAAGATCGTTCCGCGCGAGAACTTCGAACGCGGCTTGCCCCTCGCCACTTGGCTGTGCGAGAGCAAGGGATATCTCGCCGACCGGGTCACCGCAATCCGCAAGACCGCGGTGTACGCGCCGCGTTATATGCGCCGCATGGTGAGCGGCCTTCGCGTCCTCGGCTGGAAGGAAGGAATGCTCGAGGTGCGCGCGAACTATGTCGCGCTCGAGACGCTGCAAGACGAGCTCACGCGAGTCTTCAACACCGGTCAATATCGCGACAAGCTCGTCGTCGAGGAGGGCAGGTTAAAATTCAAGGAAAAGCTCTGCATCTTCGACAGCCTCCTCGTCCCGAACAGCCTGATCTATCCTCTCTGACATGAGCGAGAACTGGGTCAAAGTCGCCGACGCCTCCGATGTTCCCGAGGACGGAACGCTGCTCGTCAATCTCGGCGCGGAACCGGTGTGCCTGTACAACCTCGGCGGAAAAATCTTCGCTACTCACGACACCTGCACGCACGGACAGGCGAGCCTCGCCGACGGCTTCATCGAAGGCGAGGAGATCGAATGCCCGCTGCACCAGGGAAAGTTTCATATCGCGACCGGCAAGGCGGTCGGCGCTCCCTGCACCGAGGATATTCGCACCTACGCCGTTAAAGTCGAAACCGGAGCGGTATTGCTCAAGGAATAGCGAAGCCGTGGAAAGACTGTCCCTGACGCTAGCCATCGGCGACTACGAGCACACGCGCGACGTCGTTACGGGACAAGTGCCCGTCCAGGGCGTGAGCCTAAACGTGCTCAACCTGTCTCCGGAGGAAGCGTTCTTTCGCTTCACCTTTTTCCGGGAATGGGAAGTGTCGGAAATGTCCATGGGCAAGTACGTGTCCTTGCGCTCGCAGGAAGACGAGGGCATCGCCGCGATCCCCGTGTTTCCGTCGCGGGTGTTCCGGCAGTCGATGATCTACGTGCGCGAAGGCGGCAAGATCGACCGGCCGGAGCAGCTGAAGGGCAAACGGGTCGGGATTCCGGAGTGGGCTCAAACTGCCGTCATCTACTCCCGCGGCTATCTCGTTCACCAGGCCAAGGTGCCGCTCGCGTCGGTGGAGTGGGTGCAGGCAGGGGTGAACGAAGCGGGACGCGTGGAGAAAGTGAAGTTGAAGCTGCCCGAAGGAGTGCGGCTGCGCTCGGAACCCCAACACTCTCTGAACGAAATGCTGCTCGCAGGGGATATCGATGCCGTGCTTTCCGCGCGGCCTCCGCGCGGCTTCGGGAGCGGGATCAGGCGGCTCTTTCCGGACTACGAGGCGGTCGAAGCGGCTTATTTCAGGGAGACCGGGATCTTTCCCATCATGCACGTGATCGTGATCAAGACCGAAGTGCTCGAGCGCCACCCCTGGCTCGCGATGAATCTCTACAAGGCCTTCGAGGAAGCGAAGCGCCGCTCGGTCGCGCGGCTTTCCGATATCACGGCCTCGCACGCGCCGCTCGCCTGGCTTGCGCCCTACACCGAGCGCATGAAAGCCCTGTTCGGGGAGGACATCTGGCCCTATGGGCTGGAGAAGAACCGCACCACGCTCCAGGCCTTCGTCGATTTTGCATTCGAACAGGGCGTGTGCCATCGGCGCCTCGAGCTCGAGGAATTGTTTCCCAAGCAGGTGCTGACTTCGTTCAAGGTCTGAAAATGAGCGCCGACGCGATCTGGATCACCGAGGCCGAAGTCGTCCAGCTGATGGACCTCAAGGAGGCGATCGAGGCTCTCGAGGCCGCGCTGCGCGAGGAGGCCCGCGGCGAAGCGCAGAACATGACGAAGACGCTACTGCAATACGGAAAAAATAACCTGCACGCGATCGGCGGAAAACTCGCAAATCTAGTGGGCACCAAGACTTGGACCCATACACAAGGGGGCACTTGCCCGCTTCTGCTTCTGTGGAGCGCCGAGGACGGGTCCCTGGTCGCGGTGATCGAAGCTTTCGCCCTGGGCAACCTGCGCACCGGCGGCATTTCTGGCCTGGCGGCGGACTGGATGGCGAGAAAGGATGCTAAGGTGATGGCGATCGTCGGGACGGGAAAGCAGGCGCTCGCACAGGTCGGCACCGTGCTCGCGGTACGTCCTATTGAAAAGCTGCGGATCTACAGCCCGCGCGAAGACTCGCGCCAGGCGTTCGCCGCAAAAGCTGGCGAGGAGTTCGGCATGGAAACCGTGACCTGCGCCTCCGCGAGCGAGGCATGCACGGGAGCGCAAATCGTGACGCTGGTGACGCGGGCGGCGGAGCCCTTTCTCACCGCGGCAATGCTCGACAAAGGCGCTCACCTGAATGCCGTGGGCGCGATCGCGCCGGACCGGGAGGAATTCGCGCAGGACGTCTTTGCGCGCGCCACGCTGGTGGCCGTGGACAATCTTCCGGGCGTGCAGCAGCTCTCGCGCGAATTCATGACTCGATATGCTTCGTCCGGGTGGAACGGGGTGATGCTGCTCTCCGGGCTCATCGCCTCCGGCCGCAAGCGCACCGCGGGGGACGATGTGTCGCTATTCAAGGCGATGGGCATGGGCATTTCAGATCTTGCTCTCGGGGTGGAGTTGCTGAAGCGGGCGAGGGCGCGCGGCGCGGGCCGTCCAATTCCCCAGCCGAAGAAGCTGAAGCCCCGGCTCACGGGTGCGAAAGCCAGGAGCCCCGTCTAGGGGGTACGATCTGTTCCTCGGCCGAGGAGGTCTTATGAACGAGTTCAAGAAGGATTTTCAAGACATGCAGGGTCGCTTCTCCGACCGCTCCGGTCATCGCGCGCGGGACGAGAACGTGTATTGGACGCCGATCGTCGTCACCAAGCGCGAGATCGACGCCGAAGCCGAGCGCCTCGCGAGCGCGCCGGGCTTCGCGCCGGGCATCCAGGTGAAACTCTCCGTGCTGAAGCCGGGCGAGAAGAGCGCCGCGTTCCGGCACAACGCCACCGAGGTGAATTTCTGCATCGGCGGTTCGGGCCACACGCTGGTTGCCGGGAAACGTATCGCGTTCGCGCAGTACGACGTGTGGAACCATCCCTCCTATGCAGTCTACCGTCACGTCAACGACGGCAAGGATCTTCAGGTCCGCCTCACTTATTCGAACGTGCCCCTGCTTCAGCACATGCAGGTCTATCTTCCGGAGGACGAGCCGGCCGTGGAGTTGCATCCGGTGGAGGACACCGAGGAGAAAACGCGGTCGGGCGATCCGCGCCGCAAGAGTCCCTACGGGATGATCCGCATCGGCGCGGACGGCGGCATGCTGATGCCTTACGAGATCCTCATCAATCCGGAAGCGGTGGTGTCGAAGCCCTTGCATTTTCCCTGGAAGGAAGTGAAGCGCGAGCTCGACAAGCTCGAAGCGCTCGGGAAAGAGTACGTCGGGCGAAGGCTCTACATGATGTACAACCCGGTCACCGGCCGCACCAACGGCATCACGCCGAACTTCTTCGCCACCATGACGATTCGCCCGCCGAAGATCGTCGACCGGCCGCACCGTCACGTCTCCGCGGCGATCAACTACTATT
>WNFA01000575.1_pt1 | contig 36901 bp, 16 predicted proteins | sample 5400481 | NCBI WGS metagenome assembly WNFA01 (sample SAMN13153340, study PRJNA577476) | soil metagenome | isolation source: 120 cm saprolite under Douglas fir tree site 2 hole 1 replicate 2 | place: USA:California | collected 2015-04-18 | reverse complement strand
GGGTGGCACTCTCAAAATCCTTCTGCGAGAAATACGCCGTACCCAGATTGCTGTGGAAGCTGGCATTCTCTGAACTGAGCTTGATTGCTTTCTTGTACTGCTTGATTGCGGAACCAAAGCGACGGCCGTTGTAATAGAGCGCTCCCAGATTGTTGTATGCCTCGGGGTAGCTCTTATTCAGGTGGATCGCACGCTCAAATTCGCGGCGGGCTTCCGGATCGCGACGCAACAGGAGCAGGCTGATCCCGACTTTATTGTGCAGGGCCGCGGAATCGGCCTTCTTGATGGCGGCGCGATAGTAATCGATGGAATCAAGGTAGAGCTTCTTTCCGCGGAAGATGTCACCTTGCTCTTCCAGTTCCGCAGCGGCTGCGGTCTCCATGGGCGGAGCAATTCGTGGCAAGGTCAGATCAGGTGGAAGCGACTGGGATTTTTCTTGCGTGGCAGATTCCTGCGCGACTGGTGTCTGCCGTGCAAACAGAGTGAAGCTGAGAACGAATACGAGACAACCGAACAAGCTGAAGCGAGCCATGGTGGACTCTCCTTACTGCGGCGGCCGGTCACCAGGACCGTTGGTCGCTGGCTTCTTCTCCCTATTATCGTCCTTCTTGTCGTCTTTGGAACTCCCAAAAATGCGTCCCCAGAAGCCTTTTTTCTTGCCCTTTTCATCATCAGACGAGCGGGCAGAATCCGGGTTAGCAGGGTTCTGCTGCCCGGTACTCTGGGCAGGAGGTCCGTTGGTGTTAGACACCGGAGGAGGCTGTTTTGGTTCCAACCCAAACATGCGCTGGAAAAAGTTTCCATGGCCGTCAGAGGCGGTCTGCTCGCAGGTCTGAGTGGGCTGAGTACCTTCAATGAAGGCAGTCTTATAATCGTCCGGGCAGGCTGGGGTGGCAATCTGGTTGGTGGCCTTATCCAGAGTCAATTCAACAACTCCGTCCGGCGGAGTAAAGGGCTTCACGTCAGAGTACTCAGGCAGGTTGGTTGCCCGCTTCATGAACTCTGTCCAGACCGGCAAAGCCAGCGCAGCGCCGCTCAGCTTGATGTCACTGTAATCGTCATAACCTACCCAGACAATGCAGAGCAGGTTGGAAGTGAAGCCGGCGAACCATGCATCATGTGAGCTGCCGGTCTTACCCGCGGCAGGAGCGGTAAACCCGCGCCCACGCACGCCGGCCGCAGTGCCGGTATTCATCACTCCCTGCAACATGTCAGTGATGACGTAAGCTACGCGCGGATCGAGCACCTGAGTCTTCAGCGGCTGATAGTTATCGACTACATCACCATTGGGATCGCGCACCGACTTGACCATCAGCGGCGTAATCCGTTGTCCGGCGTTGGTGAATACCGTGTAGGCTGAAGCCATTTCCAGCGGCGTAGCGTCATACGATCCCAGGGCCATGGCTGGTGTGGCTTTGACGGATGCAATCCCCGCCGTGCGGGCAAGATTCGCTACCTTGTCATAGCCAACCATCTCCGCCACTTTCACGGTGGCGTTGTTCAGCGAATGCGCCAGCGCGTACTGCGCAGTCACCTGGCCTTTGTATTGGTCCTGGTAGTTGCGCGGGGTGTATACATCATCGCCATTGATGAACGCCGTGGGTGAATCGTCCACCAAGGTGGACGGCGTGAACACCGGCTGCTCATTGGTGATGGCATTATTCACGGCGGCAGCAAAGACAAACGGCTTGAAAATGGATCCCGTGGGTCGCTTGGCCACAGCGTGATTCAACTGGCTGAAACCGTAATTGCGTCCACCCACCAGAGCCAGCACCTCACCGGTATGCGGATCAATGGCTACCAGCGCGACCTGCGGAATCGGTCCGGGCGCGATCTTGTTTTCAAACTTGTTCTTTCCGACCTTCACCCTTTTGGTGCGAAGCTTGTTGATCTGCGCGTCCACTTCCTTAATGGAGGTGTCCACGGCTTCAGCAGCTACTTTCTGCAGCGCCGGATCAATGGTGGTGTAAACGCGATAGCCTTCGCGATTCAGATCATCTTCACCATACTTGGCCACCAGTTGCTCACGGATCAGATCGATCAGATAAGGTGCGTCACTGGCTTCAAGATTCTGCGGAGCCAGCTTCAGTGGCGTTGCTTTGGCTGCGTCGGCCTGGGCACGCGTGATGGTACCTGTGTCTGCCATGGCTTCCAGCACCAGGTTGCGGCGTTCAGTGGCCCGTTCTGGATGGCGATACGGATTCAAACTGCTGGGCGCCTGCACCATTCCGGCCAGCATGGCCACTTCTGGCAGAGAGATGTCTTTCAGGTCTTTGCCAAAGTAAGCGTTGGCCGCTTCGCCAAATCCGGTAATGGTGAATGACCCGCGCTGGCCCATGTCAACCTGGTTGGCGTAAAGCTCAAAAATCTGCTTCTTGGAAAAACGCTGCTCCAGTTCTATGGAGATCAGGATTTCCGTGAGCTTGCGGGTAAGCTTCTTTTCCCGCGTAAGGAAAAAGCCGCGCGCCACCTGCATAGTAATGGTGGAACCGCCCTGACGATTGCCACCCTGCCGCAGATCAACCATGGCAGCCTGCATCAGGCGCAAATAGTTAACACCGTTATGGTGGAAGAAGCGGCGGTCTTCAATGGATGTAACGGCATCCACCATGATTTTGGGGATGTCGTCATATTTCACCAGCCTGCGCTTGGATCGTTGCTGGCTGTCAAAAAGGCCGGTAACCAGTTGTGGTTCCAGTTCGTACGCGGAAAGACTGTCGCCAGCATTGCCCAGGGGGGCAATTTTATCCACTTTACCCTGCGCGATACGCACCACGGCGCCTTCAGCGTTGTAATACGACTCTTCTCCCGGCTTGATCTCAATCCCCTGATTGCCATTGAGCAACCGGTAGGTGCCGAACTTTGATTGGCCCTGCTCTCCCATTTCGGTATATCCGGCATGGCGCAGGTAGTTGGCAATTTCGCGTCCGTCGGCTTTCTGCCCAATGCGGACAGCGCGCGGCTGGGCAAAGATCTTGGCCGTGTTGGCAAAGATGGGACCGTAAAACCGCTTGTCTACGATCTTCTGATATTTGATGTAGTAGTACGAAAAGATCCCGAACATCACCAGACCGATGATCAGGAACGCAGCCACTCCGGCACGCAGAATGGGACTTTTCAGGCCTCCACGGAAGCCCTTCACGCGAGGGATTTTTACTTTAATAGCCAAGCTCAAAACTCCGGCGGAAACGCCATTAATCTCTCAGACGTGGCGGGCCAGAGCGTTACCTGCTGATGCTGAGGAGTTTTCGTCTTTCTCCCCTATTATATCCGTTTGTTAATGGAATTGGCGGTAAAGTCCAAATCAACCGGACGCACCACCATATCCAGGTGCACAGTGTAGTGGACAGAAATCCCTATTCCTTCCGGGCCGCGCGTCACCGTGATCTGGTCTTCCTTCAGCGTAACATCATTCTGTCTGGCTTTGGTGATAACAATCTGGCGCACGCCATCTTCACTGGTTTGCGTGTAGCTGTTGCGCCGCGCAATATCATCCAGGTCGTCCTGCAGCTTGTAATTGTTGAAATATGGAGGAACCATATTCCACGCAATATAGAATCCTGCTGCAATCACGGCCAGGAACAAAATTCCTTTTAATTTACCCATGCGTCACCCGCACAAAGTCCGGTTACTGCTGGACTAATTGCTTGAATTGTTCTTCGATGCGGGCGATGTTAGCATCCTCTGATTTGCGTGTCGAGCGGGTAACCAGCTCAACCTTCCCTTCCGTAACCTTCTTGCCAACATTGATTCGATAAGGTATTCCCACTAGATCAGCGTCCTTGAACTTCACTCCCGGGCGCTCATCACGATCATCGAGCAGCACATCGAAACCCGCTGCCTCCAGCTTTTGCGCAATCTCTTCTGACGTCTTCATCAGGTTGGCATCAGTCACATTCGTGGGCGTTACCACGACATCAAACGGTGCAATCGAGCGCGGCAGCCAGAATCCGTCCGTATCATTATTCTGCTCAATCGCCGCGGTGAGGATGCGCTCAATACCAATCCCGTAGCTGCCCATAATTGGATTCACTTCCTTGCCGTCCTTATCCAGGACAGTTGCACCCATGGACTTGGCGTACTTGTATCCCAGCTTAAAGATGTGGCCAATCTCCATCGCCTTGCCGACCACCAGAGGATGGCCACAATTGGGGCAGCCTTCTCCGGCGGCGGCATTGCGCAGGTCAACCCACTCCGTAGGATAAAAATCCCGCAGAGGCGTCACATTCTTCAAGTGGTAATCCTCTTTATTCGCTCCCGGGATCAGATTCTTGCGACCCTTAAGAGCGCTGTCTGCAAATACCAGCGGCAGTGAATCCAGGAGCAGGACCTGCGTGGACGAGCCGATCTGCTCTCCACTGGCCATGGCCGGAACTTTGACCGGACCAAGGAATCCTGCCGGCGACCCGAATACGCGACGAATCTCCTCATCGTGCATCGGTCGAAATTCCTTGCCGCCCAGAGCGGTGGAAAGTTTCGCTTCGTTCAGTGAATGGTCGCCGCGCAGCAGCACGATCACCGCACGCGTACGCTTCTCACCCGGATGCTTCTTGTCGTCTTCCATCTGCATCAGCGCCAGGGTTTTGATTGTCTGCGAGGGTAGAACGCCAAGAAATTTCGCCACATCTTCAATCGTCTTCAGACCCGGTGTGTGAACTTCTTCCGGCGCGCCATCACCCGGCAAATCCACTGCCGGCGGCAGCGTTGACGTTGCCTTTTCCAGGTTGGCTGCATAACCGCACTTCTCGCAGCTTGCCACCATGTCTTCGCCCGCGTCCGTGAGTGTCATGAACTCGTGCGATTGTGATCCGCCCATGGCGCCGGAATGCGCTTCCACCACGGCATACTTCAGCCCGCAACGGTCGAAGATCTTGCGATACGTGGCGTCATGCTTCTTATAGCTTACGTCCAGACCGGCAGCGTCTATATCAAAGGAGTAAGCGTCCTTCATGGTGAACTGGCGGACGCGGATCAATCCCGATTTAGGCCGCGGCTCATCGCGAAACTTGTTCTGGATCTGATACCAGATTTGCGGAAGCTGCTTATAACTGCGCAGCTCCTTGCGGGCAATATCGGTCATGATCTCTTCATGAGTCATACCCAGACAGAGGTCAGCGCCTTTACGGTCTTTCAGGCGGAACATGTTGTCACCCATCACCTGCCAGCGCCCGCTCTGCTCCCATATTTCGCGCGGCTGAATGGCCGGCAACAGAAATTCCTGGCCTATCTTGTCCATTTCTTCGCGAACCACCTGCGTAATGCGCTGTACCGTTCGCTGGCCCAGGAACAGGTAGGAATAAATTCCAGCAGCCAACTGGCGGACGTAGCCGGAACGGACCAGGAATTTATGGCTGGCGACTTCGGCGTCTGCTGGAGCCTCGCGCAATGTGGGAATAAACAGTTGTGACCATCGATGCATGAAGTTTTTAGCGCCCTCAGAAATAACGGTGTTGAAAAAGAAGTTCTATTCTAGCAAGCTCGCTCACGAGCGTTTGAGACTCAAGCGCCGTGGCCAGCATTAGCTGTGAGAAATGCGCCCGGTTGGCTCTGGAAAACGCGCCGATTTCCATGGCGACTGCATCCAATATTGATATAAATTCCTAATCAGCGGGAGGTTGCCGGATATGTGGACACCGGACTTCTTCACAAGAATCAGAGAGATGATCAAAACGCCTGAGCATCGCCTGGCGTGGATGATTGCCATAATTGCCGACACGCTACAGATCGTAGCGGCTCCATTCTTCGCCGAAGGCGGCATCTCCCCGCTGGATACCGGCCTGGATGTGATCGTTGCCGTGGCTCTGACTCGTCTGCTGGGCTGGCACTGGGCATTCCTGCCAACCTTTGCCACTGAACTTGTTCCCGGCCTTGACCTGATTCCAACCTGGACTGCCGCAGTGTTTTTTGTCACACGCGGACAGATTTCTGCCAGCGAGCCCGACAAAATTGAACATCGCACTGTTCAGGAGGATGGCTCGGAAATTCTGCCTCCGGGACCTGCGCCTGCACCTCGGGTGTAAAGAGCCAATCACACGCGCTCTTGAAATGGCGCATTTTCATCATTTTTTAGCCATTTACCTCTTGCTACCTTTGAACGGCTGAACGTGAACTGTATGTACTGATGATGAACGTGATGAACTGAACCCTTCAATCTGTGGATCCTACCCCAATACGTCAACTAGGATTTCAAAGCACTTATGCTAAGTCATCCCATCACTCGCCCGCGCCGTTCCTAAACTACCCGATTACTAAATTTCCCGATTACGCAATCTTGATTGCCCCCCACCCCTATCGCTCCATCCCAAGATCTAAAAGACTTACGCAAGACATCCCAGGCGCCGTGGTTTTCGCCTTTGCATTAGCTAGTTGCCAATTACCAATTGCCATTTGCTGCTGTATCAGCGTTTATCTGCGTTTATCAGCGGCAAAAGGTATTGAGTAATCACATCTGTCGTCGATCTCGGACGGTAAGTGCGTTTTTGTGCGCCCACCCGTCCGCCGGGTCGAAATGATTACCACTTAGATATCAGCCCGAGCCCGCCGGGCCAATTCGTAACCACATCTTCAAATTTTCAAAGAGATAAGTACTTCACCCCTCGGGGCTGCTTCACTATGCCTCATATCGGCCCGCCATACAACAAATCTAAAGTTTTCCTCCACAGACCGGCATGCGCCAGCAACTGCGGTAACACTCGTAGGGCAAGATCGTCTTATACAATGATCCAGCTTTGGTTCATGGGTTTATGGAATGGGTTTATGGAAATGATCCGATCGTGAATTGCCCGTTCGCCAACCAGTGGAGGAAACTGACCTTATGTTGAGCAAACATTTGAAATTCTGCGCCGTCCTTGCAATTGCCGCAACCATGGGCTGGAGCCAGACAGCCCCCGCACCCAAGAGCGGCGACTCCGGTAACACAAAGAAAGCTGGCAAGACGGCCGAGCCTCCCAGGACCAAAGCGCCAGCCAGCGCCGTGGCTAAAGAACCAAAGTTCGATATCGCTAATATCGACAAGTCACTGGATCCGTGCACGGACTTTTATGCCTACTCCTGCTCCAAGTGGATGAAGAACAACCCCATCCCGGCGGATTACCCTGACTGGGTCAGCTTCAATGAAGTCTCCGAATACAACCTGGGGGTGCTGCGCGCCATACTGGAGAAAGCCTCAGCCAATGATCCCAAACGCACTCCTATCACGCAGAAAATCGGCGACTACTATTCCTCCTGCATGGATGAGACCACCGCCAATAAGGCCGGTTACTCGCCTTTGAAACCGGAGCTCGCCAGGATTGCCGCACTCAAGGATAAAGGCGAGATGATGGAGTTGATCGCGCATGAGGCACTGCTTGGTCCCAACCCCATCTTTGCATTTGGCTCCGGCGCCGACTTTCATGACGCCAATATGACGATTGCGAGCATTGATCAGGCCGGACTCAGCCTGCCTGACCGTGACTACTATATTAAGGATGACGCTGACATGGTGGACATGCGCAAACTCTTCCTGGACCACATGAAGAAGATGTTCACCATGATTGGCCAGTCGCCTGCCCAGGCGGCGCAGAGCGCCGATACGGTCATGAAAATTGAAACCGCACTGGCTAAAGCTTCCATGGACCGCACGTTGCGTCGCGATCCCAAGAACCTTGATCACAAACTTGCGGTGGGCGAAATACTGGCCAGCGCTCCAAATTTTCATTTCGATCGCTACTTCGTGTCCGCGGGCACTCCAGCCTTCAAGGATCTGAACGTTACCAATCCTGATTTTTTTAAGCAGGTGAACCCCCTGATTGAATCCACTCCGCTCGATGAGTGGAAAACCTATCTCACCTGGCAGATGTTGAACAGCGTTGCTGGATGGCTGTCAGACGATTTCGTCGCCGAAGATTTCAAAATGCAGCAGGCGCTCAGTGGTCAGAAAGAGCTGCCGGCCCGCTGGAAACGCTGCACCATCTCAACCGACGGATCGCTGGGCGAGGCACTGGGCCAGCCTTACGTGGACGCAACGTTCGGCGTGGAAGGCAAACAGCGCATGCTGAAGATGGTGGATGCGCTGGAGCGATCGCTCAATCGCGATATCAGCGAACTTCCATGGATGACGCCCGCCACCAAGAAGGAAGCCATCATCAAGCTGAAGGCCATCCGCAACAAAATCGGCTATCCGGACAAATGGCGTGACTACAGCAAACTGGAAATCAAACGCGAAGACATGGTCGGCAATCTGTGGCGTTCGACACAGTTTGAAGCCGACCGCCAGTTGCAGAAAATCGGCAAGCCCGTGGACAAATTGGAATGGGGAATGACTCCTCCCACGGTGAATGCCTATTACAGCGGCGAGAAGAATGAGATCGTCTTCCCTGCCGGAATCCTTCAGCCACCGTTCTTTGATAAGAACATGGATGACGCCATCAACTTTGGCGGCATCGGTCTGGTGATTGGACACGAACTCACGCACGGCTTTGACGACGAAGGACGGAAGTATGATCCGAATGGCAATCTGCGCGACTGGTGGACAGCCGAAGACGGCAAGGAATTTGAACAGCGCGCCGGTTGCGTGGCCGATGAGTATTCGAGCTTTGTCTCCATCGATGATCTTCATCTGAACGGCCGCCTGACATTGGGAGAAAACACGGCGGACAACGGCGGCGCCCGGATCGCACTCATGGCCCTGCATGATCTGATGGCCCAAAACAAACAGGATCCGGACAAGAAAATTGACGGCTATACGGCCGACCAGCGCTTCTTCCTGGGCTTTGCGCGCGTCTGGTGCGAGAACATCACGCCTGAACTCCTGCGCCTGGGCGCCCGCACGGACCCGCATTCACCGGGCAAGTGGCGCGTGAACGGCGTGGTACAGAACATGCCTGAATTCCAGAAAGCTTTCGGCTGCAAAGCCGGTCAGCCGATGGTAAGGGCAGCGGCCTGTCACGTCTGGTAGAACAGCCAGTCTTCCAACCTACAGCGAGTGGCCTTTGGGTCACTCGCTTTCTCTGAGCAATCGTTGACTAAAAGCGCGGTAGATAATGTGGTCACGAACAAGATTTTTCTGCGCTTGTCATCTTGAGCGCAGTCGGAGCGCATGCGACGACGCAGTCGAAAGATTTATCTATTAATACGAAGCGCGCGCCTCTCCAATGAATCATGCCCGAAAGCAAAAAGTGAACGTAGAGACGTAGCTTGCTACGTCTACCATCGTTTCTGTCTTCCATCCTCTCCAGGGCTGCCCATACACCAAGCGCCGTAGGCGCGACCAGAAGCGAGCCCACACTGAGGCAAAACTGGAAACTCTTACCGGTATTAACCTTAGCCAGCTATCGTATACATCCCCACTAAACTACGGCGAACCCATAACCCGTTACTTAAGTTCGTCATGTAAGTGAACGGAAAAGCAGGCAATTTTCTAGTTCAAATCCAGAGCTGCTCATTGTAAGATGCTGCGCATGTTCAGAGCATTCCTATTGTTTTTCCTGGCTGCGGGGGCGGCTGGGCAGACCTCTACCGAAACTCCAAAGCCCCCCGCCTCGGAAGCTGCCAACGTTGCGCCCACGGTTTCTGCCAAAGCAGAAGGCACCGCCACTGATCCGTTGGCCACAGGTCGCGCACTCATGAAGGCAGGCAAGTACGTTGACGCTGCCAAGTCATTCCAAGCTCTGGTGGAAAAGGACGCCACTTCAGCCGACGCGCAGGGCGGACTCATGGAAAGCCTGCTGAGATCGCAACAGATTGAAGAAGCACAGGCGGCGATGAAGAAGGCCCTCGCGGCCGCGCCTCAATCTCCATTGGTACATGCCGCTGCGGGTGACATTCACTTCAGGGCCGGTAACTTCGGCGATGCCGAAACCGAATATCGCGCTGCTCTCAAGCTGGACGAAAAATCACCCCAGGGGACGTTTGGCATTGCCAGAATCATGGAAATGGTCTCCATGAACAAGCGCGCCAGCGCCATGTATGCCAAGGCGCATGATCTTGATCCTGAAAATACCCGCATGTTTCATGCATGGCTCGCAACCCTGCCCCGCGGGGAACAATTGGAAACGCTCAAGAAGTATGTGAAAGATCATCCCAGCGAGCGCGATACCAACCACCTGAAGTACCTGGAGGCAAAGGGCGACAAGAAACTCTGGGCTCTCGAAGGCGAAGTGAAGTCCGCCGAGATCAAGATGCTGCCTTACGGGCGCAAGCTAGTGGGTGTGGATGACATTATGCGTGACCAGCCCAAGACTGTGAGCAAGGGCTACGGTCTATCAGTTAAGTTCAACGACAGCGCCAGTGCGGTGCTCATGCTCGATACCGGCGCGGGTGGAATTACGATTGGGCGAAAGCTGGCGGAAAAAGCCGGCGCGGTCAAAATCGCGGACACCTTCATTGGCGGAATCGGTGATGATGGGCCGATTCGAAGCTATCTGGCATGGATCGACAAAATCACGATCGGAAGCGTTCAGTTCCGCAATTGCATTGTGGTGGTTTCCACCAAGAACAGTGTTGCCGATGAAGCCGGCCTGATTGGCGCGGACGTTTTCGATAAATTTCTTGTCACGCTGGACTTTCACGATTGGAGACTTCTGTTGTCTCCACTCCCCAGGAATCCCGCGGTAACCGTAGCGGATAGTGATGCTCCTCAGGACAGATACGTTGCGCCGGAGATGCAGGGCTTCACCAAGTTCTATAGGTTTTACCACGATATAGTCGTCCCCGTGGTAGTGAATGACAAAGCGACGGCAAATTTCATTCTGGATACCGGCGCCGACATGAACATCATGGATTTGAAGTTTGCGCAAACGGTAACCAAAGCCACCGCGGAAGACGAATACAGAATGAAGGGTGTGAGCGGCAAAGTGTCGGAGGTCCTGACCGGCAGAAAGGCCATTCTGATGTTCGCCAAGATGCGGATTGAAAGCCACAATCTACCGGTTTTTCCGCTTGACCACACCAGCGCTTCCGAAGGGACAGAAATAGCGGGACTGATCGGCATACGGACTCTGGTCCAGACCAAGATGACCATCGACTACCGCGATGGCTTGGTCAACCTTGAACCTTATAACTTCAAACAGGCCCACGAATAACCATCCATATCGCGCCCCGGGAATGCATATAATCTGACTGCATGCGTTCCTGGGGTGTGAAAGCATTTCGGCTATCTTTAGTCATGGCGCTGCTGACCGCCATCGCAATCAGCCAGACTGCCACCGCTCCCATCAGCCCAAAGTCATCTTCTTCTGCATCCCAGTCACCATTAAGCTCGGCGCAAGAGCTCATCAAGTCAGGAAAATTCACAGAAGCCGCCGCCATGTTCCGGCAGATCATCTCAAAGGGCGACGCTGCCGGCACACCCGGAGCACACGCCGGATTGGTTCGCAGTCTTCTAAAACTGGACGATGTAGCGGGCGCGGAAGAGGCCTCAGTGCTGGGCATGCGCGCCTACCCGCAATCGTCGTTCACGCAGACCGCCCGCGCCAACGTTCGCTTCCGCAATGGTGCCATCATTGAAGCCGAAGAACTTTACCAATCCGCACTGAAGATTGACGCAAAGAATGCCCGCGCATGGCTGGGCATGGGACGCGTGGATTCCGCTCTGTCACGCCAGGCCCAAGCCAAAGATGATTTTGCCCGCGCACATGAGCTTGATCCGGGCGATGGTGACGCTCTCTACTATTGGTCCGTGGGGCAGCCATATCCGGAAAATGTGAACGGCTTGGAGAAACATCTCGCCGAATTCCGTGATGACCAGGAGCGCGAGCGGCATGAGCGGGAATACATTGCCTTTCTCAAAGCGTTGGCCGGACGCAAAGTGTGGACGCTGGCACATGACGTTGACCAGTCCGATATCAAACTGCAACCCGTGATCACCCGTTTGCAGGATGGACCACGCGCCTATTCAATCAGTGTGCGCCTCAATGACCGCGCCAACGCGAACGTAATGCTGGACACCGGCGCATCTGGCCTGACCATCAGCCGCAAAATGGCGGAGAAGGCCGGAGCCAGGAAACTCTCAGAGCACTCGCTGGAAGGCGTGGGCAGCGCGGGCGCCTCCGCGGGCTATGTAGCATGGCTGGACAAACTCACTATCGGCGACTTTGAATTTCATGACTGTCACGCACATGTTTCCCCCAACATGAATGCCGACTATGACGGTTTGATCGGCACCGACGTTTTTGAACAATATCTGGTGACCATTGATTTCCCAGCCCATAGGCTGCGTCTCAATCGCGCGCGCCTTGCGCCCGAAAATACCGGCAACTCCGCGGAAGCAGGCGACCCATTGCAGTTCTATCGTGTGGGACACATCCTGCTCATGCCTACAAGCGTTGGAGACACGGCGCATGGCCTGTTTGCGCTCGATACCGGCGCTTCCACCAATTCAATCTCCCCGGCGCTGGCACGCCAGGTGAGCACCGTACGTGACTCTAACGTCCTGGTAAACGGCATGAGTGGACGGGTACAGAACGTTTACTCAGCGGACCAGACCACGCTGCAATTTGGCCGCTTTCGCCAGCCCCATGAAAATATCGTCACCTTTGATGTCCACGGGCTTAGCAAAGATCTGGGCGTGGAGGTCTCCGGTTTCATCGGCTTTGCCACTTTGAAGAAGATGAAGCTGGTCATTGATTACCAGAACGGACGCGTGGATTTTGACTACAAGCCGTAGGCTTCGGCGCGCTGGCAAACTGTACCCTTATTTGTAGGGGCAATTCGCGAGTCCTCCCCAGGGTCAACGTCTCGGAGAATTGGAGACAGCGAGTCTGCACACACTTGTCATGTTGAGCGAAGAGCCGCGTGGACAACCGCGACTCGGAGTCGAAACATCCCGAGGATGCGTCTCGCCCATGCCGATTCAGGGAGTTCTCTCGACAATGTTTCCCATTTAACTGGGGATAAAGCCCCCCAGTTTTGAAGCCGGTTGCGATGGCATTGCGGTCGAAATCTTTGGAGTATCGGCTTAGCCTAGTCAGACCTGAGAGCGACTCAACATGGTATTAAGCGATTTTCGTAGGGAGCTTTCGCCGGCCTGAAAGCATGCTTCCGCAATCCGCAGAGGAGTCGGCGAATACGAAAAAAGGCGGCGGAGTACCCGCCGGCCTTCGAAGCATAAGAGATGCTTTTACTGCAGAGTCAGAGTTCCATTGATCAGCGTTACCGCATAATTGACGAGCACTGGATTCGCATCCGCGGCTGGAATAATCGGGTAGGTTCCAGCCGGACTGGTAGCGCCAGCCGTGGTGCTGTATGACGCCGTGACCACGTCCGTGTTCTTCAAACCGGTGATGGTGCCCGTGAAGGTCGGGAATGGGCCGCCCACCGGCGCAGTTGCGTCGTTGGCTTGAATTGTCAATGCTGCCGGAGAAATCGTCAGCGTGCCATTGGTTGAAGTGACCACATAGTTGGCCAGCTTGTTGGTGGGGTCAACCAGTGTTGGCACGATTGGATACGTACCCACGGTCGTCGTCGCATCGGTCGCACTGGCATAGGTCGCGGTAATGTTGTCAGCGTTCTTGATGCCCGCGATCGTGCCGGTGAAAGCCGGGTTGGGATCACCATACAACCGTCCGGCATTGGCTGCTGTCACACTCAATGGCGCCGGGTTAACGGTGAGAACGCCATTGTTGATGGTGACGGTGTAGTTGCTCAACTGATTGTTGGGATCAGACAGAGTCGGAATGATTGCATAATTTCCGACAGCACTGGTTGGATCCGCAGCAGCCGAGAACGTGGCGCCGATGGTGTTACCGTTCTTCAGTCCGGTAATCGTGCCCGTGAAGGCCGGATTTGGATCACCATACAGGCGGCTGGCATTGGTTGCAGTTACAACCAGCGGTGCCGGGCTGATGGTCAGTGTTCCGTTGTTGACTACGATCGTATAGTTCGCCAGGGTGCCCGTGCCGTTGTCTGATGCCGCGGGCACAATCGGATACGTTCCCGCCGGACTGGCTGAAGTGGCCGTGGTGCTGTAAGTGGCCGTAATGTTGTCACCGTTCTTGATTCCCGCAATCGTCCCGCTCAAGGCAGGCACCGGATCACCGAAAACCATACTGGCGTTGGCTGCGGAGACCGTCAGCGTCGCCGGAGTCACGGTCAGCGTGGCGTTCGTAATGGTCACGCTGTAGTTCCCCAGTTTGCTGGTTGGGTCAAGCAATGAAGCGGTGATCGGGTACGTTCCCGGCGCACTGGTGGCTGTTGCCGTCGTGCTGTACGCCGCCGTGATGTTGTCACCGTTCTTCACGCCGGTGAGCGTTCCGCTCAGGTTGTTTGGATCGCCATAAGCGCGCGTTGAGTTTGCAGCAACCACGCTCAATGGCGCCTGGCTTACGGTCAGCGTCCCGTTGGTGGAAGTTACCGAGTAATTGGGCAGCTTGCCGGTTGGATCGACCAGGACAGGAACGATTGGATAAGTTCCCACCGCGGCCGTTGGATCGGCGCTGGTTGCGCTGAAAGTAATGTTGTCACCGTTCACCAGTCCTGTGATCGTGCCCGTAAATGTCGGGTTCGGATCTCCGTAAACACGGCTTGCGTTATTGGCGGCCACCGTCAGCGGCGCTTGAGTGATCGTCAGCGTGCCGTTCGTCGATGTCACAGTGTAGTTGCCCAGCTTCGCCGCCGGATCAACCAAAGTCGGAACAATTGGATATGAGCCTACGTTGGAGGTCGCAGTTGCGGCGCTGGCAAAAGTTGCTGTGATGTTGTCGCCGTTCTTAATGCCGGTGATGGCACCAGTGAATGCTGGGTCGGCACTACCGTAAGCGCGGCTGGCATTCGCAGCGGAGACAGTCAGCGGAGCTGGGTTGACTGTGAGCGTTCCGTTGTTAATTGTGACCGCGTAGTTCGGCAGTTTGTTGTTGGGGTCGGTCAACGCGGGCACGATGGGATAAGTTCCCACCGCGCTCGTGGCATCGGCAACACTCGAGAAGCTGAGAGAGAACGTGTCCCCATTCTTCACGCCGCTGATCGATCCAGTGAACGCCGGGTTCGGATCACCGTAGAGCCGGCTGGCATTCGCCGCCGTTACTACCAGCGGAGCCGGACTGACCGTGAGTACGCCATTGGTTGCAGTGACCGTGTAGTTGCTCAGCTTTCCAGTTGGATCAACCAGTGCGGGCACGATCGGGTAGGTTCCCACCAGGCTCGTGGCATCGGCGACGCTGGAATACGTTGCTGTGATGTTGTCAGCATTCTTGATTCCGGTAATTGTTCCCGTGAATGCCGGGTTCGGATCGCCATAGAAGCGAGTGGCATTGGCGGCAGCCACTGACAGCGGCGCTGGCGTTACCGTCAGCGTGCCGTTGGTGGAAGTTACCGTGTAGTTGCCGAGCTTTCCGGTTGGATCGACCAGTGCCGGAGTAATGGGATAGGTTCCCACCGGGCTGGCGGCAGTGGCTGTGCTGCTGTAAGAAGCGGTAATGTTGTCGCCATTCTTGAGGCCGGTGATCGTCCCCGTAAAGGCCGGGTTGGGATCGCCATAAAGGCGGGTGGCATCAGCTGCGGCCACGCTCAGCGCTGCCGGTGTCACGGTCATATTTCCGCTCACAAAAGTGAACGTGTAGTTGGCCGCCGAGAGCGTGCCCGTGGTGCAGTTGATGGGATACGTACCGACCGCGGCTGTCGGGTCCGCGCTGGTGCAAGCCGGGCTTCCGCTTACCACAGCCACCGTGTCACCGTTGACGAAACCAGTGATCGCGAAGCTGAACGCCGGATTTGGATCGCCGTAAATCCGCGTGGCATCGGTCGAGGTTACCGTCAACACCGCAGCGCTTACGGTTAAGGTGGCGCTGCCCGAAGTCGCCGTGTTATTTGCATCGCCGGCAAAGCTGGCTGCAACGGCTCCAGGATACGACCCGGCGGCTATGCCGGCCACGCTCGCCGAAACTGAAGCCAGACCGGTAGCGTCAGTCACTGCGCTGCCCGCGGGCGAGCCGTTCAGCGTGAAGCTGACCGTCTTGCCGGAGAGAGGGCCGCCCGCCGTGGTGAGTGTGGCGGATAAAGTCGCGCTTCCGCCATACGTGCCGCTGGCAGCCGCTACCGCCAGGGTCGTCGACGCCGGTTGAGCAACTGTGACCGTGGCACTGGCCGAGTTGTTGGCAGCATTCGCATCAACCGCGGAGCTGTTGCTGACGCTCACATTGTTGGTGGTTACTGTCCCGTTTGCAATTGAGAGGCTGGTAGAAGCTACCAGGGTCACGGTCTGCGTTTCGCCGCTCTGCAACAGATAGAAGTTCGCTGCCGCTGAGTTGCCAATGCAGGCTCCGTTGCCGGTTGCGGAGCAGGACACAACGCTGAATCCGGTTGGCAGGCTGTCAGTGACAGTTGCCGCCGCCGGGTCCGCACCGTTGTTCGTCACGGAGATGGTGTAGGTCACGTTCTGACCGGCCACCACGTTGGGTGACGAAGCCGAAATCGCGACGCTCAGATCCGCGTTGCTGGCCATGCGTGGCGGATACGCAACCAGATCCTGAACCTGGCCTGCACCCGCGATCGCTACATCGCCAAGCTGTGTGAGCGAGCCCGCGCCAGCAATTCTGAACACGGCCACGCCGAAGGTATCATCAGCCACGTAGAGCAGGCTGCCGGAGCGGTCCGTTGCCATGCCCACAGGCGCGTGCAGTGAAGCGGCGCTACCGAAGCTGCCGATGCTGGCCAGGCTGCCCGCATTCACTCCATACGAACTCACGCTGCTGCTGCCCTGGTTGCTGGCGAACAGGAAAGCATCATTCGGGCTGAGCAGGACTACGTTGGAGTTGACCGCACCGAGGCTGAACGGGCTGCCGGTAATGGCTGCCAGAGCACCGTTGCCGCCCACAGTCCAGGCATCAGCCAGGGACGACGCGCCGCTGGCTTCCGCACCGAAGAGCAGACCGCTGGTGGAGTTGAAATCCAGACCCGCAAGCGTGCCCGTGCCGGTCTCTGCGAATGGAGAACCGGTAACTGCCGCCAGCGAACCGTCAGCATTCAAGGTGTAGAGCGAAACGCTGGCGCCATTCGAAACCGCCAGGAATTGGCCGTTAGCTGAGATCTTCATGCTGGCGTTTGGCACCACCGGGTTAGCAGTCGTGGAAACCGCGCTGAGTGCGCCAGAGGCGCCGATGCTGAAGGTCTTGATCTGACCGTTGCTCGAAGCCATCAGGAAGCGTCCGTCAGGCGTTGCCGCGACTGAGATGCCGCCACAAGCGTCCAGGGTAAGCCCTGATGCAAACGGCGAGCCCGCGGCCGCCGTCAATGCGCCGCTCGCAGGATCGATCGAGAACGCGCTGATGGTCTGGTCGCCGCCGTTGGAGACGAACAGCAGGTTATTGCCGGCGCTCAAGGCCACGCGATTGACAGAAGAGCAAGCCGCATTCGCGCCCAGGCCGCCGGTCGCAGCAGGCGAGCCGGCCAGCGCAGTGAGCGTGCCATTCGCTGCTACGGAGTAGCCGGAGATGCTGTTGCCCGCTGCCGCCTGGTTGTTGACGAACACGAAGTTAGCCGTGGGCGCCGCGTTCACGGTGAGCGTGCCATTGTTTGACGTGACCGCATAATTGCCCAGCTTGCCGGCCGGATCAATCAATGCTGCCACGATTGGATAAGTTCCCACCGCGCTGGTTGAAATCGCCGTGGTTGAGTAGCTGGCTGTGATGATGTCGCCGTTCTTGAGTCCCGTAATGATTCCGCTAAACGGCGGGTTGGGAGTGCCGAACAGGCGGCTGGCATTGGCTGCCGTGACGGTCAGCGGAGCCGGCGTCACAGTCAGAGTGCCGTTAATTGAGGTCACGGTGTAGTTCGCAAGCTTCGACGTCGGATCGATCAGCGTGGCCAGGATTGCGTACGTTCCCGCTGGGCTGGTTGGATCGGCCGCGCTGGCGAAGAGAGCCGTGATGTTGTCACCGTTCTTGATTCCGGCGATAAGACCCGTGAACGCCGGGTTGGGATCACCGTAGACGCGGGTCGCGTTGGCGGCGGTCACCGTCAAGGGTGCTGGGTTGACTGCGAGAATGCCGTTGTTGATCACGACCGTGTAGTTCGCGAGGGCGCCGGTTCCGTTATCAGAAACCGTGGGCACGATTGGATACGTTCCCACCAGGCTGGCCGGAGTCGCGGCGCTTGCATAGGTGGCCGTGATGTTGTCACCGTTCGCGATGCCTGTAATGGTGCCGGTGAGCACCGGGTTGGGATCACCGTAGAATCGGCTGGTGTTGGCTGCCGTTACCGTCAGCACCGCTGAGGTAATGGTGAGCGTGCCCGGATTGATGGTGACCACATAGCTGCCGAGCGCATTGTTCGGATCAACCAGGGTGGCAGTAATCGGATATGTTCCCGCCGGGCTGGTCGCCGTGGCCGTGGTGCTGTAGATCGCGCTGATGTTATCGCCGTTTTGCAGTCCCGTGATGATGCCGGTGAATGCCGGGTTGGGAGCACTGTAGGCGCGGGTCGCGTTGGCCACGGTTACTATCAGCGGCACGGCCGTCACAGTCAGCGTACCGTTGTTGATGGTGACCGTATAGTTGCTCAGTTTTCCCGCCGGATCATTCAAGGTCGGCGTGATCGGGTAGATTCCCGCCGGGCTGGTCTGAATCGCGGTGGTGGCGAAGGTTACAGTGATCGGATCGCCGTTTCTGACGCCCGTAATGGTCCCGGTCAGCGCCGGGTTTGCGGCAGCGTAAGCACGGCTCAGATTCGCGGCCGTAATTACCAAAGGTGCCTGAGTTACGGTGAGCGTGGCGTTGTTGCTGGTCACCGTGTAGTTGCCGATTTTGTTTGTCGGATCAACCAGGGCCGGCACGATCGGATAAGTTCCAATCAGGCTGGTTACGGTGGCAGTGGTGCTGTACGTTACGGTGATGTTGTCACCGTTCTTGATTCCGGTGATGGTCCCGGTAAAGGCCGGGTTAGCATCGCCGTACAGACGCGTTGCGTTGGCTGCCGTAACCGTCAGCGGAGCCGGCGTCACGGTCAGAGTTCCGTTCACAAAAACGAACACGTAGCTGGTGGCTGCCAGCGTTCCCTGGGTGCAGACGATGGGATAAGTTCCAATCGCACTGGTTGGAGCGGCGCTGGTGCAGCTCTGGGTTCCGCTTACTACCGCAGCGGTGTCACCGTTGACAAAGCCGGAGAAGCTCACCGTAAAGGCCGGGTTCGGGTCACCATACACTCTGGTGGCATCGGCGACTGTAACCGTCAATTGCGCAGAGGTTATCGTCAATGTTCCGGGATTGTTGGTTACGGTGTAATTACCCAGCTTCGCAGTTGGATCAACCAGGGTGGCCGTGATCGAATACGTCCCGAGCGGGCTCGCGGTGGTCGCGGTCGTACTGTAAGTTGCAGTGATGTTGTCGCCGTTTTTGATTCCCGCAATTGTGCCGGTGAAGACCGGGTTGGCAGAACCATACGGGCGGGTGGCGTCGGCCACAGTCACGGTCAAAGGCGCGGGACTGACCGCCAGAGTGCCGCTGTTTAATGTGACCACATAATTGCTGAGCTTGTTGGTCGGATCAACCAACGTGGCCGTGATCGGGTAATTGCCCACCGGACTCGTTACAGTGGCCGTGGTGGCGTACGTTGCGGTGATGTTGTCACCGTTCTGGATGCCCACGATGATGCCGCTCAGGGCCGGGTTGGGATCTCCGTACAGGCGTGCTGCATTGTTGGGGATCACCGTCAGGGCCGCAGGCGTAATGGTCAGCGTGCCTGGGTTGTTCGTGACCGTATAGTTGCCAAGCAGGTTGTTGGGATCCGCCAAAACCGCGGTGATGGGATAGGTTCCCACCGGGCTGGCCGGTGTCGCCGTGGTGGTGTATGTGGCAGTGATCGGGTCAGAGTTCTTCAACCCCGTGATGGTCCCGGTGAATGTTGGGTTAACAGAACCATAAGCCCGGCTTGCATTGTTTACCGTCACCGTTAATGGAGCGGGGTTCACGGTCAAACTGCCGGCAACGAAGGCAAACACGTAATTGGTTGCGGCCAGGGTTCCCTGAGTGCACGTGATGGGATAACTACCTACTGGACTGGTAGGAGTCGCCGTCGTACTGCAGCTCGCAGTCCCGCTCACCACGGCAGCGGTATCGCCGTTCACGAAACCGGAGAACGTGTAGCTGAATGCCGGGTTCGGATCGCCGTATAGCCTGGATGCATTGTTTGCGGTGACCGTCAAGACTGCTTTTGTGACAACAAGACTGGCGGTGCCTGAGCTGGCAGCAAAGCTAGTGTCGCCGGTGAAGCTGGCGATAACCGCGCCTGCGTATGTTCCAACCTTAATAGTGCCCAGGGGTACGCTCAGGGAGGCAAGACCGGTCGCATCGGTTATGGCGACGCCCACCGCGCCCCGGTTCAGGAAGAAATTGATCGTCTCGCCCGCAATGGGAGAGTTGTCGGACTTCTTTCGCAATGTGGCTGTAAATAGTGCGGTGCCGCCGTAAGGCCCGGTCGCGGTAGGAACTGTCAGTGTGGTTGCGAATTGTTGCAACGCTGTTACCGTGGCAGACGCTGAATTGTTCGCTCGATTAGGATCCACTGCCGACGAGTTACTGATGCTCGCTGTGTTGGTAATCAAGCTGTTGTTTACAACTGTGCCGCTTACTTTACCAACCAGGGTCGCAGTCACGCTGGCGCCGTTTGCCAAAGCAGGAAAGCTCACGGTACGGGCGTTGGCCGTCCCGTTGCAGACTCCACCGCCGGTCGCGGTGCACGAAACAAAACTGAGTGTCGAGGGCAGCGTATCAGCAACCGTAAAGGCGGGAGCATCCGGACCGTTGTTGGTGACGGTAATCGTATAGGTCAAATTGGAGTTCGCAAAAACGGGGTTCGGAGAAGCGGTGATGGAAATCGCAAGGTCCGCACTGGTGCAGCTTCGCGGCGGATAGGCTGCCAGCCCCTGAATTTCTCCTGGGTTCGCGATAGCCGTGTCGCTCAGATTGGAAAGCGAGCCATCGGTGTTGATTCTTAACACAGCTATTCCGAAGGGATCGTCCGCAACGTACAGGAAAGCTCCGGATAGATCGGTTGCCAATCCCACAGGCACATGCAGGAAGCCCACGCCGCCGTACTTGCCGACAGTCGTCAGACTGCCATTCGCGTTGAGCGTGAATGAATTCACGCTGTTGCTGAACTGGTTGCTTTCAAACAGTCGCGTGTTGTCAGGAGTGACAAGGACAACGTTAGAGTCGGTGCCGGAAGGGCTGGAAAACGGGGTTCCCGGAACTGCGGACAAAGCTCCAGTGGCCCCGACAGTCCAGGCATCAGTGATGTTGGATGTCGAGGTAGCCTCTCCGCCATACAACAAGTTGTTTCCACAACTATTGAAATCAAGGCCTCCAACAGTGGCCGCTCCTGTTCGCGGAAATGGAGAACCCAGCACAGGCGTAAGCACGCCGGTTCCGGCGGTAATTGTGAAGACAGACACGCTGGTTTCGTTTGAGGTCGCCAGAAATTGCCCGTTCGGCGAAATTTTCATGCTGACCATCGGTGTGCAGCAGTTCGGCGTCGTCGCTATCAGAGACAGCGCTCCGTTGGCCGCTATAGCAAAAGTCTGGATCTGGCCGTTGCTCGACGCCATGAGGAATTTGCCGTCTGGCGTGGGCGCGAGTGACATTCCACTGCAACTGTCTAGCGTAAGGCCGCTTGCAAACGGCGAACCCGGCACAGCAGTCAAGCCGCCGGTGGCGGGATTGATCTGGAACGCGCTAATGGTCAGATCAAGAGTATTCGTGACGAACAAGACATTGTTCGGCGCGCTGATTACGATCCGATCGAGACCGTAGCAATTGACGTTGGCTCCCCGACCACCGGTAAGAAATGGTGATCCAGGTACCGGGCTGAGCGCGCCTTTGACCGAAACAGAATAGGCAGAGATACTGTTTGCCGCGCTCTGGTTATTGACATAAACGTAATTGCCCTGTGCGTAGGCTGAAGAAGGCAGTGCGAATGCAGCAGTTAATAGCAGGATTGCCACGAGCCAGAATGCTCCGGCATGCTGATACTGCGTGCGGGTAGGTGTAGAAAACATAGTGCCTCCTCAGGGCCGCCACTGCGGTTCCCACGAACAAGAAAATGTCGCGAACGGATGAAGTCCCGGAAGGACAAAATGCACTACAGCCTGCGCGCTTGTAATAACCTGAAATTTGCCGGAAGGAATTTTTTACTTGCTCATCAAGAAACAAAGTCTAGAAAGCCGCGTCACGGCTCTCTTCAACTGTCAGGTTGCAGGCATGATCGCTTAGAGAAAATAGAGACAGATTAAGCTTGAATTAAGATTTCTAATCCCACCAAGCGGCCGGTGGAAAGGCTACACTCGAATTTAAGAATGCAGCAGGCCGCGTCGAGATTTGATCGGATGGTGCCGGAAGGGAAAAGCAATCATCTTTCGTTCTTTATATTTGACCGGCCATCGCCGGCGGAATGGTCAGAATCGCCCACTGCGCTGACCAACTGCCTCAACTGTCAGGAGCTACAATGGCCAACATTCAAGCGACACTCGTGGCTGAGCCCAATCTATCGCATCAAGAGTCAAGCAACGCATTACGTCAGTTTTTCAGCTATCTTTACTTCCTCAGGTTTAGCTTGGCGCTTTGGCTCTCTTTACCTGGCCTTCTGCTTCTCAACTACTCCCTGCCCTCTCTTGCTCACGGCATATTCGCTCTGGAACGCCCTACTCACTTTTTCTATGCTGGTTTTTTCGTCACGATTGCAGGTTGCGTGGCCTTGGTTAATGCGCGCATTACATGCGCTTACGGTGAACAGAGATTCGGCATCGCGCCACCGGAAGCGCTCAACGTCACTGAAGACATGCGGTGGAAAACCTTTGTGCTATCGCAGACTCCCGGCTTTGTGGTTCTAGCGGCTGTTTGCGCGATCAGCATTTATGAAGCGAGCACGCTTAAGGTGGTCAAGGATGGACTCGCCTTACTTGCCGGGATTGCAACCGCTCTTGCGATTTGGATTCTCATCTCAACTTTTTATTATTGGACTCACCGTCAACCGGAAGCTGTTGCCGACAGCACAGGCCATCCCATTGATTTGGCCCCAAATTCTTGTTCTCCCACCGCTTTTCTTGTCCCTGGCGTACAGAAGTTGTCTTTTCTTCTCAGACTTCATAAGACACAACCGCCTCCGTTTGCTCAGATTTTTAGTACGCTCTTCATGTTTAGTGCTTCCTGGGGCGGATATGGCTATCAGGATGAAACGCTTCCGCGTGAAGTCGTTGCCAGCAGTCTATGGCGATGGATTCTGAATCACGCACCTTTTGTCGATAAAAAGAAATATTGCGAAACCGGAATTCGGCCTCTGCTTCCAGGACACGCCCTCAGTCTCGTTCTTGCGTTTCTTTGGCTTCTGGTTTACGCCGGGCTTTCCCCATTCACTGCTCCCGTGCCTTTGCCCACGGCAACATTGGCCGCTACGCTTCTTTTCACTGGTCTGGCTCTGCTCTGGATTTTGGCCTTCGCCCTCAACCGGAACGGCAAGTTGGAACAGCAAAAACACGTTCTTGCCGGCAAGATTGTGGAATACGGAGTTCCCTTTCTGCTTTTGCTGTATTGGCCGGCCAGTTATGCGTTACTGCATGATATTTGGCCCTTCCATAATGTCTGGCACCCTGAAATCCCGATATTCCCGTCAATCGCTCCAATTTTGATGCTGCTGATCATTAGCTGCTGGATTTTCAATGGATTTGCGTTCTTTTTCGACCGCTTTCGAATGCCCGTTCTAACCACCGCTGCCTGCCTGCTATTGCTATTACATTTGGGCGTTCACTTTGGAGGAGAAGTGCACCGTGGGCTGGACCGTATGGCTGCGAAGTTCAAAACGGTAAGCCTGCCCATAAAATTGGTCTCTCTGGCGATCCCGAATCCCAAGGACCATTTCACTGACTTCGCTTGCGCTCCAGAACTCTGCGCGGTATCACCGGCACGCGCGGAAAAAGTAATAACTCCAAAGGATATTCTGGCCGCCCACTTGCATTCGGGTCATTCTGCTCCACTCATTATCGTTACCGCCACAGGCGGAGGCATCCACGCCGCTGCGTGGACCGCCGAAGTGCTAGCCGCCCTGGAGAATACATTTGCCGCCAGGAACCAGGATTTCCATAGCTCGATACTCTTAATCAGCTCTGTGTCTGGAGGCAGTGTTGGCGCCGTTCCATTTATCAGAAGCTATTTCGATCCAACCACCTTTGCCAGGATGCGGGATCCCTATTGGCTGAAGCCGCAAGACTCCTCTGGACGGAGATGGTGGTCAACACAGGAAGCAGAAGAAAACACGGCGCCTCCCTTCATCTCTGCGGCGAGTACTTCCAGCCTGGAAGCAGTAAGCTGGGGAGCGGTTTACCCTGACATGTTTCGTCTGCTCTTACCTTCACGTACTTTGCTCGGCATAGGCGACCTTGAAAGATACGACCGGGGCTGGGCAATGCAACAAAGAATGGCGGTCAACATGAACACCATAGACTGCCCGGCCACCAGCGAAGCCTTGCAGGTCCATCCCAGGTTTTCAGCAGACAGTCATCAGCAAAGACCGAACAGAGTGGATCAATGTCTGACGTTGCGAGAGCTTTCATTGGCAGCATCCGGCGGCAAAGTACCGGCAATATCGTTCAATACGACCACGGCCGAGAATGGCGGCAGGTTCCTTCTCGCTAACTATCAGACGACCCCGGGACTTTCCAACTCTTATTACGCTGAAAGGCTCTTACCGGCAGAATCCTTTCTGCATGTTTATAGTTCGAGCCGATACGATCTTCCCGGTCGCGCGGAAACCTTCTATCCTGACCTGGAGATACTTGCCGCCGCTCGACTTTCCGCCACGTTCCCCTATGTATCACCCATGCCTCGCGTGCCTCGCGTGCGGCAACATCAATCAGTGGATGAAGTCTTTGCCAAATCACTCCATTTCGCGGACGGCGGCTACTATGACAACGATGGTACGGCAAGCGCGATAGAGTTCCTTTATGAAGCGTTCTGGAACCAGCAGTTTGCGACACCGGTCCCCATTTTGTGGATTGAAATCCGCGACAATGGTGATTTTTACGGAGGCGTGAATCCCGATCAGTGCACATCTCAAATTGCTTCCGGAATTTGTCCTCAGCAACATGCGGGACCCGCTGAAACTTCAGAGCCCTCGGCCCCGCTGTCACAAACCACAGCCCCTTTGGCGGCTTTCTGGAAGGCCGGCCACACCAGCGTTACTCTTCGCAATCATCGCGAAATGGCAATACTGGCAAATGCATTTGCGACGCAATTCAGGATCCATCACGCTGAAATTACCTTTCACAAGGCCAAAGAAGAGGTCCAGCCACTTTCCTGGCATTTAACCGGCAGAGAGAAGAAAGAGCTCCTGGAACAGATACGTTGCCGAGGACCAGAGCTTAAGAGTATCGCTGAGTGGTTTTCCAATACCCTTATCAACGAGAGGCCAACAAACGCGCCTGCCGATCCAGGATGCAACGCAGATGTTCATTAATCGTTGCATCGGATGACGATTACTGGCGTATTTGCGTGGTGCTGCCCGATTCAGCCGGCCCATGTTGTCATAGGCAAAGCCGTAGACGCCCGTCGCGGCTTGGCTACTGTCGGGAGTAGTCACACGCTCCATTCATATTCTGGGCAGGCGGTGTGGGCGGTGTCGCCCAGGGCTTGCCGGTAAAATCGAAGAACTCCGTCATATCAGGCATTGCTGCATCGCGCGCAGTCAGTGTGGGCAGGCTGAAACGCGCCTCAATGAATCGCAGATAAGACGTGTAATCCATCGGTGTGTGCGAGACAAAATTCTTTTTGGCAAATGGCGAGACCACCATATTTGGCACGCGGCTGCCGGTGAGTGTGAAATCTCCCGGTACATCGTTGGCCCTCAGGTCCTTGGGCTGAATGCCATCGGGGTTCGGTACTCCGATAGGCGACACGTGGTCGAACGTTCCTCCGCCCTCATCATGGGCGAAGAAGAGCACGCTATCACTCCATGACGGCCCCAGCATCAGGGCATTGATAACCGTTGACGCCCACTGCGCTCCCACCTGCACATTGATCGGGACCTCGCCAAGCTGAGGATTCGCAGGATCAAAATTACTGGAGTGCTCGGAGAGACCGTCGTGTAGCCCCGCCTCAATAAAAGACACTCCCGGCAGCTTTCCTGCGGAAGCATCGGCGAAGTACTGCGCCACCGGCACTACGTGGGCTGCCACCCCGGGTTGATTAAAGAAGGCGAAATCCTGGAGAAAACTAAAGAAATTAGTGTCGGCGGAATAGATTTTCCACGAAACGCCCGCGGCATCCAGTTCCTGCCAGATTGTCTTGGCCGTGAGCGAACCTGGCCCGGGAGCGTCGTGCACAAATCCCTGTGACGTTGCGGCCATAATGTAATGCCGGGCCGCCGGAGTGTTACTGGGAATGGGCGCGTAGAAGTGGTCGTCGAGGGCAAACTGCGATGCCATGAAGTAGTAGTAATTGAGGTCATTGCCGTCGAAGAAGCCCATCACTCTGTGCCCGTTCTGGTCCGCCATGTGGATCCCCAGCGTCGCCGCGGACTGGCTGATCGCAAAAGCCAGGGAGACAAAACCATCCATCGGCGAGTTGGCGGAAGCTGCCGCCGGGTTCAGCCGGTTGAAATTTATGTGCGACTCTGACCAATCGGGTGTGAGGTCTTCTGTGCAGACTGAACCGGTGTGATACGCCGCGATCATTGTTCCCGTGGCGGGCGATAAATTGGAAAATGTTCCTGTGCTCTCGTCCTCGATTGTTGCCGGCGACCCGTTGATGGGGATGCCATTCGCTTTGCGATACGCCGTCATCTGGCCGAAGTAGTGGTCGAACGAGCGGTTCTCCTGTATCAGGATCACCACGTGGTTCACCGCCGTGATTCCAGCTGGAGGCGGCCCTGGGGGCGCCCCCGGAGTCGGCGGTGTTGTTCCTTTATTGCCGGACACGCTACCGCAGCCTGTGACTAGCATTGCAAATGCCATACATGCGAGAAGAGATTCGAACCTGGAACCCATATGCTCAAGCCTTTTTACTGCTTGTCCGGGTGAGATGCTTCCGGTCAGAGCGCATGTTGGCTGGAGGAAAGGCCGTTTTCTCTCGGCCCTTCTCAATGTTTGGTTGAATTCACCTGCGAAAGGTGCTGTTCTACCCGCTGATCCAAACGACCGAGCACATTTTTCTTCGCAGCAAAAAGGCGGGAGATAATTCACGGATACCGAAAACCCACAATCAACTTCGGCGAAGGCCGCGGGTACCCTCGTGTTATTGGACAAAACTCGAGCAACGCTGGGCAATCTCGGTAGTGAGCACTCTTGAAAGTTGTTTTGCAACCGACAATCACGGTGTAAGGGCGATCACCCGCAATGGACTACCTGAGCCATTCACGATCTTCAGCGGCGCCGCAATCACCACGGCACCAACCGGAGGAAGCTGGTCAAGATTGCAGAGTCCGGCCAACCCAAACTTACCGCTGCCGTGCATGATGTAGTGATTGGGAAAAGGAGGGTCGAATGTTGCGGCGCGTCCGGCATCAGTTCCCACGGTTTCCACACCTACCCCCAGAACATCTCGTTCCTTGGCCAGGAATTCCGAGCATTCTTTCACGAAGCCGGGCGTATGTGGGCCATCTTTCTGCATGTTGATGTACTGGTCAGGGTCGGTGCGTTTTGACCAGTGGGTCCGCAGCAGAAACCATGCACCTGCAGGAATGCGGCCGTGCTGTTGCTCCCACTGTTTCACCCTCTCCACCGTAAGCAGGAAGTCGGGATTTTGCTGAACATCGGCGCTTACGTCAACCACACACGCAGGGCCAACGAACTTTCTGGGGTTAATCTGGTCGACGCTGTTTTCGGGCAGGTCTTTGCCACTTACCCAATGGATGGGCGCATCAAAATGCGTCCCGGTATGTTCGCCGGTCTCAAAGCCGTTCCAGTACCACGCGGGTCCGCGATCGTCATACCGCGAAATCTCCCACATGCGGAACTGCGGCGTGTTGGGCCACTGCGGCGGCAGCGGGAGCAAAGGAGTGTTGGCGCTTAGCGGCTGGGTAAGATCAATCACCCGCAAAGCGCCGTTATTTAATTGTGCAACCAGTTCTGCAAGAACGTTGGCCATGGAGTCCTTTTCCGTTGGATCAGAAGGTCAATCTTAGCGCAAACTGGATTTGCCTCGGGTTATATACCGCCCGGGCCGTCCCATAGTTCGGGTTGGGCGATCCTTCCAGGAACCTTTGTGTCGCGGAACAGCCTTGGGCCGTCGAGTTAAAGTTGCAGAAATCGGCTGCGTTATACACCGTGTTGAAGAACCGCACGTTCACGGTGTTCAGAAGGTTAAACGCCTCAGCCAGGACTTCCACGTTAAGGTGTTCTGACGTCTTGAATGTGCGGGAAATCCTCATGTCGACCGATTGATAACTGTCGCCCTTGAAAGTGTTGCGCGGCTCGATACCCACACGGTCATTATTCCCGAAGATGTCGCCATTGGCATCAAAGCCGGCAAACTTGGTGAAATAGTTTGGCGATTCCAGCGTCACGATCGTGCTCAGCTGGAAATTGTTAACGATAACATTCTGCTTGGTCGGGCCTGCGATGGTGGCGTTCAACACAAAGCGCTGGCCTACACTGTCAGAGGAGAGCGCCCGCTCCGCCTTGAGATTTCCGCTGTCCTGTGGGATGAGAACAAAACTGGGGTTCGGTCCATCATCAATCCCCTTCGACCACGTATAGCTCACACCCGTGCTGAAGTGATTGCTCATGCGTTTGTTGAAATTCACCAGTAAACCGTTCCACGATGAGTTCCACCGCGATGCAGCCTCAAAATACACTGCGTACAGGGTTGGGAATCCCGGACCGGCACTGCGCGAGCCCGGAATCCCCGGCGCGGCAAAGTAGGTGTTCTTGGTGCCACTCTGTCCTCCAGAGTTATGCACGGTTATCTGACCGCTGGGATCGGGCTGGTTCACATTGAAGAAGCTCCCCAGATGAACGCCTTTCGAGCGCAGGAAGCTGATGTCCAGCGCGGAGTCCTTGGTCGGTTCCTGGGCAGAATCCCAAAGGAGCGGCGTCAGGGTAAGTTCCGGTGAGCATCTTTGAAAGCGCAATCTGGGTAATGTTTGGCGCGCTGGCGAAAGCGAAGAGCCGCGTGGTTGCGTTCAAAGCATTCTCATCCGGGCGGCCCGGGAATGTTCCTGTGGTACCGCCGCACGAAGGCGCCTGGCATGCCAACAGAGGCATGGGAATAATGCCATGAAAGAGCCCGGCACCACCACGCAGCACTACGTTGTACTTGCCGCCAAAGTTATAGGCAAAGCCTCCGCGCGGATCGAACTCTGCTTTCGGACCATCCAGAACGTTGGCTGGAAAAGTCTCAAACTGGTAGCGCAGGCCAGCGTTAAAAGTCAGGTTGCTTTTGACCTGCCACGTATCCTGGACGTACAGTCCGCCATAGTTGTGCGGAGTTTCTCCTTCCGCCTGGTTGCGGACGGCGCTGGAGATTCTTTGTCCCTGGAACACTGAAGTGTTGAAGGTTGGCTCGGTAGCGTATTCACGTGGCTGAAGTCGCCGCCGAAGGCGAATGTGTGTTTGCCGTGCTGCCAGGTAACGTTGTCCACGATCTCCGTGCGGCTCTCCTGGTAGAAATCAGGATTGCCGCGGTTCACGCCCGCGGTGAAGGTGTTCAGCACTTCCAGGTGTGGCTGCGTAGTAACGGTGGGAAAGTCGAACGTCCGGTGCCCGTATTGGAGACGCAGTTCATTTACGATGTGCGACGAGAAAGTCGAGGACAGGCTGCCTACCAGCGACTGATCACGAAGATTGTTGTCCTTGAAGCCTGAAGGTAAGTCAAAACCGTCATTCAGCGGCGAAACATTGGTCAGGCGGCCATCATTAAAGAAGTAGCGCAGGAACATGTATTGGTGATCAGTAAATGAATGGTCCAGCTTGAGCAGGAAGTTATCGTAATCACTCTTCCTGTTTTGGTTCAGCTGCTCCGGAGCCAAACCAAAGTTGGTCTTGAACTGGTTAATCAGGGCAAGGTTGTTGAGGATCACGGAGTTGTAATACGGGTTCTCGCTGCGGCGCTGGCCTTCATAGTTGCCAAAGAAGAAAGTGCGGTTTTTCCTGATGGGGCCGCCCAAGGTGAACCCAAACTGGTTCTGCCGCAGCTTGTTCAGGCCGGGAGCCGCCAGTTCACTGCGGGCATCCACTGCATCATTGCGGAGATAATCGTACAGCGAGCCGTGAAAATCGTTGGTTCCGCTCTTCGTAATGATGTTGACGATCCCGCCTACCGCGCGTCCAGCCTCAACACTATAGGTGTTGTTGACCACTCGAAACTCGCGCACCGCGTCAGTGGAGGGCGTGGTCTTCTGCACGCCTGACGCCGTGGAGATGTTATCGGCCCCGTCAACGGCGATGAAATTGTAATGAATATTCTGGCCGGCAAAGGACAGCTTGGTGACCGGTTCAATGATCACATCCGTGCTGCCGGAGGTGGTATCGCCAATGGTGACACCTGGAGCCAGCAGTGCGAAATCGATGAACTGGCGGCCATTCACCGGCAGATTTTCGATTTTCGCCTGCTCAATGACCGTGTCGGTTGATGTGCGTGTCGTCTCGATCAGCGGGGCTTCGGTGGTGACTGTGACCTGCTGCTCTACATGACCTGGGGCAAGGGAGAAATCCACGGTCGCACTTTGACCGATGCTCAACACGATAGTTCGTGATTGCGGCTGGAACGAGGCTGCCTTCACCTCGACCTTGTAATTTCCCACCGGCAGCGAGCCAATTTTATATTCTCCTGCGTCATCGGCCGTCGCCGACCTTGAAAGTCCGGTCTCCGTGTTCGTGGCTCTGACGCTGGCCTTGGTCAGGACCGCTCCGGAACTGTCAGACACGCGCCCCTGCAGCGAAGCGGTAATGGTCTGGCTGAAGGCCGCTGGGCACAGCAATAAGGCCAGCGATAGTCTCACGGCAATCTTGACAAAACGACTTTGCATTGCGATCCCTCCATTGCGGGCGACGAGAAATATATGCCTCGCACGGAGGATTGACAAGATATTTGACATCTAAAATGTTTAGACCTAGAATTTCGCCAAGTTCTCCAGCAGAGGCCACCTGGCCGAGTGCTGCGCCTGGTTCCTTTACAATTTCCATGTCGTAAAGAAACTACGGAACCAATTGAGGCGGAAATGGCCGAGCGGTTTTTCAAGAAGGAAGTCCAGAAGCTTTACCTGGGTCAAGGGCAGGAATTTCGCGGCGAAGGCATACTCGCGGTCACCAAAGCCCTGCTGCAATCTGGGGTTTCTTACGTCGCCGGCTACCAGGGCGCTCCCATTTCACACCTGATGGACGTGCTCACAGATGCAAATGACATCCTAATGGAACTCGGCGTCCATTTTGAGCACAGCGCTTCTGAAGCCACCGCAGCCGCCACGCTTGCTGCATCCGTGAACTACCCCCTGCGCGGGGCGGTTACGTTCAAATCCACCGTGGGAACAAATGTGGCTTCTGACGCCCTGGCCAATCTGGCTTCCGGTGGCGTAACCGGAGGCGCGTTAATCATTGTTGGCGAAGACTACGGCGAGGGCTCCAGCATCATGCAGGAACGCTCTCACGCCTTTGCCATGAAATCGCAAATCTGGCTGCTCGATCCGCGGCCGAACCTGCCCGCCATTGTGCAGGCTGTGGAGCAGGGCTTTGCTCTCTCAGAAGCTACGAACACGCCTGTGATGCTGGAACTACGTATTCGCGCCTGCCACGTGCACGGAAGCTTTATCGCCAAAGATAACGTCCGCCCCAGCTTTACCCTGAAAGACGCCATGGAGAATCCTGTGCGCGATGCCAGCCGCGTGGTGCTGCCGCCTGGCAGTTTTGTGCATGAGCACGAGAAGATTGAGAAGCGCTGGCCCGCTGCGCAAAAATGGATTCGAGAGAACCATCTGAACGAACGCTTCGCCGACGGAACCAGGGACTTTGGCATCATCCTCCAGGGCGGAATGTACAACGCTGTGGTGCGCGCGCTGGAACTCCTGCGACTGAGCAATGCCTTCGGCGATAGCCAGATACCTTTATACGTCCTGAACGTAACCTACCCGTTGATCGACGACGAGGTAAAAGAGTTTTGCGCCGGCAAGCGCGCTGTGCTGGTGATTGAAGAAGGGCAGCCGGACTTTATCGAGCAAAACCTGCATTCGATCCTGCGCAAAGCCGATCTGCCAACGAAAATACACGGAAAAGACATGCTAGCCATGGCCGGCGAATACACGGCCGCAGTTGTCACCAAAGGTATTCTGAAGCTTGTTGAGAGCTATGGGCAGGACCTGATCGATCAGCAACACCTGCCGACGGTGGCTAAACCGGCTGCAAAGTCAGACATGCTGCCGGTCCTGCAGGGCCAGGTTCAGCCGAGGCCTCCTTCTTTCTGTACCGGCTGTCCGGAGCGTCCGATCTTTACCGGCTTGAAGCTGGCGGAACGCGAACTTGGCCCGCACCATGTTGCTGCCGATATCGGCTGCCATCTGTTTTCGATTTTGCCGCCGTTCAATATCGGCGCGCACACCATGGGTTACGGACTGGGCTGGGCCAGCGCGGCCGCATTCAATACCAATGAGACTTCCAGGCGCACCATCAGCTTCATGGGTGATGGGGGCTTCTGGCACAACGGCCTGACGAGCGGGGTGGGCAACGCAGTCTTTAACCAGAGTGACAGCGTTCTGGTGATTGTTGACAACAGCTACACGGCGGCCACGGGTGGACAGGATATTCTCTCGTCGCACGCGGATAATCCTATTCGAACCACAAAACTTTCCATCGCCGATGCGGTGCGCGGGGTGGGCGTGAAGTGGATCAAGACCATCACACGAACCTATGATGTTGCCGCAGTGCGCGACATCTTCAAAGAGGCCCTTACCACAAAGATAAAAGGACCGAAAGTGATTGTGGCGCAGAGCGAATGCGCTCTGAACGAACAGCGCCGTCTAAAGCCGCTGGTCAAAAAGAAGATCGACGAAGGACAACGCGTGGTGCGCGAGCGGTTCGGTGTGGACGCCGACACCTGCACCGGCGACCACTCCTGCATACGTCTTTCCGGCTGCCCGTCGCTCACGATCCAGCCAAATCCTGACTTGTTGCGCCAAGATCCGGTGGCGACGGTGTTGGATAGTTGCGTTGGCTGTGGTGTCTGCGGTGAAGTGGCCCATGCCGCCAGATTGTGTCCGTCATTTTTTCGCGCAGAAGTTATTTCCAACCCCAGCGCGTGGGACCGCATGAAAGCAAAGTTCAGAAATGCGGTGATCAGCCTGCTTCAGCGCCGGATTGATCGCCGCCTGGCGCGCATTACTGCCTAAAGAAATAGCATGGGGACCAGTCAGATATCACAATCCGCTTCCTCCGGCGCCGGTCTTGCCGCGGCACGGTCGATCAACATCGCCATCCTCGCCATGGGTGGAGAAGGCGGCGGCGTGCTGGCGGACTGGATTGTTGATCTGGCGGAGAACTCCGGATATCTCGCGCAGACCACCTCTGTTCCCGGCGTGGCCCAACGCACCGGTTCCACCATTTATTACGTTGAACTTTTTCCCGAGGACGCAGCGCGTGCCGCTGGAAAAGACCCTGTGCTGGCGCTGATGCCGGTGCCGGGCGAAGTTGACGTGGTGATTGCCTCAGAGCTGATGGAGGCGGGCCGGGCCATTACGCGCGGCTTGGTTACGCCGGATCGAACAACCTTGATTGCGTCCACGAACCGCGTTTACTCCATGACGGAAAAAATCGCCATGGGCGATGGCCGTGCCGACGCCGATACCTTCCTCAAAGCCAGTGGCGAAGCGGCCAGAATTTTTGTCCATCGCGATTTCGCTGGCATGGCTGAGGAGAATCGCAGCGTGATCAGCGCCACTTTGTTTGGCGCACTCGCGGGCGCGGGCAGCCTGCCGTTCTCGCGCAAACAGTTTGAATCCGCGATTGAGCGTAGCGGTGTTTCCATTACCTCCAGCCTGAAAGCGTTTGCTGCCGGCTTTGATGCGGCCACCAGCTCTGCAGCGACTGTCGAGGTGGCAGGCAAAGCAGTCCCAAAGCCCGGTCCAGCTCTTGCGAGCCTTGCCGCGCGGATCACTTCAGATTTTCCCGCGTCAAGCCACGCTATTCTCCTCGCCGGCATAGAGCGGCTGGCGGACTATCAGGACGCTTCTTACGCCTCAACATATCTTGACCGGCTGGAAGGCATTCGTGATCTCGTTCAGCGCAGGCAGCCTCAGAGTGGCGGAGAAGAAACTGCCCTGCTGACTGAGACCGCACGCTATCTGGCGCTCTGGATGTCGTATGAAGACGCTATTCGCGTGGCCGATCTTAAAACCCGCCGCACACGCTTTGAACGCGTGCATGCCGACGCGCGTGTTGCCGATGATCAACTGCTCACGATCAATGAGTTTCTGCATCCCCGTGTGGAAGAATTTGCTGACATCTTGCCTGTCGGTCTGGGCGAATGGCTACTGAAAACCGAATGGACCAGCCGGCTCATCAATCGCCTAACGGGTAAAGGCAAGATCCTGCAGACAACTTCACTATGGGGGTTCCTGCAGCTCTACTGGCTGGCCAGTCTGCGCCGCTTCCGGCCCAAAACGTTGCGGTTCAAGCGAGAGCAACTGCGAATCGACCGTTGGCTGGAGCAAGTGAAGGACGTAGCGCAGGCAGATTACGCATTAGCTTTGGAAGTGGCCGAGTGCCCAAGGCTGGTCAAAGGATATGGCGATACCTACGTGCTCGGCACTCGCAACTTCGAGCGCCTGATGCAGGCCCTTCCCCGCCTGCAGAAGATGGACAACGCGGCAGCCCGCCTCAAGAGTTTGCGGGAAGCGGCCCTCGCCGACGATACAGGCAAAAAACTTGAGAACGCGCTGGCTGAACTGAACCTTCTTCCGGGAGGCAATCTGTGAGAATAGTTTGCCTGGGAGGGGGGCCCGCGGGACTCTACCTTTCAATCCTTCTCAAGAAAGCGAACCCTTCCTGGGACATAACCGTCGTCGAACGCAACCGCCCAACGGACACATTTGGCTGGGGCATCGTGTTCTCTGATAAGACCATGGACGGCTTCAAGTCAGTGGATGAGCAGACCCACGCGGAGATCACGCGCGCCTTCCGCCACTGGGACGACATCGATGTTTTCTTTAAGGGGAGCAAGATTACCTCAGGCGGGCATGGCTTTTGCGGGATCGCCCGTATCAAGTTGCTTCAGATCCTGCAGCAGCGCGCGGCCGGACTGGGCGTGAAGCTGGTTTTCCAGACTGAAGTCGCAGACCCGGATGACTACGCCCCGCATTACGACCTGGTGATCGCCTCTGACGGTGCGTCTTCTATTACGCGCAGGAAGTACGAGCACGTGTTCAAGCCCAACGTCCAGGTGCGCCGCAACCGCTTTGTCTGGCTCGGCAGTCGCAGGAAGCTTGACGCGTTCACCTTCGACTTCAAGCAAACCGAGTGGGGATGGTTCAACCTGCACGCTTACCGCTTTGACGAAGAGTGGTCAACTTTCATCGTTGAGACGCCGGAAAAAAATTGGCTGGCGGCTGGGATCGACAAGATGGAGCAGGAAGAGTCGATCGCGCTCTGTGAGAAGCTTTTTGCTGAGCGCCTCGACGGCAATCCGCTCATCTCCAACGCAAAACACCTGCGCGGTTCCGCTATCTGGCTCAAGTTTAACCGCGTGTTATGCGAAAAGTGGTTTCACAAAAACATTGTGCTGATCGGTGACGCAGCGCACACCGCGCACTTCAGTATCGGCTCCGGCACCAAGCTCGCGATGGAAGATGCCATTGCATTGGCGCGTGTGCTGTCAACGCACAGCGGTGACGTGGAAGCTGCCTTGCAACGCTACCAGGAAGAACGTGAGATCGAGGCACTGAAATTACAGAGCGCCGCGCGCAATCGCATGGAATGGTTTGAAGAGGTGGAGCGCTACGTCCACCAGGAGCCGGAGCAGTTTGCTTATGGCCTGCTTACCGGCAGCCAGCGCGTGGGCCATGCTAATTTAAAGTTGCGCGACTCCCGCTACGTGGAACGAGTGGAAAAATGGTTTGCGGGTCGCACCGGCGTGAACCATTCCCTGCCGCCCATGTTCACGCCGATCACTGTACGTGGCATTACATTGAAGAACCGCGTGATCTGCTCTCCCATGGCCACTTACATGGCGAAGGATGGCTTGCCCAACGACTTTCATCTGGTGCATCTCTCGGCGCGCGCGATGGGTGGCGCAGCCATGGTGGTAACCGAGATGACATGTGTCTCGCCGGACGCTCGCATTACTCCAGGCTGCCCTGGAATGTGGAATGTTGACCAGCAGAATGCATGGAAGCGCGTGGTTGATTTTGTGCACGAACACACTGACGCGAAGATCGCCTTTCAACTTGGTCATGCCGGGCGCAAAGGTTCCACCCGCGTGGGGTGGGATGCGATCGACCAGCCGCTACAGTCTGACAACTGGCCTCTGCTCTCAGCTTCACCTCTGCCCTATATTGAAAATCTGTCTCAGATTCCGCATGAGGCCACTCGCGCGGACATGTGCCGCATCAAGGGTGACTTTGTATCGGCCGCCAGGCGCGCGATCGCTGCCGGCTTTGACTGGCTGGAATTCCACTGCGCCCACGGCTATCTGATGTCCAGCTTTATCTCGCCGCTCACGAACCGGCGCACTGATGAGTATGGTGGCTGTCTTGCGAACCGCTGCCGCTTTCCGCTGGAAGTTTTTTCCGCCATGCGCGCTGTTTGGCCGGACAATTTGCCTATGAGCGTGCGCATTTCCGCGCATGACTGGGTACCTGGCGGCCTCACGCCGGACGACGCGGCGGAAGTTGCTCGCTTTTTTAAGGATGCTGGAGCTGACGTGATCGATTGCTCCTCCGGACAGGTAAGCAAGGCGGAGAAGCCTGTGTACGGCCGCATGTTCCAGGTTCCGTTTGCCGACAAGATACGCAATGAGGTCTCCATTCC
>WNFA01000567.1_pt1 | contig 36921 bp, 31 predicted proteins | sample 5400481 | NCBI WGS metagenome assembly WNFA01 (sample SAMN13153340, study PRJNA577476) | soil metagenome | isolation source: 120 cm saprolite under Douglas fir tree site 2 hole 1 replicate 2 | place: USA:California | collected 2015-04-18 | reverse complement strand
GCAACTGAAGACCCTGGGGGCCCGCAGCTCTTGCATGGTTCTGGACACAGTCCCAAATAGTTTTTCATTTGGTTTGCGCATTCAAATTTCAAGTGAGGTACAACTAAATCATGAAAACGAAAACTTCCATCGCAGTTTGGGGCACGGCCGCTTTAATGGGCCTTGTCCTTCTCGCAGGATGCGGCAATAAGGAAAGCACGGAACCCGTAGCAACTCCCACCGCCTCCGCGCCCGCGGCGGCTCCAGCAACTCCGATTGATCCCGCTACTGCGGCAACGATCATTGGCGTCGTCAAGTTCGAGGGCACCGCGCCCAAGGCCGCCATGATTGACATGAGCCAGGATCCCGCCTGCAAAGGCATGAACATGGCTGAAAACGTCATGGCCAGCGGAGGCCACCTCTCCAACGTTTTCGTTTACGTGAAAGACGGCCTCGGCAACCGCACTTTCGCCGTTCCCAAGGATGCCATCACCCTCGATCAGAGTGGCTGCAAATATCATCCCCACGTTCTCGGCGTCATAGCCGGCCAAACCATCAAAATCGTCAACAGCGATCCCACCACTCACAATATTCACCCGACTCCGAAAGACAACCGCGAGTGGAACGAGTCACAGCCTCCCTCAGCCGCCCCGCTCGAGAAAACCTTCGCCCGCGAAGAAATCATGCTGCCCGTGAAGTGCAACCAGCACCCCTGGATGCGCATGTTTGTGAACGTAACCAAGAGCCCTTTCTTCGCCGTCACCGGACCCGATGGCAAGTTTGAAATCAAGGGCCTGCCTCCCGGCGACTATACAATCGCGTTCGTGCAGGAAAAACTGGGCGAACAAGACGTCAAAGTAACGCTGGCAGTCAAGGACGCAAAAACCGTAGACGCTACCTTCAAGCCCTGAGTGCGAAGCTTTCGCCTTTATAGGGGCGCAGCATGCTGCGCCCCTATAGAGGCCACGGCTGATTCGGCGATTCGCAAGATTTCTTTCTTCTTAGGGAGAACCGAACACTGATAACTGATAACCTTAAGCAGCCTGTCAGAGACTCAATCCGAGGAGGGCCATTGTTTCCTGTGATGCTGCTGATTTCCATCTTGCTCGGCCTAATCCCTCTCGCTGGGATCGCCTGGATCGTCGTCTCCGGCACACTCACCACTGTGGACGGTCTCTTCGAGAGCCTAATCATGCTCAGCATCTCGGGCGTTTTCTTCCTGAACGTTTTCTGGGAGCTCCGCGACCGTGGCCTCCTCGGCAAAAGCAAAGCCGAGCCCGCCAAGCAGCCGCCCTCCGCCTCCGACGAGACCTAATTTGGAGTGCGGCAGCTTGCTGCCGCTTTTCCTACAGCCAGCGCTAACAAACGACATGCCCACGCCACCATCCTCCCCAGAAACCTCCGCCCAAGCCGAAGCTCCCTTCGATCCCTCCAAGGAGAAGCCCTCCTCCTCCCCTCATCACAAAATGTCCCCGCGCAACCGTGCCCTCTTCTTCCTCACCGCCTGGCTGATCGTCCTTCTTCCCTTCCTCTTCTGGTGGAACACCTGGTTCGGACGCCGGCTCCCCGACAAACAAATCACCGAATACCTGCAAGACGAAAAGCGCCCGCGCCACATCCAGCACGCCCTAATCCAACTCGGCGAGCGCATGGGCCGCCACGATGTAACAGCAGCGCCTTGGTATCCCGAATTAATTCGCCTCGCTTCCCATCCCGTCGAAGAAGTGCGCAACACCGACGCCTGGGTCATGGGCCAGGACACCGCCGGCCCCGCCTTCCACGAAACGCTCCTCAAAATGCTCCAGGACCAGTCCCCAATTGTCCGCGGCAACGCCGCCCTCTCCCTCGTCCGCTTCGGCGACGCGAGCGGCCGTCTCCAAATCGTCGCCCTCCTCCGACCCGCCAGAGTCATCGCTCCCGCCGCCGGCCGCATCACCGATACCGACAGAGTAGGAACCGCCATCCACCAAGGCGGCCTGATCGCCAAACTTCAAGTCGACCACTTTGCGGCCGCCTCTCAGAACGACCAGCAATCCCTCGAACTCCGCTCTCCCATCAGCGGCCGCATCCGTACACTTTCCGTAGCTCCGGGCTCAAGCCTAGCCGCCGGCGACGAAGTCGCCACCATCACGCCCGGCGACGAACAAGTCTGGGAAGCCCTCCGCGCCCTCTATATCGTTGGCCAGCCCGACGACCTCCCTGCTATCCGCGTCTACCAGCGCGAACTCCCCGAAATCTCCGACCGCATCCGCCAGCAAGCCCTTCTCACAGAAAAATCCATGCGTGAACGGGCCTTCGCCCATCCCTGACCCATCTGGACCTTAAGAAACAGAAAGGGGAGCCCCGTAACGAATGGTGCTCCCCTTAAGCGAATGGGATGATTCCCCTCGGTCAGTTTCCTAGTGACTGTGACCCTTGGCTTTGTGCTTGCCCTTGGTCTCGCCTTTGTGTTTACCCTTGTTCTTGTCGTTGTCAGGAAGCGGATCGTGGTCCTTATCCTTCTTGTTCTGCGCTTGAACCATGTCCGCACGAGTGTCCCCGCGTGCCGCGCCGCCCTTGTTGGAGTGGCTCTTCTGCGCGGCCGCCGGAATCGCGACCAACGAGAAAGCGAGCAGTCCTAGGCAGACTTTCTTCAGCGTCATGAACTCCTCCTAAAGCCCGTGTCAGTTGTAACGACTTTACACACGGGTTCCTAGTGCCTTTCGCGCAATTGCCCTTCCAATATGTAAGTGCTGTTTTGTCAACGCCTTATGGTTGGGTTTGTGGTTTGCCGTGCCCTGCCTATGTTTCAAAAGAACCCATACCGCGCAGCATCTACCTATGCAGCTGACCTGCTTGCGCCCCTGGCCTGCTCACCGAAAAATCCATCCGCAAACGCGCCTCAAGCCAGCGGCCTTCTTCCCATCAGGCCTCGCCGCGCGGGTTCATTTCTCCTCGCTGCGCTCAACCTTCTTCCCGGTTTCCGCTTCCGCCGCCGCCACGATGTCCTGCGCGTTGCCCTTGTCCATGTGCACCATCGCGTACTTTCCCTGGCCGTCGGTGTCCGTGTATTGAATCGTCAAGAAATGCTTCTTCGAATGGGTGAACAAAAAGAACGGGCTGATCAAGATCGCTTCCGCGTATCGCGGCTTGGACGTCTTCTCATACAGCATGCTCTTGATCTTGTCGTCCGGGATGCTGATGACGGAAACTCCCTTCTCGTCGACGAACTCCACTGTCTTCTTGTCCTTGTCGAACGCGATGCTCCCCTTCACCGGATGATCGTCCTTCTTTTGTCCCTCCGTCTTTGGCTTCAGGTACTCGGCGTGGTCAAACTTGGTGGCCGCAATCGCCGCCGTCGAAAACAGCAGCATGCAGCCCGCCGCGAATATTCGCGTGCAAGTCGTACTCTTCATCGTCAGCCTCCCTTCCTTTTTTTGAATTTGGCCCGATGGCCTGACCCTACGCGGCCAACTCCAAGCCCCGCAAGCGACATCGTGCGACAGCCCCCTTTTGGCGCTGTTTGTCGTTACGGGACACGGATGAAGGGCTAAAAGGCGATGAGATTCAGCTATCCCGCCGGAGAATGGGCCGTGATACATTGCGCCTGCCCGGTTTTGCCGGTGCCGGAGGAAATCCATGCAGAGACGCGCATTCATGAACGTTACGGCCAGCGCCGCCGCGGCGCTGGCATTCAAGCCTCTTGCCTTTGCAGCGGAGCAGGATCGGAAAAGCCCAGTCACATATCCCGATCCGGCAATTGAAGTCGTTGATCCGCGCTTTGCAAAATACAAAGTCGGCAACGCAGCAGTCGAACGCTTGTACACCGGCACACGGTGGTCAGAAGGTCCCGTGTGGTTTGGGGACGGCCGGTATCTTCTATGGAGCGATATCCCCAACAACCGTATGTTGCGATGGCTGGAAGACACCGGAGAAGTCAGCGTTTTCCGCAATCCCTCGAACTTCAGCAACGGCAACTATCGGGACCGGCAGGGCAGGCTGCTCACCTGCGAACACGACACGCGACGGGTGACGCGAACCGAATACGACGGCACGATCACCGTCCTGATAGACCGTTTTCAAGACAAAAAGTTCAACGCGCCAAATGATCTGGCGGTGCATTCCGACGGCGCTATCTGGTTTACCGATCCGGGCTACGGCATCATGAGCAATTACGAAGGCCACATCGCTTCTTTCGAACTGCCCGCCGTTGTTTATCGCCTCGACCCCAAGACCCGCGAGGCCACCGTCGTTGCCAGCGACATGGATAAGCCCAACGGCATTTGCTTCTCTCCCGACGAGAAGAAGCTCTACATCGTGGACACGGAAGTTCCACACCACCCCGGCGACCCGCACCCTATTCGCGTCTACGATGTCGTGGATGGCGTCCGGCTCAAGAATGGCCGCCTGTTTGTGGACATGTCACCGGGTTCGTCCGATGGCATTCGCTGCGACATGGACGGCAACGTGTGGTCCGCGGCGGGATGGGCAGGAGATGGCTACAACGGCGTTCATGTTTTCTCGCCCGACGGCACACTCATCGGCAAGATTCATCTTCCGGAAACTTGCGCGAACCTCTGCTTCGGCGGCGCCAAAAGAAACAGGCTCTTCATGGCTGCCAGCCAGTCTCTTTATGCGGTGTACGTGAATACCCAGGGCGCCCAGTTGCCCTGAGGAATAGCGAGGCAGGTTGAGCATTCCTAACCCGCGCCGCGCCCACACGCATCTGGGCGTCATCGCAAACAAGTCGCCGTTTTACTTGCTTTTAGGGCCGCCCTCCACTTTTTAGCTGGAAGCCTCCCAGCCTTTGCCCATCCTAAGTTTCAGGTATGTCCCGAACTTGGTTTTGCAGCATCCACCCGATTGTCTTTCTGTTGCTGCTATCGCATAGATAGTGCCGCGGCAAGCTGCCTTGAAGCTGGACGAGAGTAGGAAAAAGTGGATGAGGTAAGTCAGGGAGTGTGAACAAGAATTTGAGAATCTCGCGCTAGAGCTTTAAAGCCGTGGAACTGCGCAGCTCTCCAAGCGTGAAATCTATGTGTATCTCATGCCTGCCGCGAGGACAACTCTGGTTTAAGGCTCGGCGCAGTACGCCCTATTCATGCGTGGGCCTTGCGCTTGCAACAAGAACAATGGATTCAGTTGCCCAGCCGGCAAATGGAGGAAAGATGCGTAAGCTGCATGTTCTGCTGTGCCTTTTTCTCGCGTTGTTTTTTGCTTCGACGGTTCAAGGCCAGACCAATGCCGGCGTGAACAACGCCTCGTTGAATGGCAACTACGCATTTACCTTCAGCGGGATCAGCGGGAATGGGACCGTCTCGACCGTTTTCGCCGCCGTGGGAAGATTCACGGCGGACGGGGCCGGCAATCTCACCAACGGCGAACTGGTCACCAACGGCGTGGGTGCCGGGGCCACGAGCGCGCAATCCTTCACCGGCACCTATTCGATTGGTGCCGACAATCGCGGTGTGATGACTTTGAATTTTGCGGGCAGCTCGGCGAAGCTGGCCTTCGCCATGCTGGCCAACGGTAACGCCCAGTTCATCGAGTTCGACGCTTCCGGCGGGGCAGGAACGATCGGCTCAGGGACCATGGAAAAAGCGGACACCACCGCGTACAGCACGGCCAGAATAACGGGTGACTACGCGTTTGGCGCCGCAGGCTTCGATAACGCAAATAATCGCGCCGCCATCGAAGGCCGGTTTACTTCGAACGGGACAGGCGCTCTTACCAACGCCGCCGGAGACGTCAACGGCTACGGCACGGATTATGCGATGAACTTTACGGCCGCGAACTACGCGGTCTCCAATACCGCCACGGGCCGCGGCACCATGAATTTCACATTCATGTTCGGCGGAACACGCGACAGCATGAATTTCGTTTTTTACGTCGTGAATTCAGGAAAGCTGTTTGTGATGGAGAGTGACGCGGTCACCACGGCGACTCCACTGCTGAACGGTGTCGTGGTGCAGCAGCAACTCCCCGCGGGCGGTTTCACGAACGCTTCGCTGAACGGCAACCTGGTGATTTCTCTCACCGGGCACTCCATGTGCGGTAGTGCATCCGGCGTGCCCAAAGCGGTCGCCGGTCTGCTCACCACCAATGGCAGCGGCGCCCTTTCCCTGACCTACGACGAGAACTTCTGCCGGGCGCCCAATTCCGTCACTGCTGCGGCGGGAACGTACAGCGTAGCCAGCAATGGGCGCGCATCGATCACCATCGGCGGCTACAGCCTGGTAGCCTACCTGATGAACTTGAATCAAATTTTCCTCTTCGTCTCCGATGTCAATGTTTTGTTCGGGGTCGGCGAACCCCAGGCGGCCGTGTCGTTCAGCAATGCCTCGTTGAAAGGTGCGTACGCCGGCTTTGCGACCAACCCGGTGGGCTTCGGAGTGACGGTTTTCTCCGGCGAGTTCGCGGCGAACGGGGCCAGCCCCACGGGCACTATGATCGGTACCGAAGACATCGGCGCCCCGAGCGGGCCAAACCCCGGCGTGGCCTTCAACGCTACCTACTCGATATCTCCATCGCCCACCAATGGCCGGGGAATGATGACGGTCACTTCCGGCACCGGCGGCAACGCCGTCATCTACATGATCTCTCCAGCGAAGTTCGTGGCCGTTTCGCTGAACGATCCCAATCCTGCCGTCTTGGACTTCGAGCTATCTTCCTCAGCTCCCGCGTCTGTCTCTCTTTCCACGCTTTCACTGAACCCCACGAGTGTTACCGGCGGAAATTCGTCCACTGGCACAGTGATGCTGAGCGGACCAGCTCCCACAAGCGGCGCGACGGTCACGCTTTCCAGCAGCAACACGACAGTAGCCAATGTTCCTTCCAGCGTTACGGTTGCAGCCGGAGCCACCAGCGCATCTTTCACCGTCAGCACCAGCGCGGTCGCTGCGTCAACTACAGTCACCATCTCCGCGACTTACGCCGGCGCGACCAGATCAGCCTCGCTCACCGTGGCACCTGCGCCTCCTCCACCCCCCACTGTCTTTTCGCTGACGCTGAACCCGACAAGTGTTTTTGGCGGCGTGCAATCTTCCACAGGCACTGTAACCCTGACTGGGCCAGCCCCGGCGGGTGGCGCTCAAGTCTTTCTTTCCAGCAGCAACGGAGCGGCCAGAGTGCCTTCCAGCGTGATCGTTCCTGCCGGAGCCACCAGCGCAACCTTCACGGTCAACACGTCCTTCGTTCTCATCTCCACTTCTGCCACAATCTCGGCTTCCTACAATGGTACGACCCGGACGGCAACTCTTGGAGTGTACTAATAGCGAAGGCGCGCCTAATTCGTAGGTCGCGTGACAGACCCAATCGACAGGGCGAGTTTTGGATGCTGTGTGATAGCTCTTCCCGATCCATCGGTGCGTAGTTAATCGCGCTCGCGCAAGAATCTGGCGGCTCCGCTAGCGCCGGCTCCGGAGTCGGTATTGGCGGCATCCCAGGCCTTGCGATCGATCGGCTGGACGGGTTCCAGCTTTTTCTGCGAAAGTGATTTATTCAGCGTGGAAAGTTCCTTGGTAACGAACCGGTGACGGCGCCTCCTTCCTTGGTGGCCACGATCTTCTTTCGCAATTCTTCCACTTTGGCGGCGAGTTCCCGCAGACGCTTGCCCAAAGCGGCGTCGCCCTTCAGTTTTGCGCCGCGCTCCTGGAGCGCGTCGTGTACGCCATTGATGCGATCCACATCGAAGCTCATCTCCGCGAGCAAACGGTGCAGCTTCATCGCCGCCTCAAATTCCATTTTGCGGTCTTCCACCGTGAATTTCGCGCGTGGGTCCAGTTCCAGCACAAGCTGGGTGCTGTAGGTTTCCTTGCCCCGCGTCATCTTCACCGTGTAGGTGCCCGGCATGACTCGCGGTCCCTGGGCCGCTTCAAATGCAGCCGTAGCCGCAGGCGGAACGTGCGGCGCCTTCAGTCGCATCGGCCATTCCACGCGGCTGATGCCGCGGCGGCTGTTTGGAGGCAGCGTGTCCACCAGTTTTCCCTGCGAATCAAAAATTTCCAGCTTCATTTTCCCGAAAATATGTCGCTTGCCCTGGTAGTAGGTAATCAGCGCCGCGTCCGGGGGATTGGGTCCGGTAAACACCGCGCTGCCTTCGGCCCAGCCGCCATTCGCAGGGAGCCGCTGCTGCGATGGCTTGGCCTGTACGAAAACCGCCTCTTGCGCCATGACCTCCGGAGTCAGCTTACGGAGGGGCGTGATGTCGTCAACGATCCAGATGCCGCGCCCGTGTGTGGCAATCACCAAGTCGGATTCGCGCGGATGAACCACTATGTCTCGAACGGCCACAGTGGGAAACTCGTGGCCCTTGTATCGTGCCCAGTGTTTGCCGCTATCCGGTGAAATCCACAGGCCGAATTCGGTTCCCAGGAATAGCAGGTCGGGTCTTACTGTATCTTCCTTAATGACGTGCGCATAGCCGCGCACACCGCTGTCGGCCGTTACGATGGGCGTCCAGGTCTTCCCATAGTCCGTGGTCTTGAATACATGCGGATCCATGTCTCCAATCGTGTGCCGATCGAACGTTGCGTAAGCCGTGCCCGCGTCATACAAGCTGGCTTCCACCCAGGAAACCCACGAGGCTTTCGGCAGATTCGGAACATTTCCGACAACGTTCGTCCAGGTCTTCGCGCCATCGCGCGTCAACTGAAGGTTTCCGTCGTCCGTTCCAACCCAGATCACTTGCCCATCGCGAGGTGACTCGCTGATGGAATAAATTGTGGTGTGCATCTCGGCGTAAGAATTGTCAACCGTCACGCCGCCGGATTCCTCTTGCTTCTGCTTCTCCGGATCATTGGTGGTGAGATCCGGCGAGATGCGGTCCCACGATTGACCGTGGTCGCGGGAGCGAAAGAGGAATTGCGCCCCAATATAAATCGTTCCCTTCTCATTCGGACTCATGTGGATCGGCGTGTTCCAATTGAAGCGCAGCTTCCCTTCCCCGTAATTGGGTTCCGGCTTGATCAACCGGCCTTCCAGCGTGAACCGATTGACTCGCCCAATAAAGCCACCTTGCGATTCAGCGTAAACATAATTGGCGTCGGATGGATCCGGGAATACCCAGAATCCGTCTCCTCCAAAAAGATTCTCCCAGCGGCCGTTGGTAAGCCCCCCTGGATATTGCGAGTCGCCCATCCACGCACTGTTGTCCTGCAGACCGCCGAACACATGATAAGGATCGGCGTTGTCTGTACTCACGTGATAGAACTGGGATATCGGAAGGTTATTGCCCTTCCACCAGGTATTGCCGCCATCGTAGGAATACCAAATGCCTCCGTCGTCACCGGCGATCACATGATCAGTATTGTCGGGATTTACCCACACATCGTGGAAATCACCGTGTGCGCCGTTGCCGATTCCGCTGAAGCTCTTGCCCCCGTCTTCGCTCATGATCAGGGTAAGGTCCGGCTTGTAAACTTTGTTCTCGTTTTTCGGATCGACGATCAGGTTCGCGAAATAAAACGGCCGCCAGACCATCCAATTACTGCGGTCCCGCTCTTCCCATGTCTTGCCACCATCCTCCGAGCGGAAAAGCGCGCTGCGTGTCGATTCAATCATGGCGTAAACAACGCTTGGTTTTGACGGCGCAATCGTGACGGCAATGCGCCCCCATGGCTTCGCAGGAAGCCCTTTGGAGCTCTTGTCATCCAATGCTTTCCAGGTCGTTCCACCATCCGAAGTCTGAAAAAAACCGCTGCCGCTGGACGCTGTAGCATTTTCGCCGCCCGAGCGGAAAGTCCAGCCTTTCCGGCGAAAGTCCCACATTCCCGCGAAAAGAGTGTTCGGGTCTTGCGGATTCATGGAAATCATCGAGCAGCCGGTCGAGAGGTTTGCGCCCTTCAGGATCTTGTTCCAGGTTTTACCGCCATCTGTCGTTTTGTAAACGCCGCGGTCCTCGCTGTCGCTCCACAGTCTTCCCGGCACGCACACGTAAACCGTGCCGCTGTTCTTCGGATCGATGATAATTTTCGCGATGCGCTCGGAATTTGGCAGCCCCATGTTGGTCCAGCTGTCCCCGCCGTCCGTCGATTTGTAGATGCCATTGCCGATCGAGACACTGTTGCGAGTCCACGCCTCCCCTGTGCCGGCCCAGATTGTTTTCGGCGCTTGCGGATCAATAGCCACGGCCCCGATGGATTGCGCGGCCTCTTTGTCGAAAACGGGCTTGAACGTAGTGCCGCCATTCGAGGACTTCCAGACGCCGCCGCTTGCCGCTCCGACGTAGACAGTGAGCCGACCGTTCTCCTTGACGGCTGCTATCGCCGCCACGCGTCCGCTCATGGCTGCGGAACCGATGTTCCGCGCCCCCAGCCCAGAAACCGTGTCTGAGTCGAATTTTGCTTCTTGCGCAGGCGCGGACCCGCCAAACATCATCGTCGCGAGAATCACCATCATCACGGCAGAAAAGCAGCGGATTGTCTTGCGCATATCGGCGGATCCCTCAGCGATAAAGTAGAAGTAATGGCCCCTGGGCGTAAGTCATCCCTGAATATTCGGAAGTTAGACAGGCATTCTTGGCTGTCTCTCCTAACGAATCATTTTCCAGCCGGCGCCTTCATCTCCGGTTTAGACACCGGCATCGAGAAATGTGCGTCTTCCAGCGGTATGTTTTGTTCAATTTTTGAGACGGTGATTTGCGCGCGCGAAGCGCTGCCTTTTTGCGCCTGCTCGACGGCGAAAGGATAATAGATCCCGTTCACTTGTTCGTAGTCGCCGTAATACAGCTCGTTCTCCTGCAGCGCCCCGCGAATTGTGGTTTGAATCTCCAACTTCAATTCGAGATACGAGTCCGCATCAAGATAGTAGTAGCGCACGTCTCCGTTCTTCATGCTCAACTTGACCTTGTAGCAGTCCGTTCCCTCCATCGAATCGTGTCCCACGAGTTCCGCTTTGTGCCCCTTCTCTTTGTAATCCACCAGCGGCCCGTCGATATCGGCGTCCACCACCAGGCTTTTCAAGTCGTCCCGCGATAGCAGCTCCGGATCCTTGCGCCCGCCAAACGGAGAAATTTGCCATCCCGTCTTGCCGTCGTACGCCTGCACTTGCGCCAGACCCTGGATAATAAATTCTTCACGGACTTTGTCCGCGCGCTTGTTCTCCTGTCGAAAATCCGCGCGAAACGATCCCTGGCTATACTTCGCGGTAGTGCGCAGGCTGCGCACGGATTTCAGCTTTTCAGCTCCGCCATGCGCTTGAATATTTTTGGCGATGACCTCATCAACGGTCTGCGCTTGCGCGGCGAAAGAAAAAATTGCCATCACCGCCACAATGAGAAACAAATAACGGACAAACCCGGAACACTCCCCAAACGGAGTAAACCGCAATTCCACTTTCATGAACTCCCCCCAACCCAGCGGTATGTGACAATACCCCAAACGGAAGGACTAAAACACCAATTCTTATATTACTCGGACGAAATCAGCAGCACTTAGTTAGCAGAATTTCCCACGACTGCCAAGAGATTTCGCTGCGATGGACCCTAAAATTCCAGGTGCAGTCGCAGCGTTGGCACAACGACCGGTCCGCGGTCCCGATTGTAGCCCGGGTTGTTGATGTGCTGAACGCCTAACGAAGGGTAAATCCCGCGCCACACGTGGAGCGTGTAGTAGGCCTCCTCAATATTCTCTCGTCCGTAATTGAGGCGCCCGTCGCCCAGAAGAAAACCCGATCCACCGAGCGCGAGGTATTCCTGATGATCGCGCGAGATGCCGTTCGATACAAAAACAAAACCCGCACGATCAAATTTTCTATGCCATGCCTTGCCGCTGGCGCTGGCGCCGATCTCCGCGGTCTGATCTACTTCCGTATAGGCAAACGACTCATGCCGGCCCTCGTTCCATCCCCACCGGCCGAATATCCCCATCCAATCATTCAGTGGCTGCTCGAAATTGACGCCAAATCCGTACTTGATTGTCGTTTGGAGCGGATGAGCCGTGATGTCTGGTTTCGTCGTAATCCCCGAAAGAAAATTATCAACCGCTACGCGATAACTCCCCATGTTGGCGTGATTCGCAAAACTCAGAAAGCGAACAATGCCTTCCTGATGTGGCAAAACAGTTCCACGTAACTCGAATTCAATATTTTCAGCGTGCGCCCGGCTCACTTCCGCATCGAGATGAATGCCGTTGGCGATTTTCGGCATCAGTCCTTCTGCGAATCGCACCGCCCAGCGCCGGTCGTGATATTCGAGCATCGCTGCAAACGTAAAACCCCGCGTGTCCGCCGCGTAGTCGTACGTCCCATTGTTGTCCACCGTCCAACTCATGAATTGGAAGTTCGTGTCGCTGCCATACGTGTTCAAATCAAAAAAATCCGCCGTGCTGAATTTCCCGAAGCGAACTTCCAGCCGCCGCACTGGCAGCGCGCTGAACAGCGAAAACGGTGTCCGCGCCGACGCAGCTTTCTCTCCACTCAGCGGAATTATCTGATGCCACATCAGCCGGGCGACGTACGGCGCTTTGCTCAATGTCGTATTTCGCACGACATCGAGATTCGTGATACCCCCGAGCCCCAGTGCTTCACCGATTCCGTGTCCCCCGGCCTCCTGCACATCGCAAAGAAGCTCGGTTGTGTTGTTAAGGCGCAAGCCGGTGAATAGGGTCAACACTCGCGATGTCGCGTTCTGCGCTTCCGGCGGAAGACTATTCACTCCCTGATACGGCGAATGGAACGCCGGATGCCACTGCGAAATGAAATTCGCCTGGCCCGAAATCCACCACCGGTCTGTCTCCGGATGCGAAAACATCGCGGGCGCAGGATCCGCTACCGGCGTCTCCGCCAGGACATCGGTCGGACTCGGAGGGCGCGCAACTGAATCCTCTTGAGCGTTAAGAATGGAGGCGACCGCAAGAAAAAACAACGCAGCAACGCCGACGCGCAAGCATTTCGCCAAATGTGAAAAGTGCCGCCACATTAGTCTCTCCCGCCCGCGACTTCCCCGGCCAATCCCGCGGGAAGGTCTGAGAATGCTTCCGGGGTGATCCTGCACTGATTACAGCGGGATGAACGGCGGCGGCTTTTCGCGGCGGTCACGCGCAGAAATCTAAGGTTAAGTATATTAAACATATTTTGTAAACTACACTTAACATGAAAGCCTGTCAATCACCTTCTTGCTCCGTCTCGCTGTGCCATCGACTGCCTCCTGGGCAAGCTCATCGAAGACCACATCCGCAACTCCACGCCTCGCAACTCCAAATCCTCCAAACAACCCGCCGGGCGATGTCATCCACATCGTCCACTTCTAAGCCGGAAGTGGGGGTCAACGCAGAGAAGAAGAGGGTCGCCTTTCCGACGAATTTTCTATATCTTCTCTGCACCAAGACTCCCGTGTCCGGAATCAAAGTTCCCGAAGGAGACACCGCGGTGCGTAGAATCTTTACAGTGCTACTCTTTGCTGCATTTCTGAATGCAACCGCAGCGCGCGCGCAAGCCGGGCCCGTCGAGGGCGGCCACGAACTGCAGGTTTGGACGGGCGGCGGCCACGGGCTGAACGGCAGCCAGTCCGGCGATGGCTTCTGGAACGTCGGCTTCCGCTACGGCCTGATCCTCACCACACCGCACGGCCCCGGCTTTCTGCGCGGCCGCCTGGAATATGCAGTTGACGCCGTCCCGGTCTTCCTGGTCGTTCAGAAAACAAACACCGCCTACGGTGTTGGCGTAAACCCCTTCGCCTTCAAATGGGCGCTGGACACGCGCAAGAGCGTAGTTCCCTATTTCGAACTTGGCGGCGGCACGCTCTTTACCAACACCAAAGTGCCAGAAGGCACTTCGCGCATCAATTTCACCACTAGCGGCGCTCTCGGCCTCCACTTCCTTCGGAGCAAGTACAATATCAGCACCGAAGTTCGCTACATGCATATTTCCAATGCCGGTCTTTCCACGCCGAATCCCGGCATCAACACCATTCAGGTTCGTATTGGCTTCGGCCTGTTCAGCCAAAAAGAATAGCGGCAGTGCAATGCGTGCGATTCACTTCCAAAATTGAGAGTGCGAGATGAAAATGACAGGAATCTTAGCAGTCGTAATCGTTCTGCTGGCAGCAGTTGCTGTCGTCCGCGCCATGCGCACGGGAGAGAAAGCGCCTTCCTCCGGCACTCCGGCCCCGGACTTCACCCTGAATTCGCAGGATGGCAAGCCGCTCGCCCTCCACAATCTCCGCGGTAAATGGGTCGTGCTCTATTTCTATCCCAAAGACTTCACCAGCGGCTGCACCAGGGAAGCCCACAATTTTCAGCGTGACCTCAGCCAGTACGAACACAAAAACGCCATCATCCTCGGCGTCAGTGTTCAGGACGAAGTCACACACCAAAGGTTCTGCGCCAAAGAGGGCCTGAGCTTCAAGCTCCTTGCAGATACAAACTACGAAGTCTCTTCCTCCTACGACTCGCTCGTGAATCTGGGCGTCGCCAAACTTTCCTCCCGGCATACCTTCCTCATCGATCCCGCTGGCGTCGTCCGTAAAGCCTATCTCAACGTGAACGCCGAAAAACACAGCGCGGAAGTACTTGCCGATCTCGCGCAGCTCCAGCAACCTCCGAGCTAAACCAATCGACTAGCTGTTGCCGTGCCGAGAGAAGGGTCTCTCAGCGGTTGGCCAACACTTTCAATCCCGGAACCTTCATCAACCGTTCGTCAGCGGTTACCAGCGTGAGGTCATAAACTTTCGCCGTTGCTACCAGAAACCGGTCCCCAGGGTCGCGATGATTTAGCAGCGTGAATCGCAGCTCGTGCGCTACTTTCCACGAGAAGCCGGCTTCCAGCAGCGAAAGCTCCTTCGTGGATTCTTCTACCCAGCGGTTCATTTCCTCTTTCAACGTGATCCTTTTCTTTTCCAGCAGGATAACCAGCTCCCAGATGCTGAAGGGCGAAAGCCAAAGTTCGTTTTGTGGGTCCGCAATGCATTGATTCACTTCGGGAGAAAGTTTCCAGGGCTCCCGGTGAGTCCATAGCCAAATGTGCGTATCTAGCAGCAGCCTCATTCCTTATCCGGCTCCTGCGAAGCTTCCCAGTCCGAAATATCAGAGATTGGCCCGACAATATCACCATGAATTTCTATCTTGGAAGCCAAGGTGCCCAAGCGGCGAAGTCGAGCCTTAGACTCGGACGCTGGCTTCACCTCGGCGATTGGCTTCCCAAAACGTGTCACGAGTATCGGGCGGCCCGTCTTACGCACACGCTCCAACACTGCAAGGCACGTGGCCTTGAATTTCGAAATTGCAATTTCTTCCATGATGTAACTCTCACTATCACAATAACATAGAATCGGACCATAGTCTAACTATAGTCCGACCATGGTTTGACCATAGTCCCTCCTTTCTAGCCTCCTCTTCCCTCCACCATCCTCTTTATCGTCTAGGGTTCGTCGTCGCCATCAGCATCAGTGGAAGGAGCGGCATCCGATGATTTGTTCGCATCAATCGGAGCAAGCCCGGCTTTCTTCAGTTGCGCGTTGAGCGCCGGAATATCCTGTTGCTGGATTTTCTTCCAGGTGGTGACCAACTTCTCAAGGGCCTCGTCGAGTTCCTTGAACACGGCCGCGGCTTGCGTTGTCGGCGCAGCATCGGCGCTGTCCGCAACCGCAAGCAGGCCGCCGAAATGCTGGTTCAAGCTGGAGAAATTCTCCGGCTGTTTCGCGCCCGGCGGCAAGCCGAAGAAATTGCTCTGCGCCGCGCCTTCCAGTTCCGCGGCCTGTTTGTCCAGAGCCGCGATAGCATCCGCAACTGCGCCCTTCCCTGCTTTCGCGGCGCGCTCTTTCAATTGCGCACGCACCGATTGAACCTGCGCAAGCGCTTCGAGGCTTTCATTCATGCCGTTGACCGAGCCACTCTCCATTTCAAACTGTTTGCGAAGATCTGCAAGTGAAGTCTTGACGCGTGGGTCCATTCGGAGAATTAACGGCGCTGAGTAGGTCTTCCCTTCCACAGTGAGCTTCGCCGTGTAGCGACCCGGTAAAGCCCACGCTCCCAGCGGGTGTTTCGGAGTGTCATGCAAGATCGCAGAGATTGGATATTCATGTCCCAGAGAACCTGGGGGCGCGTAATGCATGTCCCAGACAAATCGGTGCATCCCTGCGGCCGCGGAAAGAATTTGCGTCGGCCGTACCCAGTACATCGGAATCGGATGCTCGCCGGCAATTTTCTCCAGTGGCTCAGCCTTGTCCGTACTCGAATAGCGCCGCACGAAATGATCCTCCTCGTCAAAGATTTCGAGTTTGACCGGCCCTTTTACAGTATCTGCGAGGTAGTAATCGATGATGGCACCGTCGGGGGGATTTTTTCCGGCGGGAAATTCCGGAGGGAGCGGCGTGTCTGAATTGCGATTCCAGCGAAAACGCGTCGCTTCCTGCGGTGCGAAGAGATACGCGCTTTGTTTCGCAATGTCCGCGTTCATTTGCCGCAACGGCGTGACGTCGTCAAGAATCCAGAACGAGCGGCCGTGCGTGGCAACAATTAAATCGTCGCCATGAATGGCGAGGTCGCGCATCGACGTGTGCGGCAAATTCAACTGCAGCGGTTGCCAGTCGTCTCCATCGTTGAAGGAAACGTAGACAGAACCTTCGGTTCCTGCGAACAGCAAACCTTTGCGAACCGGATCTTCGCGCACCACGTTGCTGGTGCCGCCATCCGGAATGCCTTTTGTAATTTCCGTCCAGGTTTTTCCGAAATCGCGCGTGCGGTAAATGTGCGCGCGCAAATCGTCCAGCCGGAACGAATTGATGGCAGCGTACGCCGTGCCCGCATCGAAGTGCGACGCTTCGATGATGGAAACCTTGCTCCACGGCTTCAACTGCGGCGGCGTCACGTTTTGCCAGGATTTTCCGCCGTCGCGCGTGATGTGAATCAATCCATCGTCCGTGCCCACCCAGATCGTGTTTGCTTCCTTGAATGAAGGTGCAAGAGCGTAAATGACGCCACGGTGTTTTCCTTTTTCCGGATCGCTCGCCGCGAAAACGCCGAGATTCGCGGGAATTTCATAGGATTCGCGTGTAAGATCGCGACTGATGACCTGCCAACTGTTGCCCGCATCGGTCGTTTTGAAAAGCACGTTGGCCGCGAAATAAAGCGTGCGCGGTTCGAGCGGCGAAAAAACCACCGGCAGCGTGCGCGTATAACGATATTCGCCGCGGCGAATCGGCTCGGGTGTAACCTTGGCGAACTCGCTGATATCCTGCTTCGTTCGTGTAAGCCAGTCGCCATAAAGAATGTTCGGGTCGAGCGGATCCACGGCGATGGAGCCGTATTCGAAAATGCCAGGCACCCGCCAATCGCGAAACGTAATTTCACCCGTGTCGCTGCGGCTCTGGGTCGCGACGGAGCCGCTTTCCTGCTGCGCGCCGTAAACCCAATACGGAAAGCGATTGTCGGTAGTGACGTGATAGAACTGCGCCGTTGGCTGATTGTACCAACTGCTCCACGTCATGCCGTCGTTCACGCTGATGACCGCGCCCTGATCGGAGCTGAGCGCGATGATCTGCGGATTTTCCGTGTTGATCCAGATGCGCTGATAATCGTCGCCCCCCGGTGCTCCTTTGAAACCCACAAATGTTTTTCCACCGTCCGTGGATTTCCACGTCGTGGTGTTGGCGACGTAAATCACATCTGGACTGTCCGGCGCGACGGCAATGCCCATCGCGCCTGGACCACGACCGCCGATGCGGCGGTCGCTGCTTACCTGCCTCCAGGACTCGCCTGCATCGTCGGAGCGAAAAACTCCGGGGCCCTTGGTCGCTTCCGCGGAAACATAGATGCGCTTCGCATCGCTTGGCGCAATCGCAATCCCGATCCGCCCGAGGCCTTCGCTTGCTCCCGGCAATCCTTTCGTCAGCGGCTTCCAGGTATCGCCGCCATCCGTCGATTTATACAGCCCACTCCCGGCGATATAGATCGAAGCGCCGCTGCGAACTTCCCACGGCGCAACGCGCGCGGCCCACAACGCTGCGTAAATTGTCTGTGGATTCGTGGGAGCGAAGGCGAGATCGGCGGCGCCGGTGTTTTCGTCCTTGTAGAGAATTTTCTGGAATGTTTGGCCGCCATCGGTGGAGCGAAAAACTCCGCGCTCGGCGTTGGGACCGTAGGGATGTCCTTCGGCAGCGACGAAAACGCGGTTGGGATTTTTCGGGTCGACGAGAATCGCGGTGATTTGTTGCGCGTCGCGAAGACCAAGGTGCGTCCAGGACTTTCCGGCGTCGGTGGATTTGTAGACGCCATCACCAGTCGCGAGGTCCGGGCGTTGTAATCCTTCGCCGCTGCCGGCGTAGATGATGTTCGGGTCGGATGGAGCAACGGCCAGCGCGCCGACGGAGCCGCTGGGCTGGTCGTCGAAGATGGGATTCCAGGTGTTTCCGAAATCCGTGGTTTTCCAGACGCCGCCGTTGACAGCCGCCATGTAGAAAACGTTCGGCTGGTGCGGCACGCCGGAGATGGCCACGGTGCGGCCACCGCGGAACGGGCCGATGCAGCGCCAGCGCATTTCGGAATAGAGTTTTTGCTTGAATTGCTGGCCGACCTTCTGGTCGAGCTGCTGCGCGTTCGCCGAAGCGCAAAATGTTGTTGTGACGGCGATTGCAACGGTGAACCACTTCCCTGCCGCACCGATTCGCATGCGAGTCCTCCGTGAGAAGGGAGAGGATACTCTGGCTACGGTAGCGGAGCAATGCGTGAGGTCTCATCCAAGCCGGCAAGATAATTTTCAGGGATGATGGCGGGGGTGAGAGTGGAGGAGCTGATTGGTGATGTAAGCGAGAACGGAGGCGCGTCGAGGCGAGATGCGGCCCTTGGTGACCAGAGTGAGTAGGCGGGCGAGAAATTGGCGGAGGTCGATAGCGGGGGAGAGCTCGGAGAGCTGTGGGAGAAGGTCGGCGGTGAGGTCTTCCGCATCGTTGTATAACTCCAGTGAAGCGGTGGGTTTGGTCAGGCTGAAATGGTGAGGACAAAGGCCGAAATGAGGTTGCGAGCCAGTGAGGCGGCAACGCTTCCCGTTGGCGTAGCGATACAGGCAACGAGTGGAATCGTTGAAGGGGACCTTGGCCGATTCCGTGAGAACGGAGAAGCTGGGATCATTTTGGGATGGATTCATGATGTTCCTTACTGGGGGACCCCCGGGCAATTTGTATGGATATCAAAAGAAAAGACTTACGATATTTCCATTTCGTAAATGCGTGATTCTGAAAGAGATGTATTTAGCTGAGCAAAACGGGAGGCGACAGGAAAACGTGCCTGGAAAAAGAAAAGCGGGAAGGAGTTATCTACGAGAATAAGTATATCACAAATTAGAGAAATGTCAAGGCCATTTTTTAACTTTTTTTTCGTGACTCATAGGAAAGAAATTAGGATCAAAGGACCGCGGGACGTGGAAGTTACAGAGATTGAAGTGATAGGGGTTAGCGCGGGTTAGTGGAATGGCGGACTCTACCCCAAGCTACTTCGATGGAGGACCTTTTTGAGAAAGTTCAATTGTTTGCGGTTCGCACTCGCTCTGCTGGCGATCCTGGGGTACGCGCGGATTTGAAGGAAGGCCCGATTGTGACCGGGCCTTCCGGTTAATTGGTGAAAGCTGGGACGGTTACCTTGTAGTGGCGGCTTTGGTTCTGTTCGCGAGTTGAGGGACGACGCCGAGCTGTTGCATCAGGCCCAGAGCGTCCCAGTTGACATAGCCTTCCGCCATCTTGCCGTTGGAGAGGCGAGCGACGGTCACGCCGGAGATGGTGATCTGCTTTCCGGTTGGCGCAATGCCATTGAGCTCCCCTTTATGGGTGCCGCGGCAGGACCAGCGGGTCATGACTGTTTCGCCTTCGGCAATGACATCCTCGACCGTCAAGTGAAGGTCGGGAAAGGCACCGCGGTAGAGAGCCAGTCTCCTCTTTTCACTGTCGGGGCCCAGCCCAAAATCGGGGGTCGAAGAGTCATGATGTGCGTAGTTGGGAGCGAAGATTTCGTCGGCCACCGACAGATTGCCATTGTTCCAGAGTTCGGCGAACAGACGACGGACGATAGCTTTATTGTGTTCTGACATGAGTGATTCTCCTTTTTGAGAAAAGCAAAAACGGTCCTCGCATGGGGCGAGTCGAGCTCGAGTGATGTGGCGTGGAACCGCTGCGGTCCTGGGCGTGCAGCCCGTTGGGACGGACAGAAGGGTAGGCCCCGCGAGCGGAGAAATAGGAGCCGAGGACGTACTGCCCTCTTGGCGCTCGATGCGGAGCTCAGCTGTTAAAGAAACTGCCCTCGGACTACGGAGCGGGAGTCTCGCCGCAACGGCGAAACCTCGAGATGATCCTGTTCCTCGCGGACGTGCGTGTCAAGGTCAATCGAAAGGCTCTTCTGTGCAAAACGGTGCGGCGGCGATAGGGAATCTGCGAGGTTGGAGTGGCCTTCTTATTGGCGGCGTCTCCCTGAGGGCGGAGAAGACGGCCGTTGGAAGGTACAAGGACTAGGATGGCGACGTTAAGTCGTGGGCAAAACAAGAGCGCCGGTCTGAAGACCGGCCACTACAAGAGAAAAGGCAAGGAGTGCAGCCAGCAATGGTGTGCGGCGCGCGTGGATGGCGAGCGGCGAGAGTAGTATGCTCTGGGCGCGGTTTTGGGCCCAGGCGCGAGGGAGCGGGGCACGATCCGGAAACCGGTGCGAGGTGTAGGACTGATGAGCACACTGCGAAATGTGGCTATGGTGGTGATGGTGATGTTGCCGGGAAGTGTGGGAGGCGATGGCGCGGGGGCGCAAACGCGACCGATTGTGGATTCGGGCGAGCCGCAAAAGATGTTGCTGTGGGAACACGGTGCGCCAGGCGCGCAAGGCGCGGAAGACTTCGACAAGCCGACGCTGACGTATTATCCGCCGGGGCACGGGAACCCTTCGGGAACGGCGGTGATTGTGGCGCCGGGAGGTGGATACACTCACCTGGCGGCGAATCACGAAGGGAGGCAGGTGGCGAACTGGCTGAACTCGATGGGCGTGGCGACGTTTGTGCTGATTTACCGGCTGGGACCGAAGTATCACCATCCCATTGAGCTGGGAGATGCGCAACGAGCCATAAGGATGGTGCGAGCGCGCGCGAAGGAGTTCGATGTCTTGCCGGATCGCGTAGGAATTATGGGGTTTTCGGCGGGAGGGCACCTGGCTTCGACGGCGGAGACGCATTTCGATGGCGGAAGCGCTGGAGCGGAAGATCCTGTGGAGCGGGTGAGCAGCCGGCCGGATTTCGCGATTTTGGGTTACCCGGTGGTTTCCATGGGTCGGCCGGAGTCGCACGGGGGTTCGGCCAAGGCGCTGCTTGGGGAGAACCCTGGTCCGCGGCTGTACGAAGAGCTTTCCAATGAATTGCATGTGACGCCGCAAACGCCGCCGACGTTTCTGTTTTCGACGAGTGAGGACAAGGTGGTACCGGCGGAGAACAGTGTGACGTTTTATCTGGCACTGCACAAAGCAGGGGTTCCGGCAGAGTTGCACGTTTTCGAGAAGGGGCCGCACGGCGTCGGGCTAGATCTAGGCGATTCGTTCCTCGGAGAGTGGCCGAAGCTGCTGGCGAATTGGCTGAGGAGCCGGGGATTGCTTGTGCGGCCTGTGCAATAGAACAAACCAGGCGATAAGGGCAAACTAAGGCCCTCTCCGCTGCAGTCCGGCTAACAGGCTTGTTATCAGCGAGTTATCGATAGACTGCAGGATTTTGGCAAGGAGAGAATTGGAGGGATTTAAGAATTGGGCACAAAAGGACGTTGGTTCTATTTTCTGGGCATGTAGGGTCCCTTATGTTCGAGGAGAAAGGGGATCACTCCTATGTACATGAAGGGGTATACGTTCGCGGCCTGCCTGCTGTTTGCGGGCGTCTGTGCCGCGAAAGAACATAGCGATTATCAGAAGGGGACTCTGCTACGGATGGATTCGACATCCTGCGGAATGCAGGAAAAGGGATCGAAGTCCTTAACGGGTGAACTGCTGGGCACGGACGGGCAGAGCAAGAAGACGCAGGAGATGCTTTGCCAGGAATATGTGCTGCAGTCCGATCGAGTGGTCTACCGGATACGGCCGAAAGACGACAAGCATCCGGCGCTGCTGCCGATCGGGGAGACGGCGCAGTTCCGGATTCACAAAGATAAACTGATTCTGAAAGTGGCGGAATCGGATGACAAGGAGCGGGAATATATTGTGGTGTCCATGGCACCGCGGCAGGACGCTCCGGCGCAAGTGGCTAACAAGAACTAAAATTAAATTGTAGAGAGTTGAAAAACGGCGCTCCGACAATGGCCGGAGCGCCGTTTTATTTAGGCGCGAATTCAGGGAGCGTGGGCGGCCGGGACGCCTAGGTCGGCGATGTTGTCGCCTTTTTTGAGGGACGGGACGGCGTTGATGTGGAGGACTACGGCGGAGACGGGGGCGCGTGGTTCGGCGATGACTTTGCCGACGTAGTCGGTGATGGTGCCGAGCTTCATTCCCGCAGAGACGTAGGTGCCGCGCTTGACGAGCGGGTACCAGATGCCAGGCCCGTCGGCGAGGACGTCGACTAAATTTTCGATCCAGACAGGATTTTCGATGGTGTGCGGCTCACCGGGGAGCATCTTTAAGGCGCGCATGGTGCTCAGGGTGCCATTGACGAGGAGAGCGAGGTCGTCGGAGTCGACGGTGCCGGCGTGGCCGGCTTCGACGACTATGGAGGGCTTGCCGCGGACGGAGGCGGTGTTGTCGAGATAGCGGGTGGCGGCGGGGTCGGTGGGGCGCTCGCGCCAGATGATGATGTGATCGAGGCCGAAGGCAAGGACCATTTCTTTGGAAGTGCGATCCTGGGCTTCGCGGCCGGTGGGGCCCCAGTAGGCGTAGGGACGGAGACTCTCGTCGAGGTCGCCGCCGTGGTAGTCGATGAGATAGTCGCAGCGGTCAACGACTTCTTTGGTGATGAGGTAGGAGGCGCGATCGGTTTGCGTGCCGTCGGCTTTGCCGGGGTAGAAACGGTTCATGCTTTTGTTGTCGATGGGATTGACGTGAGGGACTTTTTGCTCGAAGGACTGGATGTTGATGAGCGGGACGAGGATGACGGTGCCGGTAACTTGCGCGGGGTCGAGAGCGGCGATGAGTTTTTCGATGGCGATGATGGAAACGTATTCGGTGCCGTGAGCGCCGGAGACGAGGGCGAGGACTTTGCCGGGCTTGGCGCCGTTTACGATGACGACGGGGATGCTGGTAGCGGCGTCAACGCCGGCGGGGACTTCGAGGGCGCCGGTGGATTTTTCGCCGGGGGCGGCAGAGGCGGTGCCGACGCGAAAAGATTGAGCATCAGCCGCGGTCCAGGAAAGAAGCATCGAAAGAATCGCCGCGAGGATCAAGAAACGGAATCGCATGTTTCACCTCCCAAGTTGTTGGTCATAATTCGTCGGCTGTTCCGATCGGCACTTAGGCACACTTTTTGGAGTCCAGAAAAGAATCGTTAAGTAGTGAGCTATCCGTGACGTAGGCAATTCCGATTGGCATCTGCTCCATTCCCGGACCGATTTGTGTTCCTTGCCAGCGCGCCCAAATGATGACGTGCGTCACAATGAACGTATGGGCTTTGAGGCGACGGCGATCCAAGAGTCGGGAGCTGGCTTAGGGGCTGATTCCTGCGCAAGAGCGGACCACGAAATGCCCAAAAATAAGGTCGCGAATGCAACGCCACGAATGGTTTTCACGCGCATAACTCCTCGGAAGGGAGATGGAACGCAAACCGGGGGCGTAGTTTAGCAGAGAGACAGCCGGAGCATGGTTAGAAAAAGATGCGGCGCGTGGACGCGCGAAGGCACGACTTGAGAGAAGGACCGGCTCAGTTATTCATAACGCAAGGCTGTCAGGGGATCGAGCTTGGAAGCACGATAGGCAGGCAAAAAGCTGGCAAATGCGGCTACGGCGGACAAGGAGACAACCGCCAAGACGAGAGTCAGCGGGTCGCGAGGCTTCAAACCGTAAAGCAATGACTTGGCGGCCTGAGCTGCGCCGAGGGCCAGGCCGGTGCCGATCACCAAGCCAGCAACTGTGAGGACGCCCGCTTCGCGCAGAATCATTTTCACTACGTCGGCGCGCTTCGCGCCGATCGCCATGCGGATTCCGATCTCTTTCGTGCGCTGCACTACCATGTAGGAAATGACGCCGTAGAGTCCAATGGCGGCAAGCAGGGCTGCCAACAATCCGAAGAAGCCTGAAAGAGTGGCCATCAATTGGTCTTGCAAGAGCGAGTCGTGAATGCGCGTCTTGAAGACCTTAAAGTCAAGGTCGATGCCAGGATTTGCATCGGCAATCGTTTGTTTCATTGACGCGATGAGGCTCGTCAACGGCAGCGAGGAGCGAACTAGGATTTGATCGTCCGGGCCCGGCTTTTCCTGTTGTGTGGCCGGGAAGTACATAAACGGCAAAAATTCCTCGTGCATGTTCTGGAACTTGTTATCGCCAGTGACTCCCACAATCTCATACAGAGGCCGGGATTTTCCCGGTGGTTCATGAATACGAAATCTCTTGCCAAGAGGATCTGCTCCTTTGAGAATCTTGCGCACAAACGCCTGATTAACGATGGCCACCTTGACGGAAGTGGCTGTGTCGCGGTCGTCGAAGTCCCGCCCAGCGAGTAGCGGCGTTCCAATAGCCTGGAAATAGCCCGGGCCAAGATAATTGATCCAGGCGACGCCTGCGTCTTGGTCGGAACCTTCGTTGAGGACGTTATCGTTCCAGGAGCTCCCGCCAAACGGCACGAGCATCGCGTTGGCTGCGGACTCCACGCCAGGGATGGCCTGGACACGCTTGACGAGGTCGCGTTTGTACTCGGTAAAGCGCTCCTCGGGGATGTGCAAGCGCTGGAAATCGACGCTGGTGACCAAGATTCCGCTCTGCTGAAAGCCGACGTTCAGGGTCGTCAAGTTGCGCAGGCTCCTGACAAAGAGCAGCGCACCCATCAACAGCACGACAGATAGGGCTACTTGCGAAACGACCAGAATGCGACGGAGGCTAAACCGCTCACGGCCTCCGGCCGATCCACGGCTGCCAGACTGCAGCAATGTGGCGGGTTCTGCGCGGGTTGCGCGGACCGCCGGGGCGAGTCCGAAGGAGACGGTTGTGAGGACGGCGAGTGCCGTGGTGAACGCGAGCACGCGCCAATCCATGCCGAGATCAAGGAAGATCTGATTCTGCTGCGTGCTGATGAAGGCCACAAGCATCCGGCTTATTGCGAACGCCAGAAACAATCCGCAAATCGTGCCAGCCACTGCAAGCAGAAGGCTTTCGGAAAGCAGTCCGCGAATCATTCGCCAGCGCGATGCTCCCAGCGCTCGCCGGATGGTTATCTGCCGTTCCCGGGCACCGGCGCGGGCCAGCATCAAGTTCGCCAGGTTGGCGCAGGCAATGAGCAAGACCAGTCCGGAAATTCCGAGGAGCAACCACAGGGACGTCTCCGAATCCTCGCGCAACTCCGAAAATCCCGTGCCGGCGGAAAACGCTCCGAGTTTGTATTCGAGATACTTCTTTACTCCTTCAGCGTCGTAAACGGGAGGAATCGTCTCTTGCAAAATCGCGGGCGTCACCGCGTTCATCTGCGCGTTGGCGCGTGCAATCGTCCATCCGGGTTTCAAACGACCAATGGACGCAAGCCACCAAGCATGACGGAGCTTCAGCCGGTTGTTGCGTGGGCTGAGTATGGGCTCGACGCAAATGGGCACGGCCACGTCAAAGGTATCCCCCACGGAGATGCCGCTGAAACCAGGGGGCGTGACACCGAGAACTTCAAACGAATTGCCATCCAGGGTCAGCCGTTTTCCGACGACAGACGGGTCTCCGGCAAAGTTTCGCTGCCAGAATGCGTAGGTGATGTTTGCCCCCGACACGGGGCAACCGGGCTGGTCATCCTCCGGACTAAGCAGGCGCCCAAGAATCGGCTCGATGCCAAGGACGCGAAAGAAATCGCCGCTGACCCGGATGCCTTTTGCTTTGCGGACCTCCCCGCCGGTGGCCAGATTGAATCGTTGGTCGGACCAGGCGGCGATTTCGGCGAATCCCTCCTGGCGCTTGCGAATCTGCTCCCACATGGGAAATGTGATCTGGGAATACTGGCTGGAAAACTGGCCGGAACCCCAATGGCGGTCGGCAATCCGGATGGTCCCCAGCTCTTGGGGGTTTTTCACGGGAATGGTGCGGAGCCGGACGGAGTCGATGAGCTGGAAGATGGCGGTATTGGCGCCGATGCCGAGGGCGAGAGTAAGGACGGAGATGACGGTGAAGCCGGGACTGAGGCGAAGAAGACGGAAGGCATGGCGAAGGTCTTGCCAGAATGAGGCCATTGGACCCCCCCTGGCAGTATAAGACGAAGGGGAGCCTTAAATGTCACGTCAAAAAGTAAGCCGCCCGGACATGCGCCTGGGGCGGACGCTTTCAATGCCGGAGTGGGTGGACCTGGCCAGCGGCGTTGAAGGCGAGGTGAGCGGTGCCGCCAGTGAGGTACGAAAGTACGGTTAGCGAGACAGAAAAAATATTCGCTAGGGTGCATTTTTTTTCTTGCATGCCGGGGCGAGTCTTGTATTCTGCGAATGCGAACTCGCGTCATTTTTAGAGATGACCGCGGAGCGGTCAACGCAGCGGCGAGAGCGAGTTTCCCTTAGGAGGACGAGAGTACAAATTGAGTTCTATATCGCTTCCCGCCCAGCTACCTTCCCGCGCAATCTCAACAGCGAAAAAAAGAGTCGCCAAGCTGACGCTCTGGCCGCTTGTGGCGGCCACGTTCTTCATGGTGTCTGGCGGCACGTACGGAACGGAAGAAATTATTCATGGAGCCGGGTACGGCCACGGAATTTTGATTTTGCTGTTCTTGCCGGTGCTATGGTGCCTGCCGACGGCATTCATGATTGGCGAACTGTCGAGCGCGCTGCCGCGAGAAGGCGGTTATTACGCGTGGGTGCGCCGCGGGATGGGGAATTTTTGGGGCTTTCAGGAAGCGTGGCTCTCCCTGTCGGCTAGCATTTTTGACATGGCCATTTACCCGACGCTGTTTGTTTTTTATCTGAAGCAGATGGCGCCGTGGTTTGGCGTGGGGAATCATGGAATCTACGCGGGGCTTTTCGTTGTGGTGACTTGCGCGATTCTGAATCTTGCTGGAATTCGCGTCGTGGGAATCACGTCGTTGTGGCTCTTCTTTCTGTTGTCGGCACCGTTTGCGCTCGTCGTGGCGCTGGCGCCGTTAAAGATGGGGGCGCTGGCGGATTCGCATGCCGCCCCGGCAACTGCTGGCGTGGGCTTGCTCGGCGGAGTGCTGGTGGCCATGTGGAATTACATGGGTTGGGACAACGCTTCGACGATCGCGCAGGAAGTCGAGCGGCCGCAAAGGACTTACCCGAGGGCAATGATTGCAGCGGTGGTACTGGTGGCACTGGCGTACGTGCTGCCGTTCGCGGCGGTGTATTTGACGGGGACGCCGGCTTCGTCGTTTGCGAGTGATGGTGCGTGGGCCACGGTGGCGGGTGCGGTAGGCGGCAAGATCGCGGGATTCGAATGGCTGCGATTCCTGATCGTGCTGGGCGGAATGATGAGCGCGTTCGGAATGTTCAACGCGCTGGTGATGAGCTACTCGCGCTTGCCATTGGTGATGGCGTGGGATGGCATGCTGCCAAGAGTGTTCGGGAAGACGAGTAAAAGAACGAATGCGCCATGGGTGGCGATTATCGCGTGCGCGACGTGCTGGGGCTTGTGCCTGGGGTTGGGGTTCAAGCGGCTGGTGACGCTGGACATTATGCTGTACGGGGCGAGCTTGATGCTGGAGTTCGTGACGCTGGTGGCGCTGCGTATCCGCGAGCCGGAATTGAAGCGCGAATTCCGCGTTCCTGGCGGCCTGGTGGGCGCGATCAGTTGCGGAATATTCCCATTGCTGCTGTTGAGCCTGGCGATGGTGCAAAGCAACAGCGAGACTGTCTTGGGCATAAACGGGCTCTTGTTCGGGGTGCTCATTATCATGGCCGGGTTCTTGATTTACTTTGTCACCGGTAAGTTGAAGATTCGCCGGACCAAGCCGATTGTGACGGGAGAAATCGAAGAATTGGAAACCGCTTAGTCGATTCTTTCCGCTGAGATTCTCTGCCGCCCGGTTCGATAGAGCCGGGCGGTTTTTTATATGGGTGAGATATACTCAGCAGTCTTTCGAGATCGTTGCTTTCTGTCAGGAGAATTCACACGTGAAATCGCGACGCTTCCCTCTCGTATTCCTAGGTGTTCTGTTCGTGCTGTTTGCTTCGGTTCGGGTGTTCGCTGGACCTGACGCGCCAAAACAGTTCGATCAGAAATTATTTCAGGATCTGCGATGGAGATTGATTGGGCCGTCACGCGGAGGGCGCGTGCTGGCGGTGGCAGGTGTGCGCGGGCAGCCGGAGGTTTTCTATTTCGGGAGCGTGGGCGGAGGTGTTTGGAAGACGAATGATGCGGGGCGGACGTGGAATCCTATTTTCGATTCGCAGCCGATTGCATCGATTGGGGCGATCGCCGTGGCGCCTTCGGATTCGAACGTGATTTATGTGGGCTCCGGAGAGGCCGACATGCGCTCTTCGATTTCTTACGGAAATGGGATGTACAAGTCTACGGACGGGGGGAAAACGTGGGCGCACATCGGGCTGGAGGATTCGCGGCAGATCGGGCGGATTATCGTGAACCCGCGGGACGCAAACAAGGTTTTTGTGGCGGCGCTGGGTCATGCTTACGGACCAAACCAAGAGCGGGGTGTTTTTCGTTCGAAAGACGGAGGAAAGAGCTGGCAAAAGATTCTCTTTCAGGACGAAAACACGGGCGCAATTGATCTAGCGTTCGAACCGGGCAATCCAAAAACCCTTTACGCATCGCTGTGGCAGACACGAAGGCCACCCTGGAGCATCTATCCGCCTTCGAATGGACCGGGCAGCGGGCTCTATCGCTCGAGTGATGGCGGCGATCATTGGGATCATTTGACCGGACCGGGACTTCCATCGGAAGGGCTCGGGCGGATCGGCATCGCTTTTGCGCCCAGCAATCCGCGGCGGATTTATTTGATCGTGGACGCCAAGGACGGCGGGCTGTTTCGCTCTGACAGCGGCGGGCAGAATTGGCAGCGCGTTTCGAATGACCGGCGCATCTGGCAGCGCGCGTGGTACTTCGGGGAAGTCAGCGTGGACCCCAGAAATCCCGATACGGTGTATGTTCCGAACACCACAACATATCAATCGCGCGACGGAGGGAAGACATTCACGGCATTCAAAGGGGCGCCGGGCGGGGACGACTACCACGAACTCTGGATTGATCCCGACGAGCCACGGCGGATGATACTCAGCAGCGACCAAGGTGCAATCGTGACGCGCAATGGCGGTGAGACGTGGAGCTCTTGGTTTAACCAGCCGACGGCGCAGTTCTATCACGTGGTGACGGATAACCAGTTTCCTTACTGGGTTTACGGCGCGCAGCAGGACAGCGGTGCGGCGGCAACTCCCGGCCGCAGCAGGTACCGTTCGTTGAATTTCCATGATTGGCGGCCAATGGAGGCGGGTGACGAAAATGGATATATCGCGCCGGATCCATTGAATGCGGGCGTGCTGTTCGGTGGCTTTGTTGCGCGGCAGGATTTTGGCAACGAGCAAGTGCAGCAGATGCCGCCGACGCTGGCTCATCCCGGTGTTTACCGGCGGACGTGGACGCTGCCGCTGGTGTTTTCGCCGATCGATACGCACGTGTTGTACTTCGGGTCGCAAGTTTTGTTTCGAACGGCGGACGGCGGAAGTTCCTGGCAGGTGATCAGCCCCGATCTGACGCGAGAAGATCCGGGAGCGCCATCAAATCTGGACGCAGCGACGGCCGCGGATGCACCAAAGGGCAAACGCCGCGGCGTGATTTACACAATTGGACCATCGTTTGTGCGGGCCGGAGAAATCTGGGCCGGCACGGACGATGGCCAAATCCAACTCACGCAAGACGAAGGAAAAACTTGGGAGAATGTTACGCCGCCTGAGTTGACTCCGTGGAGCAAGGTGACGCACATCGAAGCTTCGCATTTCGAGGCGGGGACGGCTTACGCGGCAGTGGACAGGCACCGACTGGAGGATTATCAGGCGTATCTATATCGGACACGGGATTTTGGCAAGAGCTGGCAGCGCGTCTCGAGTGGGATTCCGGATGGGAGCTTTCTGAATTGCGTCCGTGAGGATCCGGTTCGAAAGGGTTTGCTATATGCCTGCACGGAGCGTGGCGTCTACGTTTCTTTTGACGAGGGAGATCATTGGCAGTCTTTGCAACTCAATTTGCCGATGACCTCGGTGCGCGACCTGGTGGTGCATGAGGACGATTTAGTGGTCGCCACGTTTGGCCGGTCTTTCTGGATCCTGGACGACGTGACGCCGGTGCGGCAGCTCGATTCGCGTGTTGCGGCGGCCGACGCGTGGCTGTTTCGTCCCGAACCCGCCATTCGAATGCGGCCGGGATCGGATCAAGGGACGCCGGTGCCAATGGATGAGTCATTGGCTGCGAATCCGCCGGAAGGTGCGATATTGGACTATTACTTGAAGGACGAGCCTTCAGCGCCGATCCAACTGGAAATTTTAGACGCGGAAGGACAGCTGGTGCGCCGATTCGCGAGCGACGACGTCTTGCACAAGACGAATCCTAACGACGTGCCCCTTCAAATGGAGTGGGTGCGCGATCCGAAACCTCTTCTGGCGGAGGCGGGGATACACCGATTCGTGTGGGATCTGCATTACGCGCTGCCAAAGGGCGTGCGTAGCTCGTTCTGGGGACCGGCTGGACCATTGGCGGTGCCTGGCGAATACATCGTGAAGTTATCTGCCAATGGCAAGAGCAGGACTCAACCGCTGACGATCAAACTGGATCCGCGCGTGAAAACTCCGCAGGACGCGCTGGTGCGTCAGTTTGGCCTAGCCTCCAAGCTTGCAACAAGATTGGGCGAAGTCTCGATAGCGTTGCAACGGGTCGGTGAGCTTCGAAAGCAGCTCGAGGCACGCAAGAAGGAAGCGGTCGGCAACACAGCACTTTTGGTGGCTTTGCAGGAGCTGGAGAAAAAGTTTGAAGCGGCGATGGAGGCCGATAGTGATGCCGATTTTGGACTTTTTGGACTTTCTCTTCCCGGCAAGAAGCATGAGCCTCTTCCCCAAGTCGCGAGGGCGCTCACAGGTCTCTTGATCATTGTTGACAGCTCGGATCTGGGGCCGGCCGCCGACACCGCAAGCGTTAAGTGGGAAGAAGCTGCGCAGGAGACGCTGGCGCGTTGGGCTGCATTTCAAAAAGAAGATGTAGCGGGCGTGAATGCTTCGCTCGAAAAAGCCAAGCTAAAGCCGCTGGTTATCGATGAGAGTGCCGCACCGCGCTAACCGGAATACGCCGCAAAGAATGCTTGAGTTGGTGACTCTGTTCAGCAGTGATCCCAAGAATCTTAAATTGGTTGCCAGGTAGGGGCGTTCCGGTGCAATCGCGGGAGCGAGGTCCACCCTTTATGGCAGCGAATACACTGTTCGAGCGGCGCGAATTGAGGTACTCATTTGGTATGCTGCTGTAGGTGAGAAACATATTCCGAATCAGGTCTCTCTCTCTGATTGCGCTGCTCTCTATGGCTCTTCTATGCGCCGTGATGGTCTGGCCATCTCAAATACCTTCGCAAACCCAGCAACCTTCGCCCGGCACGCCGCCAGCAACTCCTTCTGCGTCCGCCTCACAAGGAGGAGTGGCGGGATTGGCGACTACCTCGTTTGGCGGGCAAGCTCAACAAGCCGGGCTCAACATCGTGGTGCTGGATCCGGCTCATGGTGGGACGGATCCGGGTGCCCGAGGCACGGGCGGCATCCGGGAGAGTGAGATCGTGCTGGATTTCGCGATGCAGGTTCGGCGCGCGTTGGAGCAGCAAGGTTTTCAAGTGGTGCAGACGCGGCACGGGAATGAGAATCCGTCGTTTGACGACCGCTCCGCAACGGCAAATGCGCAGCGCGGAGCCGTGTTCGTTGCCCTGCACATTTCATCGACGGGATTGCCGGGCACAGCGCGGGTCTATGTGAACTCGGATTTGCCGCCGGTCGCGGATGCGAATGGAATGATCCCTTGGGACCGCGCGCAAGCGCCGTTTCTTGGACTGAGCAAGACATTTGGTGATCTAGTGCAGAGATTCTTGACGCAGCGTTTTAAGGGCTCGCCAGAGACGGCGCAAACCGCCAGCGTGCGCCAGCTTCGAACTACGGCAGCACCCGCCATTGCCGTGGAAATCTCCAGTGTAACAGTGGAGGACCGCGCTGACTTGGATCGCATGGCGCCGGGCGTGGCGGATGCCATTGCACGCGGCGCGGCGGCGTTCAAGCCTTCCTACGTAGTTCCGACTACGGCAGGGGCGCTGCCGTGACTCCACGCTGGAGATTTCTTCTGATCGGCGGTTTGATTTTCATTGTGCTTGCTGCCGCAATTTATTTTCCAATTCTGCGCAGACGGGTGAAGCGCGCGGCTAAGCTTCAGCAGCAGAGCGAAGAACAGGCGCGGCGCGAACTGACGCAACCTATAACGATCAACCCCGGCGATCTGCGAGTGAAGACCAAACTCTTCTGGGCTTCGGATACGATCGATTCTACGCTGGTGGCGGTTACGGTGGAGTTGCCTCTTTCGGATGACCCGGTGCTGCGATCGAAACAAGTTTTGAACACGCTGCTCGCCGGGCCGGTGGATACGGAGTTGCGCACGCTGCCGCCAGATGCTTTGCTGCTGGCTTTTTATCTGTTGCCGGACGGAACGGCGATCGCGGATTTTTCCGAGGCGCTGGCGACTTCCATTCCCTCTGGAATCGTGAGCGAGCAGTTGGCGGTGAATTCCATCACGCGGACACTGGAAGCCAACGTGCCGCGGGTGCAGCGGCTGAAAATCCTGATTCATGGACAGGAAGTGGAGACCCTGGCGGGGCATTTGGATTTGACGGGAACATTTGTCGTCAACACACGGCCGGCTCCATCGTCAGTGAAGCCGGCGCCAACACCGCCGGCAGCCGACAAATCGGCCACGCCAGCGACGGATAAGGCGGCCGTTCCGGCACCCGCGACATTGACACCTGATAAGGCTCCCGGCAAACTGACGCAACCGGAGCTCAAACGGTAAAATTCTTGAGGACGCAAGTAATGACCGCAGGAGGAAGATTGAGAGTTGACGGCCGGACCGCGGAGCAGATGCGCCCCTTGAAAATAACACCTGATTTTATTTCCACGGCCGAGGGCAGCGTGCTCATTGAGCTGGGAAACACACGAGTGATCTGCACGGCAACGGTTGATGACGGAGTGCCCAGTTTTCTGAAGGGCAGCGGCAAAGGCTGGGTCACCAGTGAATATGGAATGCTGCCGCGCGCCACCGAGGAGCGCACGCCACGCGAAGCGGCGCGGGGGAAGCAGTCCGGGCGGACGCTGGAAATTCAACGATTGATCGGGCGCTCGTTGCGCGCAGTGACAGATCAAGAGGCGCTGGGCGAGCGCACTGTTTGGCTGGATTGCGACGTGATTCAGGCGGATGGCGGAACGCGCACGGCGTCCATCACGGGAGCGTTCGTCGCGCTGGCACTGGCGTTCGAACGACTTGTTGCGGCGGGGATCTTGAAGAGCTCGCCGCTGATCGATACCGTGGCCGCCACGAGCGTCGGCATTGTGGACGACCGCGCGCTGCTGGATCTCGCTTATGAAGAAGATTCGCGCGCCGAAGTGGACATGAACGTGGTCATGACTGGCGATGGGCATTTTGTCGAAATACAGGCGACGGCGGAGGGACGCGCGTTTTCTGGAAGCGAGATGCAGGACTTGCTGGCGCTCGCCGCCGCGGGGATTCGCCGCTTGACGGAAGAACAACGCACCCTTCTGCCCTTAAAATTCAGTGCGCGCGCCCGCTAAGCTGTTTCTCGCGTCGTCTAACCCAGGGAAGCTCGCCGAGTATCGCGTGCTGGCCGCCGCGGCTTCGCCCTCTCTTCCGATTGAACTTGAATTGATGCCGCGTTTCGATGTACTTCCTGCGTTCGAGGAAGATGCTCCGACGTTCGGCGAGAACGCGGCGGGCAAGGCACTGCATTACTCGCGGCATTGGGACAAGCTGGTCTTCGCCGATGACTCGGGTCTTGTCGTGTCGGCTCTTGGCGGTGCGCCCGGAGTTCATTCGGCGAGGTACGCCGGGCCGAAGGCGACAAATGCGCAAAGGATTGAAAGGCTGCTAGCCGAGTTGCGTGGCAGAAGAAGGCCCGAGCGTGCGGCGTATTTCGTTTGCGCGATTGCATTGGCGGAACGCGGCCGAGCCATGGCCGTCGTCACGGATCGCGTTGACGGCGAAATCCTGGAGGCGCCGCGCGGATCGGGCGCATTTGGCTACGATCCGGTGTTTTACTTCCCTGCCCTCGATAAAACGTTTGCGGAGATTCCCGCCGAAGAAAAAAATCAGCACAGCCATCGGGGGAAGGCTTTTCGCAGATTGCTCGCGGCTCTTTCCTCCATGCTATAGTTTTGGCTCCTATGGCCACGAAATCGAAGAAAAAACCACCAAGGAAGAAGAAATCAGTACCGGCAAAATCAAAAGCCGCGAAATCCCAGAAGACAGCCAAAGCTGCCAAGCGGGCACGTGCGGCGGGAACAGACCCCAAGCGCGTCGCGGCAATCCTCGCAAAACTGGACGAGGCGTACGGGAATGCGACGTGCGAGCTGAAGCACGAAAATGCATTCCAACTGCTGATCTCCACCATTCTTTCCGCGCAGTGCACGGACGTGCGTGTGAATCAAGTTGCCGAAACGCTCTATAAGAAGTATCCGGATGCGAAAGCGTTTGCCCATGCCACGCCAAGCGAGTTGGAACAGGATATCCGGCCGACAGGATTTTTCCGCAACAAAACAAAATCTGTAATGGGCGCGAGCAAGGCGATCATTGAAAAGTTTGGCGGACAAGTGCCGCGCACGATGGAAGAGATACTCACGCTACCGGGCGTAGCGCGAAAAACGGCGAACGTCGTACTGGGCACGGCCTATGGGATCGCCAGCGGAGTGGTCGTGGATACGCATGTGCTGCGCCTTTCAAACCGCCTGGATTTGTCGCAAAACAAAGACCCGAAGAAGGTCGAGCAGGATTTGATGAAAGTCATTCCGCGGGAGAAGTGGATCCAGTTTTCCCACCAACTGATCTGGCACGGACGCCGGGTCTGCCAGGCGCGCAAACCGAAGTGCATCGAGTGCAACATGGAATCGCTTTGCTACGCGAAAGACAAAACACTCTGAGCCCCAGTTATCGGAGATAGGTAAATAACTTTCTCTCGTCAACAACCGTGCGCATCAAATCCTCCACTTTCCTTCCCGCTTTGCGCATCCACACTGGAAAAAGAGGATGGCGATGGCGGCTACGAGGAAAACGCGACGGAACCCACATAGCTACTGCGGTTTCTTGGCTGAAGTTTGATCCTGCCTGCTCGGCTGTGAACTCGGCTGCTGTGAATTGACGGGCGGAGGGCCCGGCGGCAGTGCGCCCTGCGGTGACGTACCAGCGGGATTCACAATGTCGCTAAAATTCGGCAAGCTCCCCGAATGCACGTCCTGGCTCTGATGCGGATTCTTGTTCGGATCCGGATGCTGGATCATCCCGCCGACTGGCTGCGTTTTTTGAACCACCCACGCACCATCGCGTTTCTCCAAATTATAGGCGACTTGCATTCCCGCTCCCGGAGGTGCGCCGGTCTTGGGCAGGAATACAACCTCGGCGCGCGCCTGATTCCCACTGATGGAAACGCTCCGCAAATCCATTTCCATGGCGCTCATATTGAGAGTACCCACGCCGTTAAGGTGCTGCATGATGCCGGCGCGAATGGCGTCGTTGTCGCTCGGCTGCTTCTTGCATCCGCCGCCAATCAAAAGTGCGGCGGAGAACCCCAACACCGCGGCGACATTTCTCATACGAGAGTCCCTTCTATTTCCATCGAATCAGTTTTCGCGGATATATCTTTTCTGCTGGTCTCTTACAGTCTAGAGCCCGCAAAGTGGGTGTTGGCAATATGCGCCAAGGGAAACTCAAAGTCATCTTCAATTCCCGGCCTTTGGAATTTACGCCGGACGCAGTAATGCTTGTTGTGAATGGTTCGTCGCAGCGAATACCTAACGACTACGTATGAATCTTCGCTGGCGGAGAGCCTCCGTCAGCTTTTCTCATAAAGATTGGAATCGGCTTTGGTCCGCAGGATTTGACAAACGAGGGGGCACGTAGGCTCGAGAATTGGCTCTTGCTCATGCGTGATCATCAAATCTTTGGCGCCGCCAGCCGACTGAATGATTGGGCAGCAAGAAACCCGGGAAGTGCTTTATAATTACAGCGCACCTCATGTCGGGGCGTAGCGCAGCCTGGTAGCGCGCCTGCCTTGGGCGCAGGAGGTCTCCGGTTCAAATCCGGACGCCCCGACCAATCCCTTTCTCTGTTATGAGAAGAAAACAGTTTTGTTTAGGCTGGAATCCCGCCGTTGAGCCATTAGCCGGGTAAGGTTTACTTCGTCCGCTGTCCGTCGAGCAGAGCGCTCGCGGCTCTCACTGATAAACAGGCTGCTCAGTAATTCTCCAGATCGCGCTTCTTCCCGTAGCGAAATGCCAGCCCAACACCGAGGGTCATAAACCCGACCGGAGGGACTACCAGCACTAGCACGCCTTTACTGATGGCCTTCTGGCCCTCCTTGGAGGTCGCCGCGGCGGAACTGCGGCACATGGCGCAACCCTGGCTGAACGCGGGTGGGGCCCACAGAAAGAACGATAAGACGAGAAGTGCGGAGCGAAGTCTCATTTCACTCCCAGATAGAGTATACGAAAAGCATCCGGAAAGAAAAAGATTGTCATCAAGATCAGGCAGGCGACCACCGAACACATGGTAAGCCACTTCATCCTCGATACTTCATATTTTAAGTGCATGAAGTAGCCGATGATCAGCGCGGCCTTCACAAGCGACAACCCCATCAATATCGTCAGCATCTTCACGGGCCGCATAT
>WNFA01000742.1_pt1 | contig 36969 bp, 37 predicted proteins | sample 5400481 | NCBI WGS metagenome assembly WNFA01 (sample SAMN13153340, study PRJNA577476) | soil metagenome | isolation source: 120 cm saprolite under Douglas fir tree site 2 hole 1 replicate 2 | place: USA:California | collected 2015-04-18 | reverse complement strand
TGGAAGAAGCCATTGCCCAAGCGTTGGAGACGGTGACCCCCCAGGATGCTCACGGCTGGTTCGGTCATTGCGGCTACTCGCCTTTACACGAAAGCAATGCCTAGTTTATAGGCTCAATCTTTCTGAAGAGCGCTGTAGACCTGCTTCGCGTGAAGAGATCAACCTGCCATTACTATTTAGACGCGTCCCCAATCCGTTTTTTGCATATGTGTCTGATGATTAGACTAATTTTGCGTTAAAGCAAGAGATCAAGCCATTGACTCGGGTGGTCAGGGAGATGGTGAACAGATCTTTTGACAATAAGTTGCCGGGGTTGACACTCGGTGAGGAAGTTCGACTCTACATGGGTTCTGAGCAGATACTCTTACAGTCCCTTAAAAATTATGTGGTAAGATGAGTTAGGAGGATAATCAAGGGCGGAGGCAAGCTCACGCCCCTACAGAAACACCAAACATGTCAAACATCCATCAATCTACAAACCTTCAAACCGTCCTATCCCAGCGACCACTTGGCCTGGTATTTGATATCGATGGCACGCTCAGCCCAATTGCCCCAACCCCCGATGAAGCACGACTTTACCCAGGCGTTGCCTCTTTATTGCAACAGGCCAGTGAGCATGCGCATGTTGCCATTATGACCGGTCGTACCATAGACGATGGTGCGGCGATGGTCAACGTCGATGGCTTGACGTATATCGGCTCCCACGGCTTAGAATGGTGCAATGGACTACCTGGATTGCAACCCGTGCGGGTCGCACCGGAGGCATTAGCCTTTATCCAACCTGGGAACATGTTACTCGACCTGGCTGAAAAGGAACTCGCAGGACTACCTGGAATTATCGTAGAGCGTAAGCGTATTGGCGGAACAATACACTACCGTCTTTGTCCCGATCCTGAGCAGGCGCAGCAGATGATATTGTCGCTCCTTCAAGAGCCGGCGCAGCGCCTCGGTATGCGCCTGGATCAGGAAAAACGGGCGATTGAGATACGGACTCCCCTGGCAGTGAACAAGGGGCAGGCTCTCTTGTGGTTCATGCTCCTTAATGGCTTACGCGGAATCATCTTTGCAGGTGATGATCATACCGATCTTGATGCCGTTATGGAGATATCCCGCCTTCAATGGCATGGTATAGCCGCCCTCGCCGTCGTCGTTCAGCACAGTGACACCCCTCCTGCGTTGCTCGAACATGCAGACCTGGTTGTACAGGGAGTCGAGGGCATGACAGAACTCCTACGCAAGATCGTGGCATCTTTAAGGAATACCCCGCGATAAATCGGGTGTGATCTGCCGTAGGGGCCGATTTATCGGCCCCCTTGCGGGTATCAGGGGTGGTGGTGCCCACGTGCTCGATAAATCGGCACTCTACCGGGTACCAGGAGCGAGAAAAGACACCTTTCACCCTACAGCTGCTACAAGAGCCTCTAGCGGCTCATCCTGCTCATCGATCCCAGTGGTGGGCGGCAAGGAGCGATCGAGCAACTCATTAAGATCGTGTATCTGCTGTGCCAGCCAGGCATTGAGATCCTGGTGCTCCACAACCTGCCTGGCCAGCGTGCCTTTGAGACGTCGTTCTCCGGGTGTCAACGTTAGCGCCTTGTAGAGCGCCTGCGCCGTCTCAGTCGTATCCGTAGGCGAGGTGGGAATGCAAAACTTCCCCAGTTGTTGGAATGCCCCAACCGTGCGTGAAAGCACCAGCACACCATCACGCTGGTTGACCGCAGGTCCTTCTTTAGCCACCAGGTTCATACCATCAATGATGGGATTCACCAGCAGCACATCATAAAACTGCATAGCAGCCAGTGCCCGCAAGCGATCATTGCCAAAGAAAGCATGAATAGGTTTCCACTCGTCGGAACCATATTTCTGGTTAATCTCCTCAATGATCTTGAGGACTTCAGCATGGTACCGTTGATACACTGGCAGGCCCTGGCGGCATGGCACGAGAAAAGCTAAAAAAATGACCTTGCCCCGCAAGTCGGGGTGTTCATCGAGCATCTGCATATAGGCCTGGAAGCCGCGTACAATATTTTTTGTCGGTTCGATGCGATCCACTCGCATGATCGTCTTCTCGTGTAACAAGGGGAGAATCTTCTCTGTGGCGCGTTTCCCCGCCCGACTGTGTACGGCATGGCGTTCCCCTGTTACCGAGATAGAGACGGGGTAGGCATGTACCTGAGTACAATGGCCACGCCAGCAAATGATCCCCTTTGCAAAATCGACTTCAGCATCGTCGAGCACGGTCCGTGCACCTTCCAGGAAGTTCTGTGCATCTCGCTCCGTCTGGAAGCCAATGATGTCATTCCCAACCAGGCCGCTAAAAATGGCATGTGCAATATTGCTGGGCAGGAAATGCCAGCAACGGATATCTGGCCAGGGGATGTGCATGAACTGTTGTATGACAGCAGACGGATGACGCTGGCGAATCATCGCCGCAGCGAGGTAGAGATGGTAGTCGTGTAACATGACAACGACGTCCCCCTCTTCCCGTTCGATCTCGGCATTCACTGCATCAGCAATGGCTTGATTCGCCACGCAGTAGCCGTTTACCCAGGCGTCCTGAACCCAGCGCATATGGACAGAGTCCCCATTCGGATTATACATGTAATGCTGTAAAAACCAGAGGACCTGGTTGCTGACCTTCTCGTAGTATTTGTGGTAAGCTGCCTTTGAGATACTTACATAACGCAGCTGCATCTTCTGGCCGGGTAGTGGCGACAGCAGTAGACCACCAGAGTGCTGCGCTTCCTTGAGGGCAATACGGTCGCCCTCTGTCATTGCCATTGCGACCCACGTCACCTCCATGTTTTTCACCGCATCGATGAGCGCCGTGACCAGACCGCCTGCACCTCGACGAGGCTTCAGCATTTTGCTCTGGCTTAACATATACTCGACTGGACCACGATTGGAGGCAATAATGAGACGATTGGCATGTATCGATTGCGTGGGCACTCCCGCGAGGGAATTGAAACGCGCTCCGCAAGCTTCGCTGAGGGGAGCTACTATTGTCTTCTGCATAGGTATAGGCCATCCTTTCTCTCCAGGGCGGGGACGAGCCCCGCCCCTACCATACTACGGCTTCACAGGCCGATTCGTCGCATGGTAGGAGCGACCCTTGCGGTCGCCCTGAAACCTTCTTGCCTTTAACACACTGTACTGTCGCACTATGCTGCCCTACTCGTATGAAGAAAACGGGTGGCACGGCTTGACACAGAAACAAACAGATGGATGTACAGTGATGCACAGAAAGACCCATTAGAATATTACCACATTTACGTCGTGTAGGGTTAGTTCCCTAGCCAATTTGTCCACTCAACACGCCAATTTTGATCCTCGAAAACTGTTGAAAGGTTCTGTATATGATACGTATTGGGGAGGCTTGACGGTTTCAATTCCTCTCAACCCCCTTCTCGGCTTGCTTCGCCCTGTACCTTCCCCTGACGAAGTCGTGCTTGACAGTCATCCTGACAGCAAAACGGGGTCTTGGGTAAGACCCCGCTACAAACTGTTCGAGGTGCGAAGACTGCCAACACTTATACGCGCGTGGGCGCTTCATCTCTCTTCGCGGGCGCCTCTGTCTTCGGTGCGATATCCTTCCAACCGATAGCCGAGCGTGCTCGTAAGGCGGGCGAGATGCGGTAGATGTCACGGGCGAGGCCGAGTCGCTCAAACGTCCAGATGAGATATCCTGACAGATCGAACTGCCACCAGTGCAACCCATGGAAAGCTGAACGTGGGAACGCATGGTGGTTGTTATGCCACCCCTCTCCGAAAGCCAACAGCCCAACGATCCACTCGTTGCGGCTCTGATCGTTCGTCTCGTACTCGCGCTTGCCAAACGTGTGACAGACGGAATTGACGCTCCAGGTGACGTGGTGCGTGAGGAAAATGCGCACCAGGCCACCCCACAATAGACCCGTCCACCCGCCGAGCGCAAATGGGATGAGAAGCGATAACACCGCCCAGAGCAAGAAGGTGCGACTGATGAAGGTGACCATCGGGTCCTTCACCAGATTACGGCAATACACGTTGGGGTCGGCCGTATGGACATTGAAGAGCCAGCCAATATGCGCATGAAAGAACCCTTCTAGGGGGCTATGGGGATCGCCTTCACGGTCGGCGTCCGCGTGATGCTTGATGTGCGTTGCTGCCCACTCAAGCGCCGGTCCCTCCCACGACATCGAACCAAGGACGAGTAAAACAAACTTGACGGCGGGATGGGGGCGAAAGCTGCGATGGGTCAGCATACGATGGAAGCCAACCGTCACACCGAGCGCGACGAGAGAGTACATCGTTGCCAGCAGTACCAGATCGGACCAACGAACGGCTCGCTCCCAGAGCAATCCTAGAGCGAGAGCGGTAGCGAGTAGGGGGACAATAACTACTACAAGGATGACAACTTTGTGAATCATGCTGAGCCGCATGGGAACCTCCATTTGTACGTGCTCCACTGCACAAGTGGAACGCTAGTTAGAGTGGTCTGGGGGCGCATTTGTTTCACAGCGCTTCTCATGCGGCTATACTATGTGACATAATGTACTCTAGGTAAACTACATGTTTCTAACAGCGGAAGAAACAAAAGCATGAATAAGCAAGCCTCTAAAGCGCAGGAGCACATTCCTCTAGGCAGGATGAGTGAGACAGCAGCCCACCTCATATCGGCCAGGCACGAGCGGACAGGAAGGATGCCCGATGAGATACCAAGCCCAGACCTTTGTCAAACAAGTCCAGGTGGATTTACTGGCACTCTCCGATTCCGACCTCTTCCACACCATTGAGCAGTGGAGACCTGGGAAAGAACCGCCTGGTCTGTCTGATGATGCACCAGATGTCACCTGGTCTGCACTAGGATACACGCGCACTCCCGCAGCGACCGAACACCCCTCCTATCCACCTGACACCATGCCTGGAGTTGAGCCTGAAGCGCGGGAGCAGTGGCTTGCGCCATCACCACATCACCTGCGCAGGCTGCTGACCGAAATGGATGTGAAGCAGTTTGCGCAGCATGTCATCGCTCTCGCCTTCCAGTCGCTTCATGCAACGCACCCTGAATGGGGCGATGGGTCGACCTTCAATGCTCATCTTGCCAATCACCTGCGTTGGATGCGCATGAACCGGCGAAGGGATGACCAGAGCATCAGGAAGACTCCTCATGGATGACTTCTGTGGGGCATCAGTTGAAAGCTATCTTTCGAGGAGCGTTTATGGGGTGCCTGGTGTGGTCTTCCTCACATAAAACATACACTAAAGACTTCTTGGCTTCCGAAGTTGAAGGATCCCGGTTCTTTCTTGGAGCACGGTTTACTCGACCTCTGCAGTGACAAGCTCGATGTAGGCATCCTCATCAACAGAGGCTGAAAAGAGTTTGGTTTCGTTGGTTCCATCTATGAGCACATACACAACTCCTCCATCGGTTGCATTGATTCTCCCTGTCTCTCGTGTGCGCTTGATACGCACATGATCACCTTCCTGAAAGTAGGTTCCGTCCGCATTGGTCTCCATAGTGCTGTCTGCCTTTCTTAATGTGTTGGGTTCTGCGGCCATTGGCCGTCGTGTTCATTGAGCTCCCTTTGCCTCTTGTTCACACTGTCGACATAGAGGTACGCATCATTGCGAACATCGAACGATCGGACAATGCGATCATCGGGTCCTGGCTTTCCGTCGGCGGACATGCGCTCCCGGATCAAAAAAATCTGCTCAGAGAGGCGTTGGACATAGTAGCGGTCTTCCATCATCGTAATTCCTCCAAATGTTGCACTTCCTTTTTCATCTTTCAGAGAGAAGCAGAGACTTTAATCGGTTCCTGCTCTGTCTGTCCGGTGGCCATGGCCTGTACCTACGGCCACACGGGTTGCTTCGACATCGCTCCGCTTGAGTAATGTCGTTTCTCCATGAGAGGATCGTGTGCCAATCTTGCCCTTGTTGACAAGCATTTGGACATGATGAGGACTCACCGAGTGATGGCTGTGTTTGCTGATAATCCTTACCGCTTCTACTGTTGTAATCCAGTTGTTGCTCATGGTGGGGTCTCCCTCTATTTTCGCATGTTCACGTTTACCGGCTGAACGCCTCTTCAAGAGTAGAAAGGAAATTTTCCTGGTCGCGGGGTTTGCCGAAGGCAAGCCATTCGCGATTTTCGCTGTCGTCTACAACATCCTTCAAAAAGATCCTCATGAAGAGAGCAGGGATCGCTTCTAACTCCCTCTGCATATGCAGGTGGTTATAGAGGATGATCCTGAAATGAGCCTTGCATGCTGCTACCTTACCTTCATAGGTGCATGATTGGGCTAAAGCTGAGGTACTATTAGGAGTAACAGAAAAACGACAAGATGAGCGGAGATCGATAGACTCATTAAGAGTATACCTGAAAAACACAGTAAATACAACAACCGACCTGTCCTTCTTTCGCACTATGTATGACAGAACAAGGCTCTGCTCCTCTGCTCAAGCAAAACTGACAGCAATCCCGTTGAATTGGGGCGTGCAGAGTCGAACAACATCACACAAAAATGGTAAACTGTGAGCGTAGGAAGTGTCTTGTAAGGGGTCCCACAGGGGCCTGGAAAGGTATCCGTCAATGACACGTATAGATGGCCGTTCAAAGACACAACTGCGTCCGGTGCGCCTGACCGTTGATTACTTGGACTATGCTGAAGGGTCGGTGTTGATCGAAACCGGTAACACGCGGGTGCTGTGCGCCGCCAGCGTGGAGGAGAAGGTGCCCCCCTTCCTGGAAGGCAAGGGGCAGGGTTGGGTCACAGCAGAATACAACATGTTACCGCGTGCAACGCACACACGCTCTCCACGAGAGCGTGATGGGAAAGTAAGCGGGCGTACGCAGGAAATTCAGCGTCTGATCGGTCGCTCACTGCGCGCTGTGGTAGATATGAACGCACTAGGGCCGCGCACCATCACGATTGACTGCGATGTCTTGCAGGCCGATGGAGGCACTCGCACTGCATCCATCACCGGCGCGTACGTTGCACTCCACCGTGCCTGTTCGCTATTGATGCAGCGTGGCGTGCTGGCCGTGCATCCCGTGCGGACAGCGGTAGCGGCTGTCAGTGTCGGCGTCGTAGATGGTGAGATCCTGCTTGATCTCTGCTATGCAGAAGACTCGCATGCTGATGTCGACTGTAATATCGTAATGACTGCAGAACACGAATTTGTTGAAGTGCAAGGGACGGGCGAAAGGAATGTGTTCAGCCGTGCCACAATGGACGCGCTGATAACTCTTGCCGAACAAGGTATCACCGAATTGTTGGCGATACAACAAAAGTACTTACGATAACAGCTAAACTTGCACATGCCTGGAGTTCATGTTAGAATCCCACCACGAGGACATAATGTAGTGGCACCCCTTGTGGGTGCCAGGCCGGCTGTGGGAGCCCCTTGTGTAGCAAGAGAGCCTGGGGGCTCTCAGCCAGGCCACCGCGAAATGTAGTGGCACGGGGTGGCTGGGTGGCTGTGGGGGGCCCTTGTGGGTGCCAGGCCACTGCGAGAGGAGCCCGCATTGAAAGCGAAGATAGGCCGCCAACAATGGCTCTGGCGTATTTTGGACTTTATCAATCCCCTGCGTGATCCTAGCCTCACCGTCGCGGCTGTCCTGACCTTTATAGAAGAGGCAGGCCAACGTGATTCCTGGTACTGGATCATTGTGATTGGGCTTGTCAACTGGCTGGCTGTGCGAGGTATCGTCTGGCTGGTAGTGAACTTTACATTCGCCAGCGCATTTCTCTTACGCCGTCTCTGGTGGGCCATGCAGCACCCACGCCTGGCCTGGCGTATTCTGGACGCTATCGGTCATGAAGAAATAGTCATTGGGGGCTTACCCTCCCTCCCTGAAGGTGTCTTCTTGCCGATGTCCGACGGTGCCACTTTTATGGACCCTGCTGCGTTAGGATCAGGCAGCATCCAGGTTATTGGTGAGCTGCCGGCGGGCACTCAGGTACCCATGCTGGGTACGGCAACCGGTCCGATGGCAGCCCGCACCGGTCCCACCGCTGCATTCCCGCGAGCTAATTCTGCTGCTCTCAACGGAATGGCCGCAGCGTCTGCTCATCAAGCCTCCATGCAGTTCCCACAGGCTGGAGCTGATGGCTTCATCGGCCAGCGCACAACCGATGGACTTCCCAAAACGTTCCCACAGCGTCCTTCCCAGGAAGAAGAGTACCTGCGTCAGCAATTGGCAGCCTATTCACGCCTCTTAGACGACTGGATGCAATTCACTGAAGAAAAATGGCGTACTATCAGCGACAGTCAGCTCGGCTGGAAGCCTTTGCGCGGACGCTGGGGCAACTGGGAAGATATCTTCCAGGATGCTTATGCTGCTAAGACCTCTGACCCTATGTCCAGGGCCGCTCAGACTGCCGGTGAAGTAACCGCCAGGCGCTTTGAATTTTCCAAAGAAAAAGGCTCTGCTGCCTCCGCTGTAGCATGCTTCCTGCGCGATATGATGACCCTGCGCCAGGGCATAGAGATGATGCATTCGCCTCTAGAAGACTTACCAGAGACGCCTTCGGTGCAGTCTGCCGTCCGGCCTTCTCAGTTTGCAGCAGGCACCGGCTTGCTACGCCAAGATGGTAACTCCTCTCCCCGCAGAACGCTAATTCGCCGTCCCACGCAGATTTTCGTTGATGCCGATACAGGGAAAAAATAAATCCCTTGCCCTCCTCTCTCTTTGCGATGTACAATACTTCCGCAAGTCTAAATTGAAAATGCGCTGCGCAAGCTCCGCTCCACGGAGGTATCTTTATGCCAGGTAATGTAGACGGCATCAGCACAATTGAAGATGTGCTGGCGCGAGAAATTCTTGACTCGCGGGGTAATCCCACGGTTGAAGTTGAGGTCTTGCTGATGGGCGGTGAGCGTGGTGTGGCTGCTGTTCCTTCTGGTGCCTCAACCGGAGCTCATGAAGCCGTGGAGTTGCGTGATGGTGACAAGAGCCGCTACGGGGGCAAGGGTGTGCTTACCGCCGTTCGGAATGTCAACGAGGCCATTCGCGAGGCTATCATCGGTCTGGATGCCGTCGATCAAGTGATGCTTGATGAAGTCATGATCGAACTGGATGGAACGCCCAATAAGCGGAAATTGGGGGCAAATGCTATCCTCGGTGTCTCGCTGGCCATAGCAAAGGCGGCGGCCAGTATACAGCAACAGCCACTCTACCGCTACCTGGGTGGTGTGTCAGCCCGCACACTTCCCGTCCCTATGATGAATATTCTCAATGGAGGTAAGCACGCCGACAACTCGACCGATATGCAGGAGTACATGATCCTGCCGGTAGGAGCGCCGACTTTTCGCGATGCCCTGCGTATGGGTGCTGAAGTCTATCAGGGCCTGAAGCGGGTACTACAGAGCAAAAAGTACAATACCAACGTTGGTGACGAAGGTGGCTTTGCTCCTTCGCTCAGTTCTAATCGCGAGGCATTGGAACTCATCGTCGCTGCCATCGAATCGGCGGGCTACAAACCAGGTGTTGATATTTTTCTAGGCATGGACCCGGCTGCCACGGAATTCTATGAAAATGGCAATTATGTGTTGGCACGAGAGGGACGCACATTGACTTCCGCTGAGATAGTGAACCTCTACGAGCAATGGATCGACGAATACCCTATCATCAGCATCGAAGATGGCCTGGCCGAAGACGATTGGGCAGGTTGGGCACACTTGCGCAAGCGTCTCGGTAATCGCATACAGCTTGTCGGTGACGACCTGTTCGTGACAAACACGGCCCGCCTCAGGCGTGGCATTCAGGAGCAATCGGCCAACTCCATCCTCATCAAACTCAACCAGATAGGCACCCTGACAGAGACCATGGCAGCCATTGAAATGGCCATGCGCGCAGCCTTTAGCGCGGTGATTTCGCACCGCTCCGGCGAGACCGAGGACACCACCATCGCCGATCTTGTGGTTGCCACCAATGCGGGACAAATTAAAACCGGCGCACCCGCGCGCAGCGAACGTGTAGCGAAGTACAATCGCCTGCTAGTGATCGAAGAGGAACTCGGCAGCGAAACAGCCCGCTATGCCGGCTTCAGTGCCTTCTACAACGTGCCTGCACTCTATGCAAAAGCCTGAAAATGAAGAGGGGGTGTTCCCTTGGAACAGACAAAAGAGAAAGAAACGACCAGCACCCAGGAGCGGCGCACAGCACATGTCATCCACTACAACATCAGCTACATCCTTCAAGGAGCCGAACATGGAACAGACGGCGCAATCGTCCTGCTCCACGACATCGTCTCAGGCGCCTTTGTCTGGCGGAACATATTGCCGCAACTGGCCAGCACCAATCGAGCCGTCTACGCCATCGACATGCTCGGCTACGGCCTTTCTGATCACCCCTGGCAGGCAGACACCTCCATCTGGGGCCACGCTGACTATTTAGCAATGCTGTTCAATCAACTGAATCTCACCAACATCATACTCGTGGGGCACGGCATTGGTGGTGGTGTGGCACAGGTACTGGCGACCCGCTTGAGCGTTCCTCGTATCGCGGCATTGGTACTCATCGATAGTATTTGCTACGAGCATACAATTGCCGAGAACTGGCCCTTGCCGGATATGCATAAGCGTCAGGACCCCGATGCGCCCAAACAAACGCACGTCGAGGACTTGATCCATGACCTGCGTGCAACCCTGCCGGATGGAGTGAATATTACAAGTCAGTTCAAGGCCAGGCAGTTTGAGGACGTTATCAACGACTACGTCGAACCCTGGAATAGCGAACTAGGCAAAGAAGTCCTCTTCCAGCACATCCGTCTGCTTTATCCCAATTATTGCAACTCAGTAGCATCCGATCTCAAGGTATTGGGGCGACCGGCTCTGATCATCTGGGCTGAACATGATCAACAGATGCCGTTAAAATACGCGAGCCTGGCATCCGCAAGGCAGTGATGGGCTGGCCTGGCTCGACGCAACAATCGTACGCGCACTCGTATAGTGACACCCCTTGCAGGTGTCTGGTCTTATGTTATACTAATGATTAAGCACATCCGCTTCAACTGAGAGAGAGTGCAGTTCCTTTTTTTGCACGCAGCGTAGCGGGCAACCTGGCGATCGGTGTAATCAATACTTACCCACTCCACAGGAAATCACGGAGGACTTCTATGACAGAAACCCAGGCAGGGCAGTGGCCTAACTACACCTACATTGTGCCTCAAATTTATACCGTTGCAAAGGTGCGATTGATCGGTCTGGGGACTTATGCCCCGGCAGGCACAATTACCAACGAATTTTTTGCCTATATCTCTACGCGCCTGGGGGACCCGCGCAGTGCAGATGACCTGGAACGTGTGACCGGGCTCACCACGCGCCATGTGCGAGCCAGCACACTCGAACTGTGCCGCAAGATGGCAGGTGCCGATGCTCCAGGCCTGATTGAAGGTCCTGGAATGCCTGAGGATGAGTCGCTCGTAGACATGGCGGTCATCGCCGCCCGGCGCGCGCTTGCAAGCGCAGGTCGCGACGCCTCCGAAATTGACACCATCATCGGCGCATCTTCCTCCGATAATGACGCCTTCCCCACCATCGCCGGACAGCTACAGTTGCGCCTCGGACTTAAGCCCATCCGCACTACCATGCTCAGAGGTGCATGTGCCTGCCAGACAGAGGGATTCCAGACATCCGCCGAAGTATTGGCCGCCAGTTCTGCCAAACTCGTCCTCATGGTCACCGCCGAGGGGCTGCTCCCCAACATCATGAACGTCCTGGACTGGAAGACCAGCTCCCTCTTCGGTGAAGGTGCAGCCGCCTTCCTGCTTGAACGCAGCAATGAAGATACCTACCTCATCAACGGTTCCGATGCCAGCCAGGCGCCAGCCCTCTTCTATCAAACTCCCCTGCGCAAAGACGTGGTCGAGATGGCCGAGGTGGATATAAAAATGCGCCAACTTTACCGGGAGGGCAGGGGCAAAGAACTCAACAAAATACTCTCACAATACATGGTTGGCTACACCAAGATGAACGGCAAAGAGGTCTTCCGTGAAGCTCCCCGTGCTATGGCAGAGTCCGTAGATGCCCTCTGCCGTCACGCAGGGGTGAGCCATGACGAACTCATGCACATCGTGCCACACCAGGCCAACTCGCGCATCACGCGCCGCCTGGGCGAATTGCTGATCAACGACTATGGGTGGCCGCCCTCAACAATGAATAAGCTTGTCGATAACTTCCGTTACTATGGCAATCTCTCGAATGCAAGCATCGCCACTGCCCTGGCCGAACTGCTGCGCCAGGACCACCTGCACGAAGGTGAGTGGATGGCCTTGCCCGCTGTCGGTGGCGGCATGAACTATGGCTGCTGGCTGCTGCGCTTCCACGAATTCAAGCACCCCGAGGCAGTCTTGAACACAGAATGAAGAGGAACACCGCGTCGTACGGGCGTGATTCATCACGCCCCCGCCACGGCATCGAGAGCGGCCCGCAGGGCGTGATGAATCACGCCCGTACGCCAAATGGGTTGATTACGTCAACCTCCGCTCGTAAGTATAAAATACCTTCCCATCCCACTCATACTCAGCCCCGACAAAAGCGTCACGCACCATCATCAGATCAGGCACGTCGGCATACACACTCTCCAGTTCCATAGACGGCAACATCCTGCGCAGCGCATAAGCAATCAGGCTGATGGCCTCAGTTGTGCCATCGATGTACCCGATGAAGAGGTGGTTGTCATGCCTCCCCTGCCGTGGTTCGGCGATTGCCAGTCCATCCAGGCGATCCCAGCGGCGCAAGAGGTAGACATGCTTTGCCTGCACCTTTGCCTCCAACAGTTCATTGATGATGCCATAGGCAGTAAAGCCAAGGTAGTATAACCCTCCCACTGCAGGAAAGATATTTGAGGTATTGAGGTACTCGATGATCTCATCGATGTCAGCAGTGGTTGCCAACTGCGGCGTTTCCAATCCATACTGACTTTTGGGCGCAGTTGTCATGGGCGTTGCTTTGAACGGCACAAACGCACCTACCTGGCGCATGAAACTATGTCTTATTGCCTGAATAGCCGCCGTGTTCATGGATTCGGTGATGAGCCGTGCAACAGTCGCACCCCGCTTCATCGCCTCTGCCAGCATCGTATCGTTAATGGCCGTTGCCAGACCCTGCTGGCGGTAGGCGGGATCAATGCGCATGCCCTCCAGCCAGGCCTCTGTCGCGCTGAGCATACGGAAATGGGCCACTCCCACCGGTTGGCCATCAACAGTGGCAACAAACATTTGACCCTGTGGATCGTGTAGCCATTCGTCCCAGACGAACTCAATATAGTCTCCCCACTCCCACGTATGAGCACAAAATGCCAGTACAGCCTCACGATCCTCTGGCCGCGCCGGGCGGATTTCAGTATAGGGCATAACCGTCTCCTTCTTTGATGATCCTGAGCCGCTTCGCGCTCAGGATCATCAAACTCTTTGTCCTACGCTGAATGTAGCGAGAAATTGAGGGGTTCTTTCTTCGCTCTCGAAAGAGTCATAGCTGGTCCGGGTCGATCCCCAATGAGCGCAATTTCTCAGCCAATGCTTCGGCTTCGGTGAGACGGCGCTGCCCAGCGTTGTCATAGAGGCGCAGATACATCGTGTCTGGCACCAACAAGCTCTCCAGGTGCTGACTCCATAGACATCCATCGGCACGCACTGGCATCGCTCGCATCTCGCCTCTGCCTTTGTCCCGTTGCCAGCCAAAGAGCCTGCGCGTCGTCTCACTGCCCAGGGGGTGTTCATTGGGGTCATAGGCAAAGTACTCTCTCACCCCCATCAACCCGTACTTCAGCGGCTTCTCCTCCAGGTCCTTCTTCCACGTCTCTTCCGAGGCAATCTCGAAGACCACCTGGGGAGCCGGTCCCATCTTGCCCACGCGCCAACTGCGCACGGACCGATGCTCTACCCCTTTGATCACTGCAATGTCCGGGGCCAGGGGATACTCTTTGTAATTGGCCGTCTGGTAGAAGTTGAGGTTGTCATAAATCGCACAGACCTGGCCATGGAAGAGCCATTTGAGCACTTCTCTGAGATAATGCACTAGGTCAGCATGCACTGAGGTTTCCCCCATCAAGTCCTCCTCAGTGGGGTGGAAATCGTAGTAGTACGCTACCTCGTCTTCAAATTGCTTGGCCATGGTGCTCTCCCTTCGTGCGTCCGGTCGCTTACCCAGGTCTCCTACGCCCATCTGTATCCTGTCATAGTTTCGCCTCCCTGGCGAGTCAGCTAGTAGTGTTGCCTACTCTATAATAACATACCCCTGCCGGACCTACAAGCGACCTTGCATGCCTGTTGCGTATCACCCATGCATTTGTTACAATGAGCATACAGTGGAAGGCCTGGTACCCGCAAGGGGCACCAGTACACTGCCAAATGTACTGGTGCCCCTTGCGGGTACCAGGGGCGAGCATCGTTCAGTGCACAGCATGAAAGGTACGGAAGCAACCTGTGTCAAAAGTATACGCAATCGCAAACCAGAAGGGCGGCGTCGGTAAAACCACCACCGCCATTAACCTTGCCACGTACCTGGCAGCCGCAGGACGCAGAGTCTTGCTCGTCGACATTGACCCACAGGCCAACACCACCAGCGGCATAGGTGCAGCAAAGAACATCAAGTCATATACCATCTATGATCTGCTCGTGCAACAGCAAGACGAGATTTCCATCTTTGACACCATCGTACCCACGCCACGGCGCGAGTTAGTCGTCGTACCAAGCACCGTACATTTAGCCGCCGCCGAGATCGAACTGGCAGCAACCCTGGCACGCGAGAATAGGCTGCGCCAGGTACTGGAGCCGATTCGCCATCGTTGCGACTACATTCTGATTGACTGTCCACCTTCACTTGGATTGCTCACCGTCAACGCCCTGGTCGCCTCTGATGGGCTCATTATTCCTATTCAATGCGAGTACCTGGCACTGGAAGGCCTCAGCAAGCTGCTGGATACCATCCGCATCGTAAAGAGCAAACTCAACCCCAATCTCTACGTCGCCGGTGTCGTGCTAACCATGTTTGATCCACGCACACGCCTGGCCAGTGAGATTGTCAAGGAAGTACGCAACCACTTCCCCAAAGAGGCCTTTCAGACCATCATCAACCGTAATGTCCGTCTCAGTGAGGCTCCTAGCTTTGGGCAATCCATCCTCGATTATGACCCCGACTCCCCAGGTGCCCTCGCCTACCGTTCCCTGGCAGAGGAGGTAATCGCGCGTGGCTAAACAAAAGTTTGGATTGGGGCGTGGACTGGATGCCTTGATCACCGGCGCGAAAGATGTCATGGCCCCCCAGCAGCCTTTATCTATCGATGAACATAGCATCTTAGAGGCTGCCATCGATAGCATCATACCCAACCCGCGCCAACCACGCAGAGCTTTTCGCGAAGATGATCCCAAACTACTGGAACTGAGTGCTTCCATCAAAGAGTATGGCCTGCTGCAGCCGCTCATCGTAACGCGCCTGGATACACCAGCACCAGGCATGCTTCCCGGCACGACGGGCTTACCAAAGGCCACCGGCAGCGACTCGTGGTTTGCTGAAGACGATCAGGCGACCGAGAATGCGAGTCCCACGATACCTCGGCCTCCCACAGCAGCAGGGGCCGTAGGGGCGGGAGTGGAGCAGGGCAGGGAGGGGGAGCTTGCCTCCGCCCGTATGCCCAACGTGGTGCAGTTTCAGATTATCGCCGGTGAGCGTCGTTGGCGTGCTGCACGCCTGGCCGGTCTGACAAAAGTGCCCGTCATCATTAAAGAAGCCACCCCGCAGGAAATGCTGGAATTGGCACTGATCGAGAATATTCAACGGGCCGATCTGAACCCGATTGAAGAGGCCCTGGCGTACCAGACGTTGATCCAGGAATTCGGACTGACACAAGAGTTGGTCGCTAAACAGGTCGGCAAGGATCGCTCAACCATCACAAACTCCATTCGCCTGTTGCAGTTAAGCTCCAGAGTACGCGAGGCGCTGATCAACCAGCCCGAGCGTTTTAGCGAAGGGCATGCACGCGCTTTGATTGGTATTTCTCGTGAAGAAGATCAAATTGCGGCTATGGGCAAGATTATCTCTGAGAGATTGAATGTGCGGCAGGCCGAGGAATTAGCGGCTCGCATCAAAGCGACCGAACGTGCGACCATTACCGCTCAGCACGCTACCCCCATCCCACCTTCGCAGCGTTCACCCGACCTTGACGAGCTAGAAACGCAATTTCGTAACGCTCTCACCGTGAAAGTTGACCTGAAGTGTAACACCAAAGGTAAAGGAACGCTGGTCCTGCATTTCAACAATCAGGATGAACTGGAACGTTTATATCGCAAACTGTGCGAAAATCCCCCAAATGAGTGATGTGTTACACCGCCTGATTGCTCATACTAAGATAGGAAATATACCGTTCTACCTGTTTGCATCGGAAGGAGTCGCTCATGCAATATAACCAGATGGATGATAGATGGCATAGTGTACTACCCACGGAGGCATTCGCCCGTACGGGCATGATGAATCACGCCCAACATTCCCTTGTCGAACGGCCCGCAGGGCGTGATTCATCACGCCCGTACGTGGGTCGCCCTGACTTCTCTACAGACGTCATCAGCGTTCTGCTAGTTGATGACCACGCGTTGATGCGCGAAGGACTGCGGCAACTGCTCGAACTAGAACAGGATATAAACATTATCGGTGAGGCCATCGATGGCTTTGATGCCATCCACAAAATACGCCAGTTGCGTCCTGAGGTGGTATTGATGGACATTTCCCTGCCTGTAATCGATGGCATTGCTGTTACACGCCAGGTAACTCAAGAGTTTCCTACCATTGCCGTGGTTATGTTGACCATGTATCGAGAGCCTCAGCAGGTAGTGCAGGCTATGAAGAGTGGAGCAAAGGGCTACCTGCTCAAAAGTGCCTCTTCACGAGAAGTGGCTCGCACCATCCGAGCTGTGTACGAAGGAGGGATGCTGATTGAGCCAGAACTGACCGGAGCCATTGTCAGCGAATTTCGTCGCCTATCCGACTCGGCATCTACCGACCAACATCCCTATGCCCTCTCTGAGAAAGAGGTTGAAATCATCCGTCATGTGGCATCAGGAATGAGCAATAAAGAGATTGCGGAGAAGCTAGCGTATTCAGAGAAGACCGTCAAAAATTACCTTTCGATCATCTTCCAGAAGCTCGGCATTCGTGATCGTACACAGGCGGCTATCTTTGCTATCCGCCACGGGCTCATCCTCGACCAGGAGGACAGGTTATAACCAACGCTGCCTGGTCGCTATCACGGCGGCCTGCGTGCGATCCTTTACATGCATCTTCTGCATTATATGACGCACATGCGATTTGACGGTTTCGATACTCACAGAAAGCTTCTGCGCAATGACTCGATTGGTTGATCCATCTACAAGAAGGTCCAATACTTCCCGCTCCCGCCTCGTCAGCAGAACCGCAGGAGTTGTCAGAGGGAAGCGTGCCTTGAGGACTGTGCCTTCAGCAGGCTTACTACGAATCTCCAAATTCCCGCCTGCTTGCTCTATTCGTTCACCCATAGCCCGCAGACCGACATGCTGTTCCGACCCTGCACTCCTTGTCACCTGCTTTGGCAAAAACCCCTTCCCATTGTCACTGATCTGCACCAGCAGGAGTCCAGAAAGGGCACGTATGCGAATTGCTACATGACTGGCCTGCGCGTGTTTACGCACATTGCTGAGTGCTTCCTGAATGAAGCGGAAAACGGGGACCTCTAGCGACGGTGGCAGCATGTCGGCATAGTCCGCATCGTAGCGAATCTCTAATCCTGGCTCATAACTCTTGAAGAGTTCCCGCAATGCAGCATCAAAGTCCTGTCGTTCCAATGGTAGTGGGATAAGAGATGCGATGCCACGACGCAGATCATGTAAGCTTTCTTTCAGCATATCATAGACTAGCGCTAGGTCGTGTAGAGCCGCCTGAGGCTGCTTCTCGAATGTACGCTGGATAAATTCGAGTTTATACATCGCATGGGCAATCTGCTGGGCTACGCCATCATGGATTTCACGTGCAATGCGGTTGCGCTCCTGCTCGATGAGTGCCTTCTGTTCTGTTATACGCTGCTCATCGAGCCTGGAGAGGATGCTCATGATTTCGTCAAGCGCGTTCTGCAGCTGCACCCCATTTTCAGCAGAGGCGTAACGGCTCCCCTGCGTAGCACCCCGATTTATCGTGGGTGACTCCTTATAGCCGAGAGAGTGTTCGCGTTGGAAGTCCGGCGTCCCTACAAGCAAACCTTTTGCAGATGCCCCTACAGGTATAGGTTTTCCCCGCGAGGACCCGGTAGAAGCGTCTTTATCTGACTCGACAAGATAGGCAGACAACAGCACAATGCTGATGAGAAAGGGACCTCCACCTGGCGGCATTAGCGTACCTGTGTTGTGCCATTCCTTTTGACCTGGGTGAAAGCACAACACCAGAACACCTCGCTGCCTATTGTGCTCTCCTGTGCCCTCGACAGCACTCAAAATGACATGGCCACCCGGCCAGGCCCAGTACTGTTCCTCTTGCAAACTACGTGGATCGCTATACGCATCTGGAATATCCAGGAGACCCTGGGTTCGCAATGCCTGAGCAAACAATCCGTGAAGAGGTATACGCTGGGGGTCGACTTCTGGGCGGGCAACATGGCGCGGACCTCGTCCACTACGCTCCAATAGCCCAAGTACTTGATTGGCTGTATCAAGGGTGAATAACAGTCCCCGCCCCGCCCCAGTGCTCTTGCGAATATAGTCAAGGAGAATACGCCGTCCATGCACGACTGAAACATCTTTTTGTAAATAGGTAACGAGTTGTAAGAGCAGATCTGATGGCATCATGAACATCTCTCCGCAGGAATAGAGCGTTTTTGCAGGTTTGGTGAGTGGGTTCTTAACACCTTTCCTGTTTTCATCATACCGGAAGAGAAAATAGCGTTAGACATTTGGAGATAATGCGTGTCACCCTGAGCGCAGCGAAGGGTCTGGCTCGACGGACGCAGAGATCCTTCGCTGCGCTCAGGATGACAATGAAAACTTGACAACCTCCAGCGCATTGTTTATACTCAATATCAAGACAACGTCTCGATGTACGAGACAAATACCTCCTTATTAATGCCATCACCGCTGTACGTCTTTTTACCCGCCCAAACTGTGGCGCGAATCCATGGGAGAGCAAGTATGGACCTCAATCTTCAAGGCAAAGTCGCTCTGGTCACCGGCGGAAGCAAAGGCATTGGCCGCCAGGTAGCCCTCACATTTGCAAAAGAGGGAGCCAGGGTTGCCATCTGTGCGCGCACACCCGCCGACCTGGAACGGGCGCAAGCCGGCATCGTCGATACCGTCCCTGGTAGTGATGTCTGCACCATTCCTACCGATCTCCGCCACGAAGCCGGCGCACAAAAGGCCATAGAGGGTGCCATCGAGTATTTCGGCGGAGTTGATATTCTGGTGAATTGTGCTGGAGCAGCGCCCGGGCGCTTCCTGGCCGACATCGATGACGAGATATGGCATGAAGCACTTGCACTAAAGTTTCTCGGCTACGTCAGAATGGCAAAAGTGACTATACCGCACTTCCTACAGCGTGGTCACGGGGTCATTGTCAACGTCATCGGCAACGATGGCGTCAAACCTTCTTACTGGGAACTGACAGGGACTGCCGCAAACGCCGCCGACCTCGCAGTCATGCAGGCCCTTGCCGATCAGTTTGGGCGCTACAATATCCGCATCAATAGCGTCAACCCGGGGCCGGTAGACACAGGACGCTGGGCTAGCCTGACACAAGCGTTTGCACGCGACAAGCATCTCTCCATTGAAGAGGCAGACCGCCTCGCGAAGCAATCCATCGCCTTTGGGCGCATCTGCACACCACAAGAAGTCGCAAATGTAGTAGTATTCCTTGCCTCCGACTGTGCAAGCTTCGTGCATGGAGCAGTCATCAACATCGACGGGAATCAGCGAAAAGCTATAATGGATGTATAGCAAAGAAAATTAGGTAAGCGACATGACCGTCCAGTTGCTAGATCACATAGGCATCGTCGTACGGGACATGCAGTTCACACTCCGGCAGTACGAAACAGTCCTGGGGCTTAAACCGACCCACATCGAAACCTATGGTGACGGACTGCTGGACATCGCCTTCCTGCCTGTCGGCCCAGGGAGTGAATTTGGCTGGACAAAGCTCGAGCTATTGCAGCCACTGCGTCCAGGAACCTCTGCCTGGGAGTTTCTGCACCAGCACGGCCAGGGCGTGGAGCATCTCGCCTTCTTAGTCGGCAATGTCGATCGCGAACTCGATCGTCTGGCACACCTGGGCATCCTTATAGGCGATCAGGCATCGCGCCCAGGAGCGGGCGGCATGCAGATCGCATTCCTGAACCCGCAAGCCTTGTCAGGTGTACTCGGTGAGTTAGTCTCCCCTTTGCTTAGATCGTAGGGGCACGAAAATGAACTTTAACGATATACGCGAGCTATCCGTAGGGGCCGATTCATCGCGCCCACCGCCGATTTATCGGCCCGCAGAAAGCCCACCAATGGCCGGATCGATACGTTAAACCTCATCTTTGTGTCCCGCAAGAACAGGATACGAACGTGAAACCATCGTTAAACACGGAACGCAAAGGCCCGGTTGGCTGGATCACCATCAATCGCCCAGAGAAACGCAACGCGATGACGCAGGAGATGTGGTATGAGCTACAACGGATAGTCGCGGAGTTCGCTCGCTCGGACATTCGTGCGCTGGTCATCACCGGCGCAGGTGGTGTAGCATTTGCTGCCGGGGCAGACATCGACGAGTTTGCTACGATCAAGCGGACGTCAGAAGCCGCCCGCGCATCCTTCCTCGCCGTTGACGATGCCTGTCGCCAGATCAACGAGCTGCCCATTCCGGTGATTGCAGCTATCGATGGGTACGCCATTGGCGGAGGTCTTGAACTCGCTGTAGCCTGCGACTATCGCATCGGAACATCGCGTGCGCGCCTGGGTATCACCGCCGCGAAAATGGGCATCACCGTCGGGCAGGGACATATCCGTCGGCTTGTAGGCGCGGTAGGGACATCCTGGGCACTCGACCTCTTGCTCTCTGGTCGGCTGGTGGCGGCGGACGAAGCCCTGCGTATGGGATTGCTGCATCGTGTCGTTTCAGAGCACGAGTCGTTGCTACAAGAGGTGCAAGCACTTGGCGAGCTATTCGTAGAACGGGCACCCGCCAGCCTGGCCTGGGCCAAAAGCGTCATCCACGCGATCATCGCTGGCTCTCCCTTCCCAACAGTCGAGGAAGATATGAATGCATCCATTCCTTGCTTCGAGACCGAAGATTTTTTTGAAGCAGTCCAGGCCTTCCAACACAAACGGAAACCGCACTTCACCGGAAGATGATTGCCAGGAGGAATCCAGATGAAGCCGCCAGCTTTTGAATACTACGCCCCCACGACGGTGGATGACATGCTGAAAATGCTGCATAAGCTGGTGCGAGAACAAAACCGCGATGTCAAGCTCCTGGCGGGCGGCCAGAGCCTGGTTCCCTTGCTGAACATGCGCCTGGCGCATCCCGAAGTGATTATCGACCTCAATCCTCTTGAGTCACAGCTCAGTTACGTCCGCAGGGATGGCGGCGCCCTCCGCATCGGTGCATTGACCCGCCATTATACGCTCAGGACGCATCCTGAGATCGTCCAACACTGCCCTCTGATCGCCAATGGCGTTAACCTGATCGGGCATGTAGCCATACTTACTCGTGGAACCATCGGTGGTAGCCTGGTTCATGCAGATCCCGCCGCGGAACTACCTTTAGTCTTCGCCACGCTCGGCGGCACGGCTACTTTGCACAATGCTCACGGCTCCCGTGTACTTGACGCCTCAGCATTCTTTCTCACCTACCTTACAACGAACGTAGAGCCTGACGAGGTTCTGACTGAAGTAGCAATCCCGATCATGCCTCCACGCAGCGGACAGGCCATTGAAGAGTTCTCCCTGCGTCATGGCGACTTTGCCCTGGTAATCGCCGCCGCGCAGGTCACACTCGCCGCCGACGCAACGCTGCAAGCCGTCCGCTTAGGCATCGGCGGCGTCGGGCCGACCCCATTGGATTGTAGCCATGCTCTCGCGCCGTTAGTAGGCAAGGCTCCAACCCCTTCCAGCCTGCGTGAGGCGCTACACACCATCACCGACGAACTCAACCCACCAGGAGATATCCATGCTAGCACAGAATACCGCAAAGAACTCGCCCAAACCCTGGCCTATCGCGCCATCGATCACGCCATCCAAAAAGCAAGCGAGTAGGGGCCGGTTATGAACAAAATAAGCCGGACACAGCAGCGAATCCGTGCTGTAGGGCCCTCAGCGAAGCTTGCGGAGCGCGTTTCAATACTTCGCGGCCATCGCCGATTTATCGGCCCCTGTCGTCCAAAGGAAGGAGGAACAGTGGCATCAATTTCTTATGAACTGAAAATCAACAATAATATCTATCACGTCAACGACATCGAACCGCGCATGCTACTGGCAGACGTACTTCGCGACGTACTTGGCCTCACCGGCACCCATCTCGGCTGCGAACACGGCGTTTGCGGTGCATGTACCGTGCTCATGGATGATCTGCCCATCCGATCATGTTTAATGCTCGGCATCCAGGCACAGGGACACGAAATCACGACCGTAGAGGGCCTGGCACCCGACGAAGAGCACCTCTCGCCCTTGCAAGAAGCATTCTGGCAGGAGCATGGTCTCCAGTGCGGGTTTTGCACATCTGGGATACTTATGACCATGACATGGTTCCTCCAGCAAAACTCCGCTCCTACCCGTGCCGAGATCCGTGAGGCATTATCCGGTAACCTCTGTCGCTGCACAGGATATCAGAACATCGTAACCGCAGTGGAGCGAGCCGCCGAAATGATAAGAGCCAACTCAAGCTAGTAGACGGAGCAGAGGGTAATGACTATCGGTGAAGCAATCAAACGCATTGAAGACCCGCGACTGCTGGTCGGCAAAGGACAGTACGTTGCCGACCTGAGCATTCCCGGCATGCTCGAAGCCTACGTGGTGCGCAGTCCGTATGCGCACGCGCGCATACACAGCATAGACAGCGCAGCCGTTCTCGCCACGGCTTCATACAAAAAAAGCGTCGTCACGGTCGTGACCGCCCGTGATCTCCCGCCCAATCTCCGTCCCATCCCCATGCGGCTCACTCCTGCACCCGAGGGCGGAGGCAAGCTCACGCCCCTACAGCATGCCCTGCAAATGCCTCTCGCCAGCAACATCGTTCGCTACGTAGGCGAGCCGGTTGCGATCATCGTGGCAGATTCTCGCTATGCAGCCGAGGACGCCGCCGAGCAACTGCTGATCGAATACGAGATGTTACCTGCCGTTGTGGATATCCACAAAGCCCTGCGCGCCGATGCGCCGCTCGTCCATCCCATACTCGGCAGCAACGATATTTATACCATCGTCTCAAAAAAGGGCGATGTGAGTGAGGCTCTGCGCCGGGCACCTCACCGATTAAGCCTGGTAAGCCCGGGATATTCCGTTCAGCGCCATGCCGCAGTCCCCCTGGAGACCCGCGGCTTACTGGCGATTCCTGGTGCGGGCGGGCGCATCCACATCTATGGTCCCACCAAAGTCGTACACTTCAACCGCACCGTCCTCGCCAGCCTGCTGAACTGCGACCCTGCATTGATCCACTTCATCGAGACGGACGTCGGTGGCGGTTTTGGTGCCCGGGGCGAATTCTACCCCGAAGACTTTCTCATCCCCTTCATCGCACGACAACTCGGTCGACCCCTGCGCTGGATCGAAGATCGTATGGAGCACCTCAAAGCCACGAATCACTCCCGCGAGCAAAGCCATTCCCTCACCGTTGGCTTCGACGACACTGGCAAGCTACTTGCGCTGGAAGATGAGATCTGGGTAAACACAGGTGCCTATATCCGCACTCATGGCGTCACCGTGCCCGACCTCACGCAAGCTCTTCTCCCAGGTCCTTACGACTGGCCTGCCTTTCACCTGCTCACCCATGTTGTCGTCACGAATAAGACACCGCTGGGGACGTACCGTGGGCCTGGCCGCTATGAGGGAACCTTTGTACGTGAGCGCTTAATAGAAAGTGTGGCACACATGCTGCACCTCGACCCGACTCTCGTACGCGAGCGGAACTTCATCAAGTCTGAACAGATGCCTTATACCATCGGGACGAATGCCCTCGGCGAGCCTATCGTCTTCGACAGTGGCGACTACAACCGTCTACTTGCCATCGCAAAGCAGCATATGCAGTGGGCAGATTTTGCGGAACGCAAGTCGCGAGCACGCCATCAAGGTCGCCTGCACGGCATCGGCTGGTCCTTCTTTGTTGAGAAGTCCGGATTGGGACCATGGGAAGATGCTCGTGTCGGATTGGACAGCGAAGGCATCTTTTATTGCTACAGTGGGCTTGCCGCGCTTGGCCAGGGTACTGAGACAATCCTGGCACAACTGTTCTCTGATCGCATTGGTGTCAGACCCCAGCAGATCAAGATCATCCACGGCGATACCGACCTGGTACCGGTCGGCAACGGCTCTTTCGCCAGTCGGGGTACAGTGACCGGAGGTGTCGCCACATATCTGGCGGCCGAGGAATTGAGAAAGCGCATTCTGACAGTTGCTGCACACTACTTCGAAGCAGCGTCTGTGGATTTGCAACTTGGGCCGCAAGGTCCATACGTAGCAGGGTCTCTCACAAAGAGCATAGATTGGCGCCAGGTCGCTGCCCATGCAGACAGGATGGGCATAGAGCTAGATGTGACGGTGCACTATGATGTTCCGCACATGACCTACCCATATGGAGTTCATGTTGCAGAAGTCGACATAGATGCCGGTACGGGCCACGTTCACATTGAACGCTATCTGATAGTGTATGACGTGGGCCGTGCAGTGAACCCCATTTTGGTGAAGGGGCAACTCGTGGGAGGTATGGCCCAGGGATTGGGGGGTGCCCTTTTAGAAGAACTGGCATACGACGATGCCGGGCAGTTGCTGAGCGGCACCTTCATGGATTACCTGCTGCCTGGTGCCTGCGAGGTTCCCGATGTCGAGGTTATCATCACAGAAGATGCCCCATCCCGCCATAATCCGCTTGGTATTAAAGGCTCCGGCGAAGGTGGTACAACGGGCGTCGGAGCAGCAATTGCCAACGCCATTGCCAATGCCCTTGACGCACCACCCGATGCTTTTACGCAGTTACCCATACGTCCAGAAATGGTACTCGCATGGCTTCAACGCTTCAAAGGGTCGGATTATGAACATTAACGGAATACCCCGGATGCCGTGTAGGGGCCGATTTATCGCGCCCACCGCCGATTTATCGGCCCTGGGAAATCCACCACGTGGCCGAATCAGTTTGTGAACGTTCATCATCGCACACCAGTGCAACCGTAGGAAGGAAGGTAGGGATATCGATGATCGGTCGGCGCATTAAACGTCGCGAGGATCCGCGCTTGCTGCGTGGCAAGGGCCAGTATATCGCGGATCTGCGACTCCCAGGGATGCTGCACGCTGCCTTTGTGCGCAGCATCTATGCACACGCACGAGTCCTCGATGTGGATATCTCCGTCGCGCAGCACATGCCCGGCGTCGTTGCGATATTTAAAAATCCCGCTTGCAGCCCGCTCGACATAGAGTTCGCACGACTGCCCTTGCTCTTCCCGCACCCTGCGCTTGAAGCCGTCACACAGCAGCCTCTGAGCCGCGAGGTATCGCATGTGGGCGAGCCTGTTGTCATGGTGATCGCCGATAGCCGCTACCACGCAGAAGATGCGTGCGAGGAGGTGCAGGTCTCGTACGAGACGCTCGACGCCGTGATAACCACCGAAGCTGCTATGGCCAAAGATGCACCGCTCGCACATAGCTGGATGAAGTCGAACCTTGCCGCACATTTTCAGCAGAATGTCGGCGATGCCGAATGCGCACTACGCGAGGCACCGATCGTCGTCTCCCTTGAGATGGATATTGGCCGCGTGAGTTGTGTGCCTATCGAGTGCCGCGGTTTGGTCGCCACGTGGTCTGATTCTCCCACGATAAATCGGGGAGCTACAGCGCAGGGACTCACTGTCTATGCCGCGACCCAGACACCGCACATGATGCGTCGTATCTACGCCGATATGTTCGCTGCGCCCGAACAGAGCATCAGGGTCATTGCCCCTGACGTGGGCGGTGGGTTTGGAGCCAAAGAACCCTTCTACGTCGAGGATTTCCTCGTACCCTGGGCTGCCAGGCAGATAGGCCGGCCGGTTTGCTGGATTGAAGACCGTCTTGAGAACCTGCAGGCATCTGTGCATGAGCGACAGCAAAGGCATTGGGCGCGCATGGGCGTGAATCAGTCCGGCGAAATCCTGGCCGTCGCCGATACCTTCATTGCAACCACTGGTGCATACGTTCCCTGGGGCATAATCGTGCCACTCACGACCTCCACATTAATCACAGGACCATACAAAGTTCCCAACTACCGCTGCGATGTCAATGTCTTCTACACAAACACGACTCCTCTCGCGCCCTATCGCGGCGCAGGACGTCCCCAGGCTGCCCTGGTCATCAACCGCCTGCTCGACAAGGCCGCCGACCAGCTTGGTATGGATCCGGCGGAGATACGCTTCAAGAACTTCATCCAGCCCGACGAATTTCCTTACAGCACCGGGCTGCTAGCGCGCGACGGCACGGCCATGAAACTCGATAGCGGAAACTACCCTGCGTTACTGAATACACTGCTGGAGAACGGCTCCCACGATAAATCGGGGAGCTACAGCGCCTGGCGAGAACGGCAGAGGCAGGCCTCTGGCGAAGGCGAACTGCTTGGTATCGGTCTGGCCGTTGCCATTGAGAACACCGGCATGGGGCCACACGAAGGTGCCAATGTCACCATTGAGAGCAACGGTGATGTGATTGTAAAGACGGGTGCTGCATCACAAGGCCAGGCACACGAAACGACCCTGGCTCAGATCGCAGCAAGTGTACTTCATGTCCCGCTGGAGCGCGTCCATATCCACGAAGGCGATACCGCAGCCATCCCCTACGGAACAGGAACATTCGGCGGCCGTACCGCACCCGTCGCCGGAAGCGCAATCCTGCTGGCAAGTGAAAAGGTACGCCAGAAAATCCGCTTACTTGCGTCTCATCTACTCGAGGCGGCAGTGGAGGATGTGGAGATCGTGGACGGAACCGCCCAGGTGCGAGGTAGCCCGCAACGCAGTATCTCTTTTGCCCAACTCGCCCAGCTCGCGAGTGGGCGGTTTCCAGGCTCAACCTTCAATTATCCCATCGAGCCAGGTCTGAACGCAACGGAATACTTCCTCCCTCGCGGTTCGGCCTATGCCGCAGCCGCTCATCTGGTAGTTGTTGCCGTGGACCCTGAAACAGGGAACGTCCGTATCCTGGCGTACACCGCCGCTCATGACTGCGGAACCATCCTGAACCCCTTGATCGTCGAGGGCCAGGTCATGGGAGGCGTCATCGCCGGTATCGGGACCGCCCTGCTGGAGGAGGTGCGCTATGATGAGCAAGGACAGTTGCTCACAAGCTCACTGATGGACTATCTCCTGCCAGCTGCGGTCGAGATGCCCGATATCACTATCACCCATATAGAGACACCTTCCCCACTGAATCCGCTAGGAGCGAAAGGAGCTGGTGAGGGTGGAACTATCCCCGCACCTGCCGCCATCGTAGCCGCAGTAGAGGATGCCCTCCGCCCATTCCACGTAGAAGTCAAACACATCCCGCTCACCCCCCTGCACGTCCGCAACCTGATCGCCGCCAGCAAGAAAAAGGAGACCTGGCCCCTACAGGGGTCCCTTAGTACAGCGTATCACAAGTTCTTTCCGAGCTTTGAGGTTCTCGATCGGCCTCAGGCCTAGAATCGTATATGAACACATTTGTGGAATCCTGTACTTAGTCTGGCGGGGGCATTACCTGTCCCCCAGACAGGGCACCCTGCCTGGGGGGCAGGTATCCCCGCCACTACATTTAAGGAGGAATAGTAACTATGCATTTGATCGATCTCAGCATGACATTGGGACCGGAAGTCGAACCGGTGCCGGGTCATCCACACTTTCACTCGCAGCCGCTCACCACCCTGGAGCGCGACGGCGTCAATAACAGCCTGATCACACTCAGCATTCACACTGGCACGCACATCGATGCCCCGTATCACTTCATCCAGAGCGGGCAAACTATCGACCAGATACCCTTAGAACAGCTCTGCGGTCGTGCCTGGCTCTGCGACATCCGCAGCCTTGTCAATCGTGAAGACGGCGTCAGGCATCGTATCACCGTGGAGGATTTACAGCAAGCCGGTCTTCCCCCCGACGGCCTTGAGGACACAATCCTGACCATATTTTCCGGATGGTCGGCGGACCACTGGAACAAACCTGACTTCTACACGCGAAACCCGTTTCTCGATGAGGCCACCTCACGCTGGCTGATCGACCAGCGTGTAAAGGCGCTAGCGCTTGACCACGGCATCGATGGAGCCAAACCCTGGCCCAATCATACCATCGTCCTCAGCACAGGGCGTTGCCTTATCGAGAACCTGGTCAATCTCGACGCAATCCCGCAGCGCCAATTTACAATGTACGCCCTACCCGTCAAAATGCGCGAGAACGGAGGCATGGCCCGAGTAATCGCGCAACTGGAATAATAAGAAAGGAGTAACCAACAGTGATTGAAAATGTATTACACCGTAATAAAACGTGTTCACAATCAACACAGTTGAGCAGTTCCTTGACAGCCACGCATACAAGTGATACAATGCATGCATGGAAGCAAAGAACTACAGTTCCTTGCGAATACGCAAGGACACACAGCGCAAACTCAAAATCGTCGCTGCTCTACGGCAGGAGAGCATGCTGGAGACCCTGGACTGCTTGGTTGCACAGGAATATGAACGTTTGCAGGAAGGAGGCAAACACGATGCTGCTCACAAAAAAGATCAAACTTGAAGTGAGTGAGCGAGATGCTGCAACCTTGGAATTTATGCAAGGCAAATGCCGTGGGTTGTACAACTGGTGGGTGATGCGGCTACGAGATGGGGAAAAGTGGCCTGGGGCGTATTGCGCCAAGAAATCCTTGCAAGCGAGTAAGCAGCATGATCCCGACCTGGAATACGTCTATGGCAAACTCTTGCATGAAGTGTACTACCGCCTTGATGGGGCGATGCAAGCCTTCTTCAGGCGGTTAGAAGCAAGTGAGAAGCCAGGTTTTCCCAGAGTACGTCCACGACATTGTTTTTTCACACTCTGCTATCCCGCGATGTATCTCAGGATCGAAGGTAGCATCCTCATCTTGCCCACGGGAGGTAAGGGCAAGCACAAGCGTTACCCCAACATTGAAGCCAGATTGGCAGAGGTTCCACCTGCTGGCTTTCGTGAGGTAGCCATATCCAGGGATGCCAGAGGAAACTACTACGCTTCTTTCAGTTACCAACAACAGGAAGCTGAACAGCAAGCGGGGCAAGTCGTGGCCTTTGACCTAGGCATCAAGACACTTGCAACGGGTGTCAACGAGGGTGGTAGAGTCTATCACATCGGCGGCTTCAAGGGAAGTCGCTGGTATAATAAGCAACTCGACAAGATACGCTCCAAACGGGACAAGTGCAAGAAGAAGTCGAGGCGGTATATCCACCTCTCAAAGGCCTATAAGCGGGTCTCTGAGAAGAAACGCAACAAACAACGGGACAGCTTGCATAAAGCATCCCACCTCATTAGCCACAAACTGGTTGAGAGAACTGTTGTGGTGGGTGATCTTTCCCAACGGCAAATGGTGATGAAAGAACATCAGGCACGGAATAAGCATCTCAATCGGGCCGTCTTCAATGATTGGGGTCTCTATGGCTTCACTCAGATGCTGGTCTACAAATGTTTATTGTATGGGAAAGAACTGCTGTTCTTAGATGAACGCGGTACGAGCAAGCAGTGTCATGCCTGCGGAAAGCAGCAAGCCATGCCACTGTACAAGCGGACGTATCGCTGTGAATGTGGACTCGTCATGGAGAGAGATGAGAACTCTGCTCACAATATCCTGATGAGGTTCCTTGCCCGGCTAGGGCCACACGTACCCGATGGTACGCGGTGTGCGGACGTTTTCACCGCAATCACACGTTCTAACACGTTTTGAAAGGCAGGGAATAGTAAGCACTCATTGAGCATTATTGTTAGTGGGATGTAGTCCCCCGATTTATCGTGGGGAATTCCTTAACAAACAAGGAGATAAGAAATGGAGAAGCTAGAAACAACGAGCAACGAGTACCGCGACCAGGTACTCACCGTCGAGCCACACGGAATTGAACAGGTCCCCGACAGCGAGCGCCATGGAAGCACTCGCAACCTCTTCACCCTCTGGCTTGCGGCCAACATGGGACTCCCCGTCTGGTTAGTTGGCGCCCTGGCAGTCATCTTCGGCCTTGGCTTTGCCGATGGTGTTGCTGCCGTGCTCATTGGCAATATCATCGGCTGTGCGCTCCTTGCCCTAACCTCCAGCATGGGCCCGGAGATCGGCATGCCGCAACTGTCATTTACGCGCCACAGTTTTGGCAAGCGCGGCGCCTACTTGCCCGCCCTGTTGAACTGGGTGAGTACCTGGGGTTGGTACGCCGTCAATAGTGTCTTAGGTGCCCTGGCCATTGCGCGCCTGACAACGTTACCGTTCTGGATTTCATTGTTGTTATTGTCGATCGTACAGATCCTGCTTGGTGTCTATGGACACAACCTGATCCAACGTTTTGAGGCCATCAGCGCGGTACTCCTGGCAATCATTTTTGTGATCATGGCAGTGTTCGGCTTGCCGCAGGCTCACTTTGGCTTGACATCACAACTCCCACTTGCCGATCATGTTGGGCTGTTTATCCTCATGACGACTGCCGTGGCCTCCTACGTCTTTAGCTGGTCTCCGTATGCCTCCGACTACGCCCGTTACCTTCCTGCCAATACCTCCAAATGGCGTGTCTTCGCCTCGGTCTTCGCAGGATCGTTTATCGGCTGCGTCTGCTTGCAGGTGCTCGGTGTAGCGGTGGCAACGATCGGCCTCAAACTCGCGCCGATCGATCTTGTCGTCAAGGTGATGGGCCCGTTCTGGGTAGCTGCGTTGATTGCCGTGGTGCTGGGCACGATTACCGCCAATGCCCTCAACATCTACACCGGTGCGCTCTCGTTGCTGACATTGGATGCACCAATCAAACGTTGGATGTCAGTGGTTGTCACAGGCGTGATTGGAGGAGTGCTGGCCCTCTATGGGGTGAACGGCCTTTCAGCCAAGTACGAGAACTTCCTGCTGTTGATCTCTTATTGGATCGGTCCCTGGCTGGCAATCGTCTGCGTCGACTTCTTCCTGCATCCAGGACAAGAAACCAGGCCAGGTCGAAACCTGCGAACGTCGCTGATTAAAGCCTTCGAATGGCCGGGACTGCTAGCATTTCTGATTGGTTTGGCCATTTCAGTGCCGTTCATGGACTCCTCGCTCTACGAGGGACCGATAGCTGTTTTGCTGCATGGAGCAGATATCGCCTACTACGTGGGAGGTATCGTGGCCGGTGTGCTCTACTATGTCCTACAATCGGCAGCAAGTGCACGCGGACGCTCCACACAGAGAGCTGCCTCGTGAGCTGGACCTGGTACCCGCAAGGGGCACTATGGGCCTGGTACCCGCAAGGGGCACCACTACACTACAAAATGTAGTGGTGCCCCTTGCGGGTACCAGGGGGTATGCGGAAGCCGAGTTCGACTGAGATCTGCAAACCCGCGTCACGCAGTGCCGCGCCGAGTTCCTCGATGCGCGGCACCAATTCAGGCGTAAACCAGACTAAGGAAATTGTAGCCAGCACCTGCCCCTGAATGCCGAAGACGGGCGCTGCGATGGCCGTCGCGCCCAGGGCGGCCTGGTTGGATGCTACGGCGTAAAGATGCTCGCGAATAATAGCCAGCTCGGCCCGCAGACTCTCTGGATTCGTCAGGGTTTCGGGAGTCAGCGCACGCAACTCTGTCGTGCGTAGATAGTGGTCTAGTTCATCTTCCGGCAGGAAGGCCAGGAAGACACGCCCTTGCGCCGTTGCATAAGCGGGGCTATGAAACCCTGTATGCTCCGCCACACCCAGGCTGCGCGCAGGCATGAACGTGCGGATCGCCACGAACTCATTATCAGCCCAAATACCAACGACTGCCGTGTACCCGTAGCGTTCTGAAAGCTCCTGCGCACGGATGCTCATACGCTCAAGATAATTCGCCCCATTGACTGCCAGCATACCCAGCCCATACAGGCGCATGCCAAGTGAATAACGTTCAGACTCAGGATCACGACGTACATAGCCTACCTGCTCCATCGTGTTCAGAAAGCGGTGAATGCGCGCTTTCGGCACCTGCAGGAGGTGGGCTATCTGCGTCACACCCAGCACTGGAGCGTCTGCCGAGAAGCAGTTGAGTATCTGATCCACGAAGATGATAGACTCAACCTTAGGCGTTTTGCCCGCTGGCCGCAGTTTGACAGATTTCGTGGTCGCATCCGTCATAAGAAGCTCCCAGGGCGGAGGCAGGACGTGCGCTGTAGACGCGTAGCGATTGCGCCCGACCGTCCGGGGGACGGTCAGCAATCCGATTTATCGAACACGTCTCACGTCCCTACACGCCCCTACGATGCGCGTTGGGCGATTCTTTCGCTTTTCTCGCCAGCCTGTCCTCCTGCTGCCTTGACTGAGAGCAGGGAGTCCAACTCCTCATCTGAAAGCGGCTTGTACGGGGTCTGCTGGGGATCAAACACAACATTGTCGCGTTTGCAGTAGCGTAACCGACCCCAGGTCGCGAGAGCGTTGTCCCAGGCGGGTAGGAGTTGCTGTGATTGAAGATCACCCTGGACTGAACGTCTAAAAGCAAAGAAGGAGAACACCAGTACAGCAGCAATAGCTAGGACCGTCAACGCGGCTTGTATGACTTGGGCCTGCCATGGAAAATTTGTCGGTACAAGCAGCACGATGATGAGAAATGAGCATAAAGCGATGACACCAACTCCTATAGCCATAGTCATTGCCATTGGTGCGTGCCCCACTGGCATAGGTGGTGGAGCAAAACGTTCTATGCCAGATTCATACGCTTCCTGCAGTGTCTGCACCTGATCTGCCTGATGACATACAGGGCAGACAGGTTTCTGACTTTCAGTAGCTACCATAAATGCCTCCCTTGTACAGTAAGGAATTCCCCCACCCCGAGGACGCGAGGGAATTGAAACGCGCTTCGCAAGCTTCGCTGAGGGTCCCTACAGATGGCAAGCGAAAAAATACCGTGATATATAAAAAGCATAACACGTCCTCACGGATTAAACAATGGCCCCACCGTCCTTCCTGAAAACTTGACAAGTCACAGAAACGTTGCTATTATGTCGTGGACATCGTGTGCCAAGGGGCCAGAACGTTCGCACACGTTTTGAAAGGCAGAACAAGAGAAAAGTATGTTTGCAGTAATTAAAAGTGGTGGACGACAATACAAAGTCTCCGTAGGCGAGACGTTAGAGGTTAATCGCCTTCCTGTTGAAGACGGAGCCCAGGTAACATTTGACGAGGTCCTGCTTATCTCAGATGCGGACCGTTCGCTGGTGGGTACCCCACTGGTAGACAATGCCGTCGTGCTGGCAACAGCCACCCGCCAGAGCCGAGGCAAAAAGTTGATTGTTTTCAAGTATAAACCCAAGAAGCGCTACCGCCACCGCCGCGGTCACCGGCAAGAACTCACCGTTCTCACCATCGATGATATCCTTACCGATGGCATCAGTCTGGTGACCGGCGAAGCGCCAAAGGCCAGAGAAGTTCCCACTGAGGATGAGTTGGTAGCTCCCGAAGCTGCCGAAGCCGAAGGCACCGCAGAGACCGAAACAACGACGACCGAGGATGAAGCTGAAGCAACAACGCCTGAGGAAGAGTCAGAGGAAAAGGCCACTCGTCGTCGTCGCAGAACAAGGGTCCAGGATGAGGATAGCGAGAGCAGCACGGAGGAGTAAATCATGGCACATAAAAAAGGTGTAGGCAGTTCCCGCAATGGTCGGGATAGCAACCCCAAGATGCTTGGCGTGAAACGCTATGATGGGCAGTACGTTACGGCGGGCAGCATTATTGTGCGCCAGCGCGGCACCAAGATCAACCCTGGCAACCATGTCGGTGTAGGGCGTGATCATACGCTCTTTGCACTCATCGAAGGCTATGTCAAGTTTGAGCACGACTCACGTACCAAACGCCGCGTTAGCATCTATACCGAGTTCCCCGGTCGCCCTTCATTGACCGACCGAACCTCCACGGGTAGCGCACCCGTAGCAGTTGTACAAGCTTAGAAGGTGTTTGCATTAATATGCGGGCGACTCTTGCAGTCGTCCGCTTCATAGTTTTACGCGGCTGGGTGGTCTGGCGAAAGCACAAGCGGAGTAATCCAGGCAAGGAGTAATCTGATATGTCCAATAACCAGAACAAAACAGCCCGCGCTAGCTTATTTGGCGGTCTCTCTGGCGGAGTTTTCTTCTTCGGGCTGGCAATCGCTTTTCTTTCAGGCCGCTTCTTTCCAGTGCTTCTTGCCACCCGCACCACAATCATCCTATGAACAGCCACAAGTGCAGTATCCACAAGAGGAGATGCCACCGCCGCTTCAGTAACTGTTAAGCGGTTGTTGGCCCATCCGTAGGGGCGGGAGTGGAGAGGGGAAGGGATGGGGAGCTTGCCTCCGCCCTTGGGACAAAGGAAGGACAAGGCATGCGAGCAATCATCAGCGTAGCCAACCGTGACGGCCTCACCCAGTTGGCGCATGAACTACAAGCGCATAACGTGACTATTTTCTCAACCAGTGGCACTGCCCAAGCCCTGCAGGCAGCAGAAATTGCGGTAGAGCCGGTCACTGCACTGACAGGGTTTCCTGAAATACTTGATGGACGTGTCAAGACACTGCATCCGGCTATTTTCGGCGCTATTCTTGCGCGTCGTGACATCCCTGCCCACATGGAGGAACTGCAAGCGCACAGCATCACACCCATCGACATCGTGGCTGTGAACCTCTACCCTTTTGCTGAGACCGTCGCTCGCCCAGGTGTCACTACAGCAGAAGCGTTAGAGCAGATCGATATCGGTGGTGCCGCCCTCGTGCGTGCTGCAGCTAAAAATTTTCAGGACGTGATCGTGCTGGTGCATCCACAGGACTATGCCCCTGTGATGCAAGAATGGCACGAACAAGGCGAGGTCAGCCTTACTACTCGTCGGCGCCTTGCAGCTATTGCCTTTCAGCACACCGCCAGCTACGACAGCGTCATTGCCGAATATTTACGTACCCAGCCTGCTGACTATTTTTCTGATGAGCTGACCCTACCCTTGCGGCGCATCCAGACCCTGCGCTATGGCGAAAATCCCCACCAGCGGGCAGCTCTGTACCGCTGGGGCAACATAGCAACATCGGCCACGACCCCAACAGTGGCGGGTGCTGAAGTATTGCATGGCAAGGATTTATCTTACAATAACCTGCTCGACCTTGATGTCGCCCTGGCTGCCGCAAGCAGTTTCACCGCACCAACCGTGGTCATCATCAAGCACACCAACCCCTGTGGAGTAGCCTGCGATGACACCCTGGTGGAAGCCTACAAAAAAGCCCATGCCGGCGATCCCATCTCAGCCTTTGGTGGCATCATCGGCTGCAATCGCTCCGTGGATGCAGCTACAGCCCATGAGATCAACCAGTTGTTCTACGAGGCGATCATCGCGCCAGATTTCTCCTACGACGCACTTCTCACGCTGCGCCAGAAAAAAAACTTGCGCTTATTGGCGACGCATTGTCCTGTTGAGCCAAACAATGCGACCACGCAGTTCCTCACCACAGGTCACCCGGAAGTGCGTAGTGTCAGTGGCGGTTTACTGCTACAAACACCCGATGCTGCTGGCGAACAGGAAAGGGAGTATCGTGTCGTGACCGAGCGCGAGCCAACGCTGGAAGAGGTAACCGACCTGATGTTTGCCTGGAAAGTGGTGCATCACGTCAAGTCCAACGCCATTGTGCTGGCGCACAAACTCGCCGTGACCGGCGTTGGCGCTGGACAGATGAACCGCGTTGCCAGCGTGCAACTGGCGGTCGAGAAAGCATCGAAGCGAGCACGCGGGTCCGTAATGGCCTCAGACGCCTTCTTCCCCTTCGCAGACGGTGTGGAGGCCGCAGCCAAAGCAGGCATCACAGCCATCATCCAGCCCGGCGGCTCCATCCGCGACGAAGAGGCCATCCGCATGGCGAACCACTACGCCATCGCCATGATCTTCACAGGCAAACGCCACTTCCGGCATTGATACGTAGGGGCCGGTGTACGACCCCGATTCATCGTGGGTCCCATCGCCGATTTATCGGCCCCTGCCGGTAACTACTGTCCCTTCTTATGGCCCTCTTCTTTGTGATGCTTCATCACCGTACGAGCGGCCACTTCCTTAGCTCGGCCTCCGTATCGGCCGCTTTTCTCCGCTGACTCCTTTATGTGCTCATACATTCTTTCTTCTTTTTCGCCTACTCCGCTCAAAGGCTTTTCTTTCTTTTTCCTTGGCATAAATGAACCTCCTTCTCAATACTTTCATTCCAAAGCAGACAGCTCCTATACAATTCACACGATTATGTGAATAAAAGTGTTACTGATGATCTGTCACCTTCAACTCCCGGAGCGCTCTTGAAAAGGTAAAACAAAGGAGGGAATGTTCGCGGATCGCTCGTCCACCCACGCCTGGTGCACCATTGCTCGATGATGAGATTTGATGCATGTTCTACATAGGTCGCTTCCCAAGAATGAAGTTCGTTTTCCCTCCAGATATCGCAAATTTCGAACTGGACTGACTACTAGCGCGAAATGTGGTATATTTTTCACCGAGACTTTACGTAATCTGATATACTCTTCTATAAGAAAAATAAAGAGCAATACGGTCAAAGATGGGAGGTCTTCAGATGAAGACAACAGTCCGTAACCTCGGTGTTATCAGTGAGGCAGAGATTGAACTCAAGCCTCTGACGATTTTCGTTGGCCC
>WNFA01000699.1_pt1 | contig 37126 bp, 35 predicted proteins | sample 5400481 | NCBI WGS metagenome assembly WNFA01 (sample SAMN13153340, study PRJNA577476) | soil metagenome | isolation source: 120 cm saprolite under Douglas fir tree site 2 hole 1 replicate 2 | place: USA:California | collected 2015-04-18 | reverse complement strand
CGTAGGAGACCTGGGTAGTCCCCCGATTTATCGCGGGGAATTCCTTTGGCTCTTCCATGGTCAGGTCTGTGCGATTTATGACAACCTCAATTTCTACCAGACGGCCAATTACAAAGAGTATCCCCTGGCCCCGGACATTGCAGTGATCAAAGGGGTAGAGCATCGGTCTGTGCGCAGTTGGCGAGTGGGCAAGATGGGACCGGCTCCCCAGGTGGTCTTCGAGATTGCCTCGGAAGAGAGGTGGAAGAAGGACCTGGAGGAGAAGCCGCTGTAGGGACGGGGGTAGAGTGGAGTGGTGAGGGGGAGCTTGCCTCCGTCCTTGCCTATGATCCCAACGAGCCTCCACTAAACAGAGAGACGACGCACAGGCTGTTTGGTTGGCAGCGGGACAAAGGCAGAGGCGAGATGCGGGAGATGCCCGTGCGTCCTGATGGGAGTATATGGAGTCAGTACCTGGAGAGCTTGTTGGTGCCAGACACGATGTATCTGCGACTCTATGACAGCGCCAGGCAACTATGTCTCACTGGAGAAGAAGCCGAGGCAGAGGCCAGGCGAGCTGAGACAAGGCGAGCAGATGCCGAAGCCAGGCGAGCAGATGCACTAGCAGAGAAATTGCGCGCACTAGGGATCGACCCCGACCAGCCATGAAGGTCTGAAATGAATCTCAATGAGCGAAGTTGGGAATAGCTGGCAAGGTCAGCTGTTCCCAACTTCGTTTATTGCAGCATAGTATTGCCCCTAAAGTTTTCGCTAACCCCGTGATAAACGCCTGCCATTGCCTTGTAAATAGCCTCACCCCTCGAACGTGCTATGTTGCGGTGAACTTTCACTAACTGTCCTTTGCAATTGAGGAGTTGTAGGCTATGACAGCCCAGAAGCTTGCGATTGTTATACCGGCCCTGAATGAAGAGACTGCACTCCGCCGTTTGCTCGCAGAACTTCCCCAAGACTTTGCAGCGTGGATTATCGTGGTCGATAATGGGAGTACTGATGCGACCGCCTCAGTAGCGCGAGACGCAGGTGTAATCGCTGCCAGCGAACCAATTCGCGGGTATGGACGTGCTTGTCTGAAAGGCTTCAGAACGGCGTGTAGCCTGGGAGCTGAGGTAGTTATTTTCATGGATGGTGATGGCAGTGACGATCCTGCTGACTTGCCCATCATAGCAGCACCGGTGAGAGAAGGGCATGCAGATCTGGTCATCGGTTCGCGTGTGAGTGCGCGGTCTGAACGGGGCGCAGTGCCTCTCCAGGCCCGTTTGGGCAACTGGCTTGTGAGCCGTCTGATCGGCATGTTGTATGGCGTGCCCCTGCATGATATCGGGTCCTTTCGGGCTATACGCTGCTCTCTGTTGGATGAGTTGGAGATGAGTGAGATGACCTACGGCTGGCCTGTCGAAATGCTAGTCAAGGCGGCACGAGTCGGGTATCGTATTGTCGAGCTACCCATTCACTATCGCCGCCGCAGTCATGGCCGTTCTAAGGTGGCGGGGACACTCGTTGGCAGTATTAAGGCTGCCTACTGCATGTTGAGCACAACACTGTACTATGCAGGGACGAGGAGGACACATGCCTGATACTGCTCTTGTGATTATAGCTCGTTACCCAGAGCCTGGTAAGACAAAGACGCGGCTAGCACGCAGTATCGGCGATGACGAGGCGGTTCGTCTCTACCGGGCTTTTCTCACCGACCTGGCTCATAGGTTTGCCGGACAGGTGTGCGATCTCCACTGGGCGTATACTCCGGCCGAGGTCGACTATCAGACCTTCGTTGCTACTATTGCTCCTTCGCTTGTGCAGCATATGTCCTGCTTTCCGCAGGAAGGGACAGAATTGGGTACACGCTTGCACCATATCTTTAAGTGGAGTTACGCGCGTCAATTTCGCTACACTATCGTCATTGGCTCGGACTCGCCGCATATCAGCCTGGATATCGTTGCACATGCACGCACAGCACTTGATGATGCCGATGTCGTGCTTGGACCTGCGGATGATGGTGGCTATTACCTGATCGCCATGCACAACCCATATGATGTCTTTAGCGGCATTCCTATGAGTACGAGCGTGGTAATGCAAATGACGATAAAGCTAGCAGAACGTCAGGGCTTGAAGGTACATCTGCTGAAACCATTGTTTGATGTTGATGAATTGCCCGATCTCTTGCGTCTAGGGCGGTTGCTACGGGCGGATGCCTCACTTGCACCTGCTACTGCCTCTCACCTGGCCACCATGAAGGTGCTTATATGATGCCAAGCTGGTAGTATTCATGCGTATGGCGCTGGGATCGACCACAGCCGCGCTGATCAACATAAATCAGTTGGGCACTCTCACTCACCGGATCGAGCCAGGGGCGCAGGTAAGTGTGGTCAAATCCTGGCCCACCATGCAATATGATCAGCGTCGAGTCCACTGCCCACCACGTCGAAATAAAGTTCTGTCCCGTTAGTAGCTCCCCGATTCATCGTGGGAGTCTCATGTGGCAACTCCTTCGGATTCCTCTTCCCTTGGTTCCTCGGTAGATAGTAGACTAACCAAGGGTTTCGTTTGCCTCTTTTGCTGCTTGGCATGTAGACGTCGCTGATGCAGGCGTTGCATACCTTTATCTGTTTTCACCTTTGGAAGCAATCGAACAGCGGATGCTAGCAGGCCAAAGGTGGGGCCGTAGATACCTATGGCAGGAATTGCTAGCGAGAATAGCAGTCCCCCGATCAAGCCGAAGTCGTAGATAGCAATCGACACCGCAGGAAGCAAGAATTGGCGTTTGCCATTAAGGACAGCAGTAGCGATTGTACCAAGTCCAAGAATCAGTGGGTGCATGAGCATGATGCGTGTCAATCTGAGACTCCCCATGCATAAATGCAAGGGGGTTCTGATCGGCTCCCCCTCAATTGCTTTCACCTTCGGGGTGCAAACGCTTCACAGTTCAGACTGTCTCAGGCAGCCCGTCCACGGGCCGAGCTTCATGCTCCCGTGGCACCTGTACTGTGACCATACAGGCCAGCCCTTCGGCTGAGGAAGTGCACGCCCCGCGTACATTTCCTGGTGTTTGTGTGAGTCCACTGGACTCAACGAGTTCTACATCTCGTTCGTCTTTGGTCAACACGGTCGTGTTCTTACCTCTGGCCCTGCGCCAGAGAACCCACAAACGCGATTGGGTTGTCAAGGTACTGAAGAGAATATAGCAATATTGGAAACGTGCGAACACGCACCTATTGGTACGTGTTCGGGGTGGAGAGAGTTCCTGTCTGCGGACAGCATTTCTTTTCTTTTCATCCCCATAGCTAAAGCAGGGGGCTTTCAAGAAATGAACAGTCACACTGTGTCACCCTGAGCGCAGCGAAGGGTCTGTCTCGATAGGCAGAGAGATGCTTCGCTGCGCTCAGCATGACAGGGCTGGACCTTGCTGTTGGTTAGGAACTGTCAAGTTCATTTGAACCATGCCTTATAATAGGATTTGGTTTGGAGCCATTATACTCATCGGCTCCTCTACTGGCTAGTAATAGTTCTCAAAGTACTTTTTTGAGTGGTTTACACTTTATCCTTCTGTCTTGACAATATGGTCTCCAATGATGAGAATAGTGTACGTAAGCCTCTTGCATATAACAAGGAGCATGTAACGCCATGTATACGAGACTTTGGCGTGACGCCGGGTTATCTGCCACCAGGGTCAATGAATGCGATAACCGACGTCAAAGGTGTGTGCGAAGGCCATAGGGCCGTAGCAGAGAAATTGACATTAGTACTATTGTCGACGAATCTAAACGATATGTCTCTTGATTCATTGTATCTTCATGGGCTATACTGACAACAAACTTGTTGTGCTTACACACCAAGGTACAATATGAAACAACCACAACCGTAGTATAAGCCCAACAGTTCTAGAAGGATAAAACAGCGCTTCATGGAAATACCACCACAAAACAACCCTGAACAAACAGGACCGGACTCGCCGCGTTCACCACAGAAGACAACAAAGAGGCGAATCAGCTTGATACGCTATGGTGTGCCTGCACTGGTCGTACTTTTGATTGTAGCCTTTCTTGTGCTGGTGATAAGGCATGCTGTGAGCCTCAACTTTGGTATCAGCAACACACAGGATAGGCCGATTAGTGATGTGCTCAATCTCGCGGATCACCATCAATTGAAGTCGGTGACGATCAGTGGAGATGATATTTATGCCGCTGGTACTGCAGGTCAACAGTATCATGCAACCAAAGAAGATGGAGAGGCGGTCACAGAGATATTTCGCCGAGCAGGCGTCACCGTCTATATTGACAATGGACAACGTACACAATGGGGACAGGTGGTGATAGATGTAGTCCTGGTGGGTCTGATCGTTGGTGCGTTGCTGTTCTTCTTGCGGCGCGGTGGTGCAAGTGGTCAGGCTGCTACCTTTACACGTTCAAGAGCCAAACGTTTCAATGAGTCGCGCCCTTCCACCCTCTTTAGCGATGTTGCCGGTGTCGAAGAGGCAAAAATGGAGCTGGAGGAGATCGTTGAGTTTCTGAAATACCCGGCGCGCTTTACAGCCATGGGTGCGCGTATCCCCAAGGGTGTGCTCTTAGTCGGTGCGCCAGGGACAGGGAAGACGCTCATCTCTCGTGCGGTGGCAGGCGAAGCTGATGTATCCTTCTATAGCATAAGTGGCTCCGAGTTTGTGGAGATGTTTGTTGGTGTTGGCGCGGCACGAGTGCGCGATCTGTTCAAAGAGGCCAAAACACACGCACCGTGCATTGTCTTCATCGATGAAATTGACGCCGTTGGCCGCCAACGTAATGCTTCTGGCACCGGCGGCAATGACGAACGCGAGCAGACGCTCAATCAGTTGCTGGTCGAGATGGATGGCTTTGACAGGCACACCGACGTCATTGTCATCGCTGCCACCAATCGCCCGGACGTGCTCGACCCCGCGCTGCTACGCCCTGGACGTTTTGATCGCCAGGTAATGCTTGATAAACCCGACATTCGGGGTCGTCTTGCTATCCTGGAGGTGCATGCAAAAGATAAACCACTGGCCGACAATGTAGCCTTGTCCGAAATAGCACGTCAGACCGCCGGCTTCTCAGGTGCAGATCTGGCCAACCTGCTGAATGAGGCTGCATTGCTGGCTGCGCGTCGTGGGCAGGACGTGATTCACAAGCCTGAACTTGAGGAGTCGATTTTGCGCGTCATGGTGGGTCCAGAACGCAAGAGCCGCGTGATCACTGATGCTGAGAAAGCCATTATCGCCTATCACGAAGTGGGGCATGCAATCGTGATGCGCTCGATGCCTGGTGCGGATCCCGTGCGGAAGGTTACGGCGATTGCGAGAGGGATGGCCCTGGGCATCACAGTGCAAGCACCGGCTGAAGACCGCTACCTGATGCGTCGTTCGGAGCTACTGGCCAGAATGGCCGGAGCAATGGGCGGGCGTGCTTCTGAAGAGATCATCTTCGGCGATATTACGACTGGGGCCAGCCAGGATATTGAGTATGTCACAAATGTGGCCCGGCGCATGGTCTGCGAATTCGGCATGAGTCCATTGGGCAATGTCCTGCTCAAGATGGAGTCAGAGGGTACTCCCACGATGAATCGGGGAGCTACAATCAGTCCAGAGACGGCAGCCAGAATAGATAAAGAGGTGTCACTGCTGGTCGCACAGGCCTATGATACTGCGCTCACTATCTTGCGCGAGAAAAAGGACAAACTGGTCGCCATCGCCGAGCATCTGATCGAGGTCGAAACGATTGACGGCGCAGAACTCGATGCTATGCTGTTTGCAGCTCAGTAGTAGAGAATCCAGCTATGCGAAGTGTGACTCGTACGTTCATCGCTCTCGATTTGGGTGAGTCTGTGCGACGTGTGCTCGCTGGCATCATCCGCCAGATGGCTCAGGAATTGCCTGTTATTCGTTGGGTTGATGCGGCGGGTATTCATCTCACGCTTGCATTCCTGGGCGATTTGACGGACGAACGGTTGGTAGAGGCGATGCATGCTGCCGAATCAGCAGCGCGCCAGGTGACGACTTTTGCAATTCGTCTCTCGCACCTGGGGGTCTTCGATTCGCTGCATCATCCCCGTGTGCTTTGGATGGGCATTGATGAACCATCCGGCAGTCTGCAGCAGCTGCACCGTGCACTCAATCTAGAGCTTGAACAGCGGGGTTTCGCGATAGATACACGACCATTCTCCCCTCATCTCACGCTGGCACGCATGAAGGTATCCCTCAAGCCCGATGAGCGACAGCGTTTGCAGCGCTTACTAACAGAGACGAGGGTTGCCGATTCTTCATCCGTGCATCGTGTCGATCAGTTGTGTGTAATGAAAAGCGAACTTTTGCGGTCGGGTGCAAGGTATACATATCTGGGGGATTATGTTCTCGGTGGGTAAAGGGTACGCGTATGATTTTTGCGTACGGGCGTGATTCATCACGCCCGTACACACGTCTGGCGGGTGAGCAAGGCTTGACAAACCACTGCTTCATCGTGTATCCTCATAACCAATGAAGGAACTGAACATTCAGGCAATGCCGCCGATGTAGCCTCCATGCAGCTCACTCAGCACGAGCATTACGTTTCAGCATAGATATCTTTGGAGCGACACATGTCCCTATTCCTTGTCGGCTTTGGAATTCCCCTCGATAAATCGGGGGACTACACAAGCATCACCATTATTGGCCTTACCGGGCTATATGGCCTGGTAGGGCTGACTACAGGATGGACAGACGCAAGCATGGCACGGGGAGACTAAAGGGGGCAATGAAGCAACCAATCCAAAGCTGGTACCTTAACGAGGATCTCCCCATGCGGGTGGTCCTCTTTTTTATGGTTTGCGAAAGGAGGAATGGCACTGTTACTTTCGTCGTATCGTAGTTACATTTGATGATAAAGATGATAGAATAGGCGCACTATTAAAGAAAGGGAACATCATGCGTTCTTCATCAGAAAGGCAGGTTGCCACCGATGGCACTGGTATTACCTGCCTCAGTTACTGTTCAGGTCCCAGCTACGTCAGCTAATTTGGGGCCGGGCTTTGATAGCCTTGGATTAGCAGTACAACTCTACAATCGTTTTGAAGTGGAGGAAGTGCCCTGGCGCGAGGTTGCCGCCGCACGATCCTCACAGCCGTCTATTGAGATTCAAGGGGCATTAGGCGCAAACCTCTCCACCGGCCCGGATAACTTGTTTTTCCGTGCCTTTGTCGCACTCTTCCAACGCCAGCAGGCGGATCTACCCGCTGTACGCATTCGTATGTCTATCAACGTTCCACCAGGATGCGGCTTGGGGAGCAGCGCTACCGCCGTTGTCGGAGGGCTAATGGCGGCGAATGAGTTCCTGCGTTCTCAGGGGTTGGCTCTTGCTAAAGAAGACCTGCTAGAGATGGCGGTGGAGCTTGAAGCAGGAAACCATCCCGACAATGTCGCGCCGGCACTGCTTGGAGGACTTGTTGCGACCACCAAGGTTGAGGGGAAGGTCCATGCAATAAAAACGCAGTTCCCAGATGCACTCAAAGCCGTCATCTTCACACCTGCGTTTCCTATGGACACTGTGGCGGGTAGGAAGCTGTTGCCCGCCAATTACTCAAAGGCCGATGTGACGTTTAACACCGGACGTGTGGCGCTCCTTTTAACGGCATTGCAAACGAGACGCTACGAACTGATCGGCGAGGCGATGCGGGATCGTTTGCATCAGCCCTACCGCCAGGCGTTATTCCCTGCCATGCCAGATATCATCGATGCGGCCATTGCTGCGGGTGCGCATGGTGCCTGTCTTTCCGGTGGCGGTTCATCGTTGATTGCGTTGGCCAGTTCCCATTTTCGGGACATACTACAAGCGATGCAGGAAACTGCCCGCACGTTAGGTGTAGAGGGAAAGGGTATGATTTTACGGGCTGATCAGGTTGGCGCTCGCGTACTCAACACGCCGCGTAGCCGCGTACGTAAAGAAGTGAGTGCACGCAGTCAAGGAAGCGAGTTTCCATTGTGATGAGTAAGGCCAACGTTGCAGAGTTATCGACAATCTCGTTGCGCTGTGTAGAATGCAATGCCCTCTACCCTGCGGTCGAGCCTGGGTGTCCCCCCCGCTATCGTTGCGATTGCGGGGGAGTACTTGATGTCGAGACAATGTTTCGTCTGTCTGAACAAGCTGCGCTGCCTGTAGCTGCTGCCTGGCGTCAGCTTTTTGACGAACGTGCTTCACGTCCTCCTACCTGGCCCATCAGCACGGAGGAACTCGATTTACTACTGGATCGCAGTGGCGTCTGGCGCTATCGTGAACTGATACTGCCCATTCCCAGGCAGTATATCATTAGTCGGCCGGAAGGCAACACAGGACTCTACCCAGTTGGCACAGAAAATTGTGGACCCGAGCGTGCTGGACATCGACAGATTGGCCTTTTTGCAGGACTTGAGCGATGCTTCCTCAAGCACGAGGGAGAGAACCCCACAGGCAGCTTCAAAGATCGCGGTATGACCGTGGGCGTAACAATGGCAAACCTGCTTGGAGCGCATACGGTTGCCTGCGCTTCAACAGGAAACACTTCAGCAGCGTTAGCCTCGTATGCAGCCCAGGCGGGTATGCGCAGTATAGTCTTCTTGCCTGCTGGCAACGTTGCTGCCGGCAAGTTGGCTCAGTCACTTGCCTATGGCGCTACGACTATTCAAATTAACGGCGATTTTGATGATGCTATGCGCCTGGTCGAACAGGTGTGTAACGAACTGGGTATCTATCTGCTGAATTCGCTCAATCCTTTCCGTATCGAAGGTCAGAAGGCCATTGGCTTTGAATTATTGCAACAGCTTGACTGGCAGGCCCCCGACTGGCTGGTGCTCCCAGCAGGCAACCTGGGCAACACATCAGCGATTGGTAAAGCGCTCCGCCAGGCTCACCAGCTCGGTCTTATTGGGCATATGCCGCGCATTGCCGCCATTCAGGCTGCAGGAGCGAATCCCTTCTACCGCAGTTATATGCTTGGATTTAGCAAACAAGAACGTGTCCAGGCCCATACCGTTGCTTCAGCCATTAAGATTGGCAACCCTGTGAGCTATGCACGCGCCCGCCGTATCATCGAAGAGAGCGATGGAATTGTTGAAGAAGTGAGCGACGAGGAAATATTGGCCGCGAAAACCGTGATTGATCGGTCCGGCATCGGCTGTGAACCTGCTTCTGCTGCAACATTGGCGGGTATACGCAAACTTGTCGCCCGGGGTATCATCAAACGTGATACATATGTCGTCGGCATCCTGACCGGCCACCTGCTCAAGGACAGCCAAACAGGTAGTTTCCAGCACAACGAAGGTATTGTGGTGGAAGCAGACATAGATGCAGTCAGGAGCGTCTTAGATAGAGGATGAGTCTCAAGCTACCAAGTAAACACACATCAAATACTGATGCTCCATCGCCAAACCATGGGCCCGCAATACGCTCGTGGTTGTTGTGGTTTGCCTCATCCATTGCCAGCGCCTGGGAAGTTATTCTTATTCTATTGGTAGCCGGCTTCTTGCGCTTCTACCAGATCAATACGACCGAGTTCGATGAGGACCAGGCGCAGCTCTTCCGCATGGCCTATGACGCAGTACATCACGCTCTACTGCCCACGACGAGCAACGCTGCTTCCATTGGTATCTCCAACCCCCCGGGTGTAATCTACCTTTTTATGCCATTGGCCGCGTTGAGTGCAAAACCGCTCTGGGGAGCAATGTTAGTAGGAGTTTTTACAACTGCAACGGCTTTGCTCACCTATTTCTTTACACGCCGCTATTACGGGCGATTCGCGGGTATCGTTGCTGCTCTGCTCTATGCTACCGCTGCCCGGCCACTCACTTATGCACGCTTCATCTGGCAGCCCAACCTGATGCCGCCATTCGTGGTCTTGTTCATATTTGCCCTCTTCTGGGGCGTCGTCGAGCGACGTAAGGGGTGGCTGTTCGCAGCTCTCTTCTTGTTCGGCATCCTCTACCAAATGCATCCGACCACGCTCTTGCTCGCTGTGCCGCTGCTCGCAGCAATCGTACTTGCACCTGGAACATTGCGTTGGCGTGACCTCGCTTTCGCCTGCGCCGCATTGCTCGTCATCTTCTTCCCCTATCTCATCTGGGAAGCCTACACGGGTTTTGCCGATATACGCACCGTACTCATGTTGGCAAAGCAACACGCGCATATTGATACTCAGGCAATCCATCTGTATCGTACCTTCCTCATTCCCTTTGATACCCCACCAACGGATATACGCTCGCTAGTGCGTATGCTTGCTCCCATGCTCTCCTGGCTCTCTATCGCCGTGCCACTCCTCACGCTAGGCGGAATCGCCACGGCGGGTTTATTGTCGTTGCGGTCGGCGAGTGGGCAAAGTGCCAAGGTGGACGAAGCACCAGGGCGACCGCAAGGGATCGCCCCTACCATACACGAAGACAGCGTTCCGGCCGCACAAGAAGCAACGGGCGTGGGTAAACGTAGTATGGTAGATGAGCCCGCAGGGCGACCGCAAGGGATCGCCCCTACCATACACGAAGACAGCGTTCCGGCCGCACAAGAAGCAACGGGCGTGGGTAAACGTAATATGGTAGGGGCGGGGGACCCTGTCCGGGGGACAGGTAATGCCCCCGTCCTGTCTTCGCTACGTAACTGGTGGGCAGACCTGCGCGCCACACCTTATAGATGTGGGTTGATCCTGCTACTTGTATGGCAGATCGTGCCGCTGCTGATCCTCTCGCGCCACTCCGTTCCTCTCCACTCACAGTACTTTTTCATGTTTCTACCCGGGCCGTTTGTCCTGATCGGTCTCTTCCTGGCTAAAGTAGTCGAGTGGCTGCGTGGGCGAGAGCAGAGAAGCCAATGGAGTCTCCTGCGTTATGCTGTATATGCCATAGCCGGTCTTGTAATCGTCGCACAACTGGTGGGCAGTACGGCGGCAGTAATTGACACCAGTAGCGGGAACTTCGATGATCGTGGTTTCCAACCCTATCCTTACCACAACGATCTCCGCTCTCTGCAACATGCACTCGGCGAGGCCGACCAATTAGCGCAACAGCATCATCTCAGCAGAATCTACATCACCACCGATGCGGCCACGCAAACCGCACTGCGCTACCTGGCCGAACAAATGCAAACTCCCACCACACTCTTTGACGCCACGAATTGCCTTGTGCTCCCTAATCCTGCTGCTGGCCCGGCCGTGCTGCTGGTGGGACCTTACGATGGGTTAACGAATGCTCTATTAAGCCAGTTTGCTTCGGCAACGTTAATTGATCAGCCGATACGCCCGGCGGGTGCTCCGTTTCGCTTGTATATTGTCACGTCTACTCCCACACAACCCTCTTCGCAGAACACATTTACAGGCAACCTGCAACTGCTTGGTACTCAAGCACAACAGATGAGTTTCAATAATTCGCCATGGTTGGTCACGCGCTGGAGTCTCATGCATGCAGAACAACCGAGCTTTCGCACGACGTATAGTTATACGCTGAAGGCGCTGCCCAATGGCAATAGTGCTAAGAGCAGTCAGAACAAGTGTACTTTTACAGCCATACGGGCCGGTGATCAGCTCCTGGTCGCTTTCGGCTTGCCTAAGGGCAGTTCTGCATCTACCTCGGTGACGATAGAAGCACAATCCTTCACGACGATCCCTAATAATCCGGTATATGGTCCATTTCACCTGGAGACGGATGGCGATGAAAATATAGCCAGGATGATACTACAGACAACGGACGGCGGAGATAGTATCACTGTCCCTACTTCGTAGAGGCTGGCCTTGAGAACAAAGCTACGCGGGCATACCTGTCCCCCGGACAGGGTTCCACAGGGGTCCCTACGGATACGTTTCCTGCACCTTGCTTTCGCTAACACCTGGGAAATCTACCTTATTCTGCTGGTGGCCAGTTTCTTGCGCTTCTACCAGGTCGATACGTCTGAATTTGACGACGATCAGGCAATACTCTTCCGCCTGGCTCACGATGCCGTTTATCATGGCTTGTTGCCAATTACCAGCAATACCGCTTCCATCAGTATTGCCCATCCCCCCGGCGTGATCTATCTCTTCATGCTGTCGGCCGCACTGAGTGCCAATCCACTTTGGGGTGTAGTGTTCGTGGGCATATTCAATATGATAGCGGTTTTGTTGACGTACCTCTTCACGCGTCGCTACTATGGACGACTTGCGGGAACCGTTGCCGCCTTCCTTTACGCAACTGCCCTCAAACCGCTGACGTATGGACGCTTCATCTGGCAGCCCAACCTGATGCCGCCATTCGTGGTCCTATTCATATTTGCACTCTTCTGGGGTGTTGTCGAGCGACGAAAGGGTTGGTTGTTTCCCGCTTTACTGCTGCTGGGCATACTCTATCAGATGCACGAAACCGCCATATTGCTGTTTGTGCCACTACTCGTAGCAGTCGTGCTGGCTCCGGGAACGATACGTTGGCGTGATCTTGCTTTCGCCTTCGTCCTGCTGCTGATTATCTTCTCGCCATATTTGCTCTGGGAGTTCTCTACAAAGTTTGCCGACCTGCTCACACTCTATAGACTGGAGGGGCATGGTCGCCTTTATCTCGAAGGCATCGGCTACTACCTATTTTTCATCAGTTCCTATGGCACCCCCCCGGCAAATATGCACTCGGTAGTACGCATGCTTGCCCCGCTGCTCTCCTGGCTAGGTGTCGTTATGCCGCTTCTGGCCTCGGGTGGGTTTGTGACGGCGGGATGGGTGGTGATGTGGACCCCATACCAGGCTGCCCCGGCCCCTCCAGGGCGACCGCAAGGGATCGCCCTGAGAATTGCATCCACTCTGAGATTAGGGTGGGGCTTTGTGCGCCGTTGGTGGACAACTCTTCCTGCCACACCCTACCGGTGCGGCTTGCTACTGCTGCTGGTATGGCAGATTGTGCCGCTATTGCTCCTCTTACTGCATAAAATCGGACTGACCTGGCACTATTTCTTGATACTTATGCCGGGCCCATTTATCCTCATCGGTCTCTTTGTCAGCATATTGGTTCGATGGTCACGAAATCATGGACAGAAGTGGAACATTCTGCGTTACGGCACATACGTGCTGATCAGTCTTGTGATCATCGCGCAAATAGTCAACTGTACTGCCGCCATCGTTGACACGGCCAGCGGGAATTTCAGTGACCGTGACTTCCCTCCATATCCCTACCATAACGATCTGCGCTCTCTGCAACATGCTCTCAACGAAGCCGATCAGCTGGCGCAACAACGCCACCTCAGCAGGGTCTACATCACCACCGATGCTGCCACGCAAACCGCACTGCGCTACCTGGCAGAGCAGATGCGGACGCCCACTACTCTCTTCGATGCTACAAACTGTCTTGTACTGCCCAACCCTGCTGCTGGCCCGGCCGTGCTGCTGGTGGGACCTTACGATGGGTTAACGAATGCTCTATTGAGGCAGTTCGCTTCGGCGACTTTGATCGACCAACCCACTCGTTTGGGTGGGCCTCCATTTCGGCTGTATGTCGTCACACCCAATGCAGGGCAAGGCGCTTCTCATGACGGATTTGTGCAGAACTTGCAACTGCTGGATGGTCGGGCACAACATCTCAATTTGTACAACTCGTCGTGGCTGGTTACTCGCTGGAGTTTCATGTGGTCTGAGCAGCCGCGTTTTCGCACGACGTACAATTATGCGCTGACTGTGCTGCCCAATGGCGATAGTGAACAGAGCAGGCAAAGTGTGTGTACCTTTACGTCGATGCGAGAGGGTGATGAGTTGTTGGTTGCCTTCGATCTGCCCGTAGGCGGTTCGGTGCCTACGTCGGTGACGATAAGGACACAATATTTTGTGACGGTACCCAACGATCCAGTGTATGGTCCGCTTCATGCGGAGACGAATAATAGTTTGAATACGGCGTGGGTGACGTTGCAAGCGACGGATGGTGAGGATAGTATTACTGTTGTTGCTAAATAGAAGATTGCCTTAACAATAGAGGGAAACCACCCAAGTACGAGTTCAGACAGGAAATTGTCCAAGTTACCCTGGCGTAAGCGACGCTATGCTGATAAAATAATAAAATAGATATGTACAGCCATGGCAGTCAACGACCCCTTAGCTAAAGCAAGGGGCATGTGCTAAGGGCTGGCACATCGCAAGCGTTGACTAGAGGCCATAATCCGCAGAGCTTGACTCTGCCGCTTATGGAGCAGCGATACGGGCTAAGAAATAGCGAAACCAGGGTGAAGAGCCAGGGGAGTAGCGAAAGTACGTCAGAATGCCCCCCTAGTTCGGACCACTACCTGCCGCGCCCAAGCAGACGGTCGCAGACCTATGCCTGTATTGCCATCTCGAAGGGGAATGTTACCCGTGACACTATACGGTGGGCCGAAATCGGCCAACAGTTTTTGCTGTTTCTGCTAAAAACAGCACCCCGCGAGGGGTTCCTCCGGCTCGACGCCGGAGCTTTCTTTCCTCCCCTTAGCTAAAGCAAGGGGTCTCTAGAAAGGTTTTCGATGAAGCGAGAGGCGAGACCGAGCTATGGGTGCAGTAAAACGCAAACGAGAGTTAATTCCGCGCTGGGACATGCCTGCAGATCCAGTGAAGGCCGTGTTCTGGTTCATGCACTGGTCGTTGAAAGTCCTTGTACGTTTCTTTTACGTACCCGTGTTAGCAGGGGTTGTCTATGAGAGCATCGTCAACCATATTGTTGGTGGGGTTGTAACCTTGTTGGTTGGTCTGGGTGTGTGGGCAGGACTCGCGGTTGTATTGCTCTTGTTCAACATCGGCACAACCGTCTCGCAAGGGATTTCGGACATAAGCCGTATGCAACAAGGCTTCCCGCCACGTTCCCCCTTCAACAATTTCGACGAATCCAATATGAAGGGCAGGATCGTCGAAGGCACGGTAACCGATTTGGAAGAAGAACGCAAGAAACGCCGCCAAGACTTGTAGTGGTGCCCCTTGCGGGTACCAGGGGCGGGGCATAGCAGGACTACCCATTCTCCGCTTCCCGTAAGCGCCAGGCCTCATCACCAGGCATAGGCACATAAGAGAACAGCAGCAGACCTGTGCCTTCAATGCGATAGTCTCCTAACGCTGCCGGTAGCACCATGGTCTGACCACGAACAAGATGCTCATTCCACTCGAGTGAGTCACCATAACGCACCTGTACATCAGCCCCGAGGGAAGTGAGGATGATGCAGCTTTCTGCCGTTCTGCCGTTCATATAGCCATAAGCACTATCATCTTGCTTGAAGGTGAGTTCACGTGTAACGAAGTAGCGGCAAGCTGCCAGACAACGCTCAGCATATCCTGGTCCACCCTTCAATTGTACGGGGTGGACCTTCACACGCGGAGAGACGCCATAATGTGAGACGTCGAGGGAGCGTTCAATGTGTAGTTCACGCGGCACACCGGTAGCAGTAAGACGACCGTAATCGTACATGCGATAGGTGATGTCTGAGTACTCTTGCAATTCGTAGAGCATCACGCCATGGCCAATGGCATGTACCGTCCCGGCGGGGACAAAAATGACATCACCTGCTTGAACAATCTCCTGGTGAAGGAGGGTATCTAAGGTTATCTGCTCAATTGCCTCTTGTACCTGTGTGCGTGAAGTAGGGGCCTTGAACCCATGCACAATCGTGGCACCCGGCTCGGCGGCAAGCACGTACCAAAATTCTGTTTTGCCCAGTTTGCCATGTTCATGCTGTGCAGCATAGGTGTCGTCTGGATGTACCTGCACGGAGAGTTTATCATTGGCGTCAATGAACTTTGCCAGCAGTGGGAAACGATGGCCGAAGAGTGCAATGGCCTGCTCGCCAAGGAGTGCTGGTCCCAACTCTTCCACCAGTGTCCCCAACGTCTTGCCTTTGTAGGGCTCATTCTGAGCAACAGTGCTGATCTCGGTCTCCCAGGACTCACCGATGAAAATATTGCCAGGTGGCAGTGATTTCCACCCATCACGCTCCAATCTGCGCCCTCCCCAGATCGTCTCGTGCAATGATGCCTCTAATCGAATAGGATGTATACCCTCCACGAACCCCTCCTGTACTGCAAGGCATCAAGGGCATCCATTGACACCTCTAGATTGCAATTTAGATCGCCAGCAAGGTACCTTCGATCTGGCGGCGCAGCTTCTCACGCATGACAATGCCCTTAATGCGGTTGATCTCCTGTCCTCCTTTGAAGAAGACCAGAGTGGGGACGCCATCTATGTTCCATCGGTTGACCAGTTCCTCATTCTGATCGACATTCAGCTTGGCGAATGTTACACGTCCCTGGTACTGTTTGCTCACTGCCTCAAACTCTGGGTCAAGTATCTGGCATGAGCTGCTCCATGGTGCTGAAAAATTAACAATGACCATTTGCGGCGAATCGAGCACCTTTTCAGCAAAGTCCTGTTGTGTTACTTCTATGAAATTATCTGCCATATGATGCCTTGACACCCTTCTATAATGGTTCTCCATCCTTGAGAGGGAGAGGGGAGCGTGGGGATACGCCACACCACCCTAAGAACCCTGCTATTTTGTGACAAACAGTATGATAGAGGTGTTGCCAAAAGGGTACCACTGCCTTCCAAAACGTATTCAAACGTGTTGGTTTCTGCACAGGTGTCAGAGATGGGCCTCAGTAGCCCTACGACCTATGTCACCCATGCAGTACATCGCATCTCCGCAAGGAGACGTATGGCCCCAGCCGGGCAAGAGACCGTGAACATATGTCCCTACTCTCATCGGTTACCCCCTTTTCAGGAGGAGAAGAGTTCTTTCAACCGCTTCTCACTTAGTCGTAACCATGACACTATTGTATCACATCTGCACACGACATCAAGCACTGTTGGAAGCTCCTCACACGCACATGTCAAGGCAGAGAATCAAGATGCCAATAATGCTTCGGCGTCCTCTATCACGTAGCGGTAGCCCTGTTCCGTGAGGAAGAGCTGGCGGTTCGCAGAGAATTCCTGGTCACGCGAATCGCGGGTGACGATAGAGTAGAAGTACGCTAAACCACCGTCACTCTTGGGACGCAGTATACGCCCTAGACGCTGCGCCTCCTCCTGGCGGGAACCGAAAGTGCCGGAGACCTGAATGGCGACGTTTGCGTCAGGCAGATCAATCGCGAAATTAGCCACTTTGCTGACCACCAGTCGTTTGAGTTCGCCTTGACGGAACTGCTCGTATAGCTTTTCGCGCTGCACCGTTGGGGTACGCCCGGTCAGGAGCGGAGCTTCTAGCTCGCCGGCGAGGATTTTCAACTGGTCGATGTACTGTCCAATAATCAATACCTGGTCCTCGCGATGGCGCTCAGCCAGGTAACGTGTCACCGTCAACTTGGCAGGGCTCTCGGCAGCCAGGCGATATTTCTCGCGTTCCTCTGCTACGGCATAGTTCAGTTGTTCGTCTTCGGTCATGCCGACACGAATCTCGTGACATTCTGCGGTAGCTATCCACCCTTGCCGCTCTAGTTCACGCCAGGGAACATCAAATTTCTTGGGGCCAATCAGGCTGAACACGTCCGCCTCTCGCCCATCTTCGCGTACCAGTGTCGCAGTCAGGCCGAGGCGGCGACGCGCCTGAATCTCCGCTGTAATACGGAAGACGGGGGCAGGCAACAGATGGACTTCGTCGTAGATGATCAGTCCCCAATCGAAACTTGTGAAGAGGGCGAAGTGTGGGAAATCCTCTTTCTCAGAGGGACGGTAGGTCAGAATCTGGTAGGTGCTGACTGTGATCGGACGAATTGCTTTACGTTCGCCGGTATACTCACCCACCATCTCCGGCGGGATATCGGTCTTGTCGATAATTTCACTGATCCACTGGCGTACCGCGATAGTATTGGGCGTAAGGATCAATGTAGCGCGCTGGATATCGGACATCGTGACCAACCCGACAATGGTCTTACCAGCACCGCAGGGGAGGACGACAACACCACTACCACCGCTAGGTGCCCCGCCTGCATAGAACGCTGCCGAGGCGGCATACTGGTACTTGCGTGGCTCAAATTCATTTCCTTGCAGTGCCGTCGACCTCAATTTGATAGACAATGGAGAACCATCTGTATAGCCGGCTAAATCCTCGGCAGGAAAGCCTATGTGGATCAGCGCCTGCTTGATATGGCCCCGGCGTGAGGCATCCACCTGGATAGTGTGACTGTTCAGGTGACGCAAGATATATGGCTGAGTGCGCTTATGGTGGATAATTTCGGCCATGAGAGCTGCATCACTCGATGTGAGCAGCAACGCATCACCTTCGCGAATCAGCTTGACGCGGCCATAGCGGCTGACATATTCACGGATATCGACGGTGATATTGGACGGAATGTCATACTTGCTATAGCGCATCAGGAGTTCAAGTATTTCTTGCGCACTCATACCGCCTGCCGCAGCATTCCAGAGCGAGAGAGGTGAAAGCCGATAGGTATGAATATGCTCTGGTGATTTCTCTAATTCCGCGAATTGCGCAAGAGCATCTCTGGCTTCGGCATGTTGGGGGTGATCTACTTCTAGTAAAATGGTGCGATCGCTTTGCACAATCAATGGGTTATTTGGATTCATCAACCGTCATACTCCAGGCATCTCGGCCCAAGTGGTCACATATTTCATGATGGTATTGATAGTTGCCTCTTCATAACCGCGCATCAGGTGACGAGCGCCGGTAATGACTTTGATACCCTTGGGACCTTTTTGTTGCTCGACAAATGGCTCTAATTTATAGCGTGGGCAAATCTCATCGAATTCGCCGGTCACGAACAGCTTGGGGCGCTCAAACGACCTGGGAAAGCCGCTAGCTGCCCGGAAGAGTGGCAGGCTAATAGCCACGAGTGTGCGTATGCGTGGATCGAAGGGTGCATAGAGGAGCGCAATGTATGCTCCAAAACTGTGGCCAATCACGCAGACTTTGGCCTGGTTCACCCCTGGTCGCGTCAGGACAGCGTCGATAGCCCCTGCAAGGTCAAGCGGCTCCAACCGTCCATCCGTTTGTTGTCCCTGACTCTTGCCCACTCCACGGAAGTTAAAGCGAAGTGCAACCATACCGGCACTGGCTAGTTTACTTGCCAGGTTCGCAGTCAGCACATCATGCATGTCGCTGCTCGCCGGTTGGGGGTGACAGAGCACGATCACGGGGGCACGCTCTACTCGCGCCGGTTCGTGCAGTATCCCCTCCAAGAGGAATGAAGGTTGTCCTCGATTGTAAAATGTTATAGATCGCTCAACGTGAGCTGAAGGTAAGACCATTGCCAACCCTTTACTCTGTTCTTGTCTACTCCAATATGTCCTTCTATCTTATCGCAGCAGGGACCGTGCGTCAACCACTCCAGTAAACAGTCCTAGCCCTGGAGAAATATGTTATACTATGCAGCAGGGAGTTGTATATTCTGCGGAGTTCTTCGATTTTCATTAGACACGCCGATGTATAATGGCCGAAGCTCTTGCATATGTGCGGAAGGATGGTATACTAAGTACTATAAAGCTACGTATATCTGCGTAGAATAAGTCTCGGTGGTGAGTTCCAGGCAATAGGGTTCATTCCTTATTTTTCGTTAGCTCATCCAACTGAACCAATAATTTTTAAGCGTTCGCTTATCGTAAGCAATGAGGGACTTGAGCAATCTAAGGAGCTTCACTATTTTAGCTCTCCCTCTCAACGCTCCTTGCCTGTACGATATCCTTCTGGGGGGATGGATCTCGATGGCATCTTGCTGACGGTGTCTGTGGGCATCGGTGTTTTGCCGGTGCTAATGCAGTTTGCGCTTCTGAAGTAGTATAACTTGCAGCGAGTGTTATGCCTGGCACACTACCTGGACCGACAGCTATGGGAATGTCGCCAGCTTAACCGATTGCATGCTGTAGGGTATACCTGAGTGCAGTACAGGAGAGGTGTAGACACCTCCGCCTAGCTCCACTGGTATGTAGGTCTTCTCGTGTAGGGGAGACACAATCCTGTATTTGGTAAATACTACAGATAGCAGTAGCCAAACGGAAAGTCAGGAGCAGATATGGCTAACATTCTAGTCGTTGAGGACAAATGGTTGATTGCCAGCTTACTCAGGTCAACCCTGGAGATTGATGGGTACAAAGTCACAGTTGTCCTTGACGGCGAGGACGCTATGCAGTTCACGCTACGTGAAACGCCGCACCTCGTTATACTAGATGGTATGCTGAAAGGCGTTGATGGGAATGAACTAACTCGGCGGCTGCGAAGTCATCCGAAAAGCATGCATATCCCCGTTATTATCTTGAGTGAGAAAGCCGAGGTAGCGGTTAAGGTCCGAGCCTTTGAGGTAGGTGTAGATGACTATATCACGAAACCCTGTCACCGTGATGAGTTGCTTGCGCGTGTGCGCGTGCAACTACGTCGTATGGCACAGAGAGTTCTGTCCCCGCTCACCGGCCTGCCGGGTGGGGTACAGGTAGAGCAAGCCATCAAATACAACCTTAGCCAGCCAGATCCCTGGAGTGTTCTTTATCTCGACCTGGACAACTTCAAGGCCTTCAACGACGTCTATGGATTCCTGGCCGGCAATAATCTGATCCGCTTAGTTGGGCACATTTGCCGATCTGTGGTCCGTGAACATGGCAACGTAGATGACTTCGTCGGGCATATTGGCGGGGATGATTTTGTGATTATGACGACTCCCGATCGTGCTAAAGCACTCAGCTTGCGTATTCATGCCTGGTATCAAGAAGAAAGTATAGCCCATTACCGTCCTGAGGATCGCGAACGTGGCTTCATCAGTGGTGTAGATCGGAAGGGGCGACCGTATCAGTTCCCCTTAGTCTCGTTATCCATCGGTGAAGTGAGTAATCAACTACGACAGGCTCATAATATACAGGAGATGAGTTATTTGATGGCTGAAGCCAAGTACCTTGCCAAACAATCGACGGGCAATATCTCTTACTCTACACCTCGACGAGTTAATATGTACCAAGACCATGCTCCCTCCGCTCCTCTCTCGTCATCCTCTCAGCTTCCACCCTTTCTGTCTGCCATTGGCCACTTGCATCATAACCTGTCAACCATTCTCGACGGGGAGACCGTAACCGAATTTGAACAGAAAGTTTACTGATAGAGGTCTCTCTAGTCTCCTTCTATATATTTGTGCTATGCTTTTCTCGTCAAAGAAATTTGCTATGAAAGGCGATGATAATCACGAGCGAGCAAGAAAAAGAGCTGGAAAGCCTCTCAAGTTTAAGTGACGAGGAGTTCGAGGCCAGACGGCGAGCTGTGCGTGAGAACGCCAAGCGTGTGCTACGGGAGAGCGGCCTGGCTGACATGCTGCGAGCGATCAACAAGGACCAACTCAAGGGAAGAGGCAAGTTTGAAGAGTATGATTCCATCGTCCTCTTCAAATGGGGCACCGGCTACACTCGTCGCCATATTTGGGTCGAGATCAGTGGCAACACCATTCGTTTCAGGCTGTCTCCACATCGTCAGTGCGCCGCGCCGGTCCCCGAATGCGATGGAGAATATCATATCTTCACGAGTGCAATGTGGGCCGATCAGCACCTGCTGTATACTGAGTTGCAAAAGTACTATGCTAAACCGGTCGCAGAAAGCTCGGACGACTAGATCGGTTCGAGTTTGATCATCTGGACGACACCTACACTATTCAAAAAGCGATTAATGGCCTGGTTGTCCTGGTCAGCGTAAAATTCTTCGCGGTTAGCTTCATCGGGCCAGCTCACCAAATTCAGGAAGATAGAGCCATGCACCAGGTCTTCGCTCACTTTCTCGTTTGGCGCTGTCATGCTCTCTTCCTCTACACCCCGCGCTAACAACGCAGACGCTAGTGTCAGAGTAGGTTGCACTACTTGTCGTCGCAGGCTCTCTATCCAACCACGGCGTGCATATTCCGCCTGCTCTGGACGAACAGATGCTACATGTGCCGCTGCCAGAACAGATGGCGCGGCCGGACGCTTGTAGCCCCACAGATAATGCATCAACCATTGCCTGGGTGGCGAGACCAACAGATCGGGAGCTGACCTCAACAGCAGGCGTTTAGGGCTATAGCGGTCCTGTGCTTTCTGCCAGTATTCTTCATCTTCCCACGTGGTCAGCGTTAAATAATATGGATCCTCTTCTCTGCTATAATATGAGCGTATGCTGACTACCCCTTCTGCGTTGCGAATTGTTCCCAGGACAAAACGCATGTGGGACAAACCATCTACATCTATGTCCGGCGCGGCGTGCACCAGTGTTACGACGAGTAATTCCAAGCTATCTCCTCTCCTCTATTTGGCGGTATGGCTCTCCCCCATGGTAAGGAATCTGATTGCAGTCTAGCATAGCGAAAACGAACTGTCGAGAGACTCTTAAATACTAGACCTGCTCTCCACTCTTGAGTATCTGCCTGCCGTTCGGTATACTTATCTTAGATGAACAAATCCAAGCGAGAAGTCATTGCGATGCAATTCCTTTTTCCCTTGTTCGGTGGAAGCCAATGATATAGTTCATAGAGGAGCAGAGCCATGCTTGACCCGGAGACGACCCGCAGTGCCGTGGAATGGAGACAGGCCCGACCCGAAGATGCCGCCATCTGGGTCTCGGTCACCAGGCGCAGTGCTGACCAGATGGCTTTTGAAAGTGAAGACTCGCAAATTACTCGCTACAAAGAAGAAAGCCCCGAACAGCAAGCACAACGCTACCTGCTTTGGCGCGGTGATGGCCCTATCGGACGCTTACGCTTCTTCTCCTACGACGACACCGTCGAGTTGGACGGGCTTGTGCTATTGCCAGAGGCGGGAGGAAGTGTAGCAGGTCAGGTAGTGGCAGAGGCACTCGTGCGAGCCGCAGCACTCGATGCTCGTCATTTCAAGGTCACCTATCCCGCCGCTTACATTGCCTCATTCGCAAAGGCAGGTTTTCAGGAGCTACGCCGTCGCACCGGCATGATGGCACCTACTAATGTGGCGATACCCCAGACAAGAATGCCTGCTTCCCTGCGTGTCCGTCAGATGACTCAGAGTGACGCTGAACAGATCGGCACACTGCTCCAACGTGCTTATGCTGGTGGGCCTGATGATATACACCTGGATCTGGCCGGTTGGCGTGCTGAGGTCCGCAATATTCAAGAAGGGCACTATGGTCCGCTCATCCCCGAAAGTTGCTTCGTAGTAGAACATACTCTCGATCGCTTTCACCTGGCAGGTGCGATCCTGGTTCACTTAGAGCGTGGCGTGCCACGAATTCGCCACATGGTTGTTGCTCCCCCGTTCCGCCATCTGGGCATGGGTCAAATGTTAGCGGTAAAAGCTATGCAGTGCTTGCACGAACTTGGCTACCCATCGGTCTTCCTCTCTGTCACGCTCGGTATCCCTGCTGTAGGTCTCTACCATAGACTTGGGTTTGTTGAGGCTGGACCAACCTATATCGAGGCAGAAAGCATGCTCAGAAAGACAGGCCCACTATCCTGATTCCTGATCCCTAGGAAACTATTTGGATGCTGCCATCCTGTTGCAAGCCCAAAACGACTGGCGCGACGACTGTACTTGTGACCAACACATCATTTCCGGTCTGGAGTGCGATGAGGCTACTGACCCCGGCGAAATGCTCTTTACTTATGCGTTGCACCAGTTGAGCGGTCGTAGGAAACTGGCTGTCCTGCGTGAGGGGACCCATACCCTTCACTACTAGCTCTACTCCATCGGCGAATAAGAGTGCCCCCTGGTCTAAGGCCGCTGCCCCACTACAGAACGTGCCTGGCGTGGCAAACGAGGAGCAGAAGCTGGCATAGAACTGCTTTTGCCAGTCCCCATCGGTCGGTGGACGTGCCGCCGAAGAGAGCACAATGAAGATGTGCGGGAGTGTCAATTGATACTCACGTGCCCATGGCACTAATCCCTGCAGAGGAGCAGGTTGCACAAATTCGCCGCCAATCATCAAGATAGGCTGCTGGTTGGCGGGCAATCGGGCAATTGCCTCCGCCAACGTTATCACATCGTTGGTGAGCAGTGGGGCAAAGATGATATCGGGCCGTGGCTTCGCTTTCAGGGCATCGTTGAGACCGGCAAGCAGATCCTCACGTGAAGCCTGTGGTCGGCCGTTGGCATCGAGCAGTCCACTGGCGACCGCGGTCTCCTGGGCCACAATGTGAGTATTTGCAAAAGCAGTAAAGCCATCGATAAAGCCCATGGCAGAGCCATTCGATGACGGATTACTGGGGTCATAGAAAACAGCAGCGTTGCGTGCTGAGAGCTGGTTGTAGGCATAAGCAGCACCCAGGTGGCTCTGCGCCAGGTCATCAGGTGAGAAACGTACAAATGCAAAGCCGGGAGTGCAGTGGCGGTACAATGATGTCTGGGACAAGAGATCGATAATGAAGCGATCTGTCGCCGTTGGTGCAAGCAGGGGCACTCCCGCACGGCAGAGCACCGGTAAGACGACCTGTGCCAGCCTACTTGGCCCCAGGCCTAACACTGCCAGCAATGGAGCTTTCCCATGTGCCAGCAGGCCAAATTGTTCCAGGTCTGGTGTGGTGGACAGAGCCGCTATAGCATTCGCGACCTGCAATGCCCCCTCCTCAACTCCTGTTGTATTAGCCAGTACAAGGTACAACAATGGCGCGCCAGGTGTCTGCATCTGTGCAGAGTTGTACTGTTGTTGACTGATGAACGCTCCCACCAGTTCCTGTGTATAAGCGGCATAGAGGATATGGCGGTCTGTTCCTCCCTGTGGGTCGGCATTGCCTGGCCCGCTGTCGAAACTGACAACCACTATACCAAAGGGACGACCAGACTGCCGTACTTGCAGGTCTTCACGATAAATAGCCGCCTCACCGCTATTGCAGCCTGTCGTATCCACCACATCTATGGCCGACGAGAGTAATTTATCTGCTTTGGCCAGGTCGCCATGCTGCAGTGCCTGTGCCGCCTCTCGTTTATCTTGATAGCCGCCAGCATTGCAGGCATCGTAGATTTTCAGCCCGTCGCTCAATCCGATGCCATCCGGTGTGGGAATAGTGTGGATGTGAAGCGGGTGGTAGTACCGCAAGTCGTCCCAGCGTATACCGGCGTATGCACTCAGTGACGCAATGAGCAGCAAGAAGATCAGCGTGCCGAAGGAGAGTGCACGTGGGGAAATAGGTATCTGCCCACCACGAAAGAAGCCGCTAATTTCCCAGCCGATCACGCTGAACGGGTCGCGCACAGGACGACGACGATTCTTGCGATTTGCCTTCGCTTCCTGGCGGAATAAATCTAACAATACCAGGCAACCGGCCTCACAGCTCAAAAGATGTTCTTGAACATCCGGGTAGAGGAAAGCAACGTTCTGGCCGCTATCCATCGCTTCAGCGTACTCCGGCAGAATCTGACGGCACTGCTGACAATCAATGGGTCCTTCTATTGGAGCCTCGGCAGGCGGAGGAACCGGGGCAGTTGGTTGAGGAGCAGGCTGAGATGCTGGATGGGATGTCGGATGAGGTGGGGAGAGGGGAGATGGGTCAGATGCCACGCTAGCCGATGCTGTCGCCAGTGGTGCCGGACTTCGTGGTGGTGTTTGTACCATTTGTACTGTTGTAAAGGGCGCAGGTTCATACAGTGGAGTCTGCACATCTGACTGGGATGCATAAGCCGACTCCCGCACTTTTTTCTTCTTGGCAGCCATAATTGTAGCGTCTATGGATGTATTACTCAAACAGCGCACGCACGTTGCCACATGCTGTTCGGCTGCTTCTACCGCTTCCTCTGGCACCGCGTCAGGGTCTTGATTGTATTCTGTCAATACAGAAACCGCGAAAGCACACGCTGGCGGCAGTTTCTCCTTTGCCATCAGCAACCTCTCCTAAGAAAAATAAGCTGACTATTCACGCGCAAACGAGCGCAGAGCAAACGTAATTTGCTCTTCCAACGTCATGGCTCGATCCTGGGGAATCTTGCCTAATGCTGCCTGCGCTTCGGCGGCAGTATATCCCAGGCCCATCAATGCCTCTAGCACCTCGGATTGCAACTTGCCGGATGGTGAGACGCCAATACCGCCCAGGGCAGCCAGCGAAGGGAGTTTTCCTTTTAGTTCAAGGATCAATCGGGCCGCCAGGCGCTTGCCAACACCCGGAGCGAGAGCCAGGCGTTGCTGGTCCTCATCGGCAATAGCCTTATAAAGTGTCTTTGCATCCATCACCGAGAGCAACGCAAGGGCAACTTTAGGCCCGACGCCGCTCACGGCCAGGAGTTGCTCAAAAGCATTCCGTTCCTCTTCGGCGGAAAAGCCGTAGAGCGCCATGCCATCCTCTCGCACCTGAAAATGTGTCTGAAGGGTGATCTCCTCACCGGTATCGCCCAGACGATTGAGCGTCGACACCGGGACGAAGACGCGCAAACTAAAACCGCCAACACGTATAATGACATGATCTGCCCGAGATGCTTCGAGGATCCCATGAATGCTCGTAATCATCGTCTCTGGTCTTACCCTTCTATACTAAAGATTAACGGCTGACGCGAGAATCCGCATCGCCGGTAGGAAATTTGGATGGGAGGAAACATAGTACCCCTTGCGGGTGCTCAGGCCTACCGCCATGTGCAATGTTCTGCAACGTACCTACCATCATTCACTCCGTAATGAGATACCCGTGTGAAGTGCCTTCCTGGGCCGTTGGGAAACTTTGTTGGAGCGTGTATCGAGCCGTGTGGAGGTGACAGATGGCCACAGCAGCGGCATCGGCAGCATCATCTGGCCGGGGAATTGACGAAAGGTGCAGAAGGATACGCACCATCTCCCCCACCTGGTCCTTTTTAGCACTGCCGTAACCGGTCACCGCCTGTTTGACTTGCATAGGCGTATATTCGGCGATGGAGAGCCCACCATTGGCCAATGCCAGCATCGCCACCCCGCGTGCCTGTCCCACTGTTAAGGCCGTGCGTGCGTTCTTTGCGAAGAAGAGTTCCTCCATGGCAGCTTCATTTGGGCTATAGGTTGTAACGATCTCGCCCAGGCCGCGATAGATGAGCTGCAAGCGTTGCGCCAGGGGCATACCGGCGGGAGTCGTGATCACATCGCAGGCAATCATACTCAGTTCATCACCTCGCGCCTCCACCACTGCATAACCGATAATGGCCATACCTGGGTCGATACCCAAAGCGATACGAGTATTGGATGCGCTGCCCATGCAAAAGTACTCCTCTATGCCTTTATCTCTCTCGAACAAGTGTATCAAGCTTTTCGCCCGCCGTCAATCGGGCATCCTGTACCTATCTGATCTGTTAAAAACCATCTGGTAGAGCGTCCTATAATAGACGTAGCATTGCTTATCATAGGGCACCTGATCATGCAGAGTCAGAAACCGCCAACTGGCAGGCAAGGACCTCGCACGCTAGAAGAGATCTTGCGCACACTACCTCGCCAGTATATCAAAGTGCTCAGCGGACCATCAATAGCAACCTTCTCTGAAGAGATGGGTAGAGCCACGTGGAGCCTTGTGGGGGTACAAATCCTGGGCTGGATGACCATTCTTGGCATATGCGGATTGCTCATAGTATTGATCAAAGCTCTTGTCCTCGGCCTCACAGGGAGCCTCGACCTCATCGGACTGGGTTCTACCTTTGGCCTGACACTACTCCTGCCGCTCCTCATACCCATGCTCCTGCTCGTTGACACAATTCTCGTCTATCTGCTTGCCAGGGCCTTCGGTGGACGGGGGACACTATCGGCTCAGAGTTACACCTGCCTGCTCTTCCAGATACCACTGAGCACCATAGGCAGCTTACTGACCTTCATTCCCAGCGTTGGCATTCTGCTTGGTATAGTCTTCGGCTTTGGAGCGTTCATCTATGGCATGTTGTTACAGGTCTTCGCAGTCATAGCAGTGCATCGCCTGGACGCCAGAACCGCCGTAGTAACTGTATTCATCCCAGCAGTAATAACATTGACACTCACCTTGTTTCTTATAGCCTTCCTCTCAGCAATGTTTGCGTTTGCAGCATCAGGCAGTCTCCCAAACATTTATCCAATCCTTATCTCCTCTTGAGAGTTTCTTGAGCTGTGGCTGGTATATCTCCAATAGAGGTCCAAGATTGCTTGTTTGTTGCAATAACAGCTTTTTTCATGTAAACTATTAAACAGTACCTCCATCTCTGAATTTTTTGTCGTTCTCCTATTCATGCACGTGCTATCCAGATTTTAGGGGTAACATACACGCGAGCGACAAGCGTTAGGTATAGGACGAAGTCAAGCTCTATAGTCATCTTGACAAATGATCGTATAGAAGAGGAAGGAGGACACATGCTCTACTGTAGTTCTTGTGGATTGCAACTTCCACCGGAAATGGAACACTGCCCGAGGTGTGGTGCGGCTACAACCGCCTATTACTCTAATACTGGATCAGCACCTAACGCTCCTACCATTCAGTCATCACCGTATATTGTTACACCACCACCATCAATCACCAACTATGGTTCCACGCCATATGGTGCAGCACCAGCGAATCCTTACAGCACACCGCCACCGGCACCTTATGACCCGTACAATGTTGCACCATCACCGTCTCCTCTGCCTCCACCCCAACGCGGAGGCAACCGTATTGGGCTTATCGTCGGTATCATTCTGCTCGTGCTACTGCTTGCCGGAGGGAGTGTTTTTGCGTTGCTGCATCCATGGTCTAATAATGCATCTTCTACAGTCCCACCACCAACCGTTACAGCTAATACCACTGCCGCTGCTGTCGGAAACCCTTATACCCAGAGTGGAACATTAGCTCTCTCTGACCCTTTGAGTGATAATAGCAAAGGTTATGGTTGGGACGTAAATACCAACTGTGCCTTCATAGGCGGGGCCTACCATGCGATTGCACCAAATGAACGATTTGGCGACTACTGTATCGGCCAGGCCACCGATTTTAGCAACTTCGCCTTTGAGGTGCAGATGCAGATTATCAAGGGCTACTCTGGCGGACTCAGGTTCCGCGTCATAAGCACTACTCATGATCCCTCTACTAATTCAGTCGACAAAAACTACAATTTCGAGATCGGTAAAGATGGGAAGTACGAACTTAGTGTTACCAATGACGTAAATATTAACATATTGGCGAAAGGCCTTAGTCCTGCTATCTATCAGGGTCTGAACCAGATCAACCTGATTGCCGTGATAGTAAAAGGCAACACCATCACCCTGTACGTGAACCATCAGCAAATCACTAGTGTGACTGACAGTGCCTATAGCCATGGGCGACTTGGTTTCGATGCCAATGGCGGGTCGAATTCATTCTCTCCTAGTCATCCAGGGTCAACCGAAGTGGTATTTAACAATGCGAAGGTGTGGAAACTACCCTGATGGGGTAGCCCAGCTCCGAGCCTTGAAGCTTCCAACCGTTTCGCTCGATCTTTTTTCTTAACTGAAAGGAGCGTTCAATGGCTCAAGAAGCGAACATAAGAGCTACATGGAAAACGGGATGGCAATTCGAGGTTGACGACGACACTGGCCAACACCTCACGATTGACGTAGATCAGCAGGACGGCGGGCAGAACGCAGGCTTTCGCCCGATGACGATGCTGCTGGTTGGTCTGGCCGGTTGTATGGGGGTGAGTGTGCTGCCCATTCTGCTCAAGAAACGGCAGGATGTGACTGGTTATGAGTTGCGTATTCACGGGTTGCGTGCGCCGGAGCATCCGAAGGTGTTTACGGAAATCACGGTTGAACATATCGTGACGGGTCATGGTGTGCAGCCAGAGGCGGTGCAGCGCTCAATCGAGTTGGCCGAGACGAAATATTGCGGAGCTAGTGCGATGTTGGGCAAGACTGCTCGGATAACGAATACGTTTCGGGTGGTGGAGGGGGGCTAGCCGCCACCACCCCTGGTACCCGCAAGGGGCACCAGTACATTTTGCGGGTCGAGACGGCCTCCGTCACCTCAGATTGCACTTCTTCCTCTTCCTCTTCTTGCAACCTTGCAGCCTGTGCCTCCGCCAGTTCCTGCAAGCGCTGGTCATTCTTCTTCGCCTGCTCCTCCATCTGCGCGAGCCAACGGATGAACAACGGGGACATGACTACCAGGTCAACCAATCCTGGTATCAACAAGAAGGCCCCACCGGCTGCTTGATCGCCAAATGCAGTGATGCCCAACTGAGGTGGTACAGCATAGTGCGTATAGATCACCGTACCGGAAAACACTAGCAAGAAAGCGTAAATATCAACCGGTTGACCATCCAGGAAAGCGTAGAGCATCTGCAAAGGATAATTCATGCGGCGCAGTTCCCGCACTGGCCCAATCAACGGCCACCAGTTGAGCAAGGCAGTAAACAGCAGACTCAATAACTCAACATGATAGAGAGTTCCATGTACAATCGCGAAATAAAATACTCCAGGCGCATGCCAGATAAAAAAGGTGGCATTGAAGATTAACGAGGCGACTATAGGGTTGGTGAGCATCGAGGCAATACGTCGTACGATGGGTTGCAGCAGTAGCGGCTGCAAAAACCAATCGGGAAATGCAAACAGCAGCAGTGGCGCACACAACGTCGTCAGAACCACAACCTGCACCATATGAGCGAAGAACGATTGTGTCCTGGCGATAGTATCTATAGGCGTGAGCAGCACACATGCCATTGCCACAACTGCAACCACAAAGGCGACCACCTGACGATTTTTCAGAGGCTTATCCTGGGCATCGTTCTTACGCGCTTGCCTTATGCCCAGGCCGTAAAACAGGCACAATAGTATGATGACAATGAGTGCTCCGGGACTCCAATGCCATGAGAAATCTAAACCATTCAACATCTGAGGTCTCCAGGTTCCAGTGAATGTTCCGTATCTAACTGATATGTTCGCTTCTAGAGTATAATGCAGGGAAACCTGGCATGCAAATATGGAGGTTGGACACATGCGTATCGTCATTGCTCCTCAATCGCTGAAAGGAAGCCTGACGGCGGCTGAAGCTGGACAGGCCATTGCACGCGGCGTATTAGCCGTTTACCCGGAAGCAGACCTCGACATCGTGCCCGTCGCAGATGGTGGCGAGGGAACGGTGCAGGCGCTGGTAGACGCCACAGGTGGCAAGATTGTGCAGCAAATCGTGACAGGCCCATTGGGCGAACCGGTAATAGCCTTCTTCGGACTGCTCGGTGATGGCCGCACAGCAGCGATTGAAATGGCAGCTGCTGCCGGTCTGCCGCTTGTGCCTCCCGAACTACGAGATCCCCGCATCACCACGACCTATGGAGTGGGCGAACTGATCCTGGCAGCCCTGGACCGCGGATGCCGTCACTTTATCATCGGCATCGGAGGCAGCGCCACCAATGATGGCGGTGCAGGCATGGCGCAGGCGTTGGGAGCCTCGCTGCTGACAGACGACGGAAAGGAGATCGCACCAGGCGGAGCAGCACTGGCGGCACTCGCGCGTATTTCAACGGCAGCACTTGATCCTCGTCTAGAACAATGCGTAATAGAGGTTGCCAGCGATGTCACCAACCCCCTATGTGGTCCAGCAGGAGCATCAGCAGTCTACGGTCCGCAAAAAGGCGCGACCTCTGCGATGGTTGCTCAACTCGATGCAGCACTCGCTCACTACTCCCAGGTCGTCGAACGCGACCTGGGCCAATCAGTGCGCGATGTCCCTGGCGCTGGTGCTGCTGGCGGCCTGGGTGCAGGGTTGATAGCCTTTCTACATGCCACACTGCGACCCGGTGCGCAGATTGTACTGGAAGCTGTGCGTCTCGAAGAACGAGTGCGCACCGCGAACCTGGTGATTACGGCGGAGGGGCAACTCGATACGCAGACCGCCTACGGCAAGAGCGTCGGGGCCGTGGCAGCCGTTGCGAAACGCTATGGCTTGCCCGTACTGGCACTTGCAGGTAGCCTGGGCGACAACTATCAGACCGTTTATACGCTCGGCGTCGATGCTGTGGCGGTGCTACCGTCGGGTCCCATGACGCTGGCATACGCGATGGAGCATGCCTCCGAGCTGATGAGTGATGCTACCGAACGTACGCTCAGGATAATGCGCTCGGGGGTCAATATTCGCGAAAGTTGAGGACGGACTCGCCTACCGGAATATTCCCGCCCAAAAAGAAGTTGTAACTAGTGTAAGGTTTAGAACGTATACACGTATATATAAGTGTAAACCGTTGGATGGCTGGGATAACCCAGTTTGTAGTTCGTCCCGCTACCACCGAGGGAGTGTCATCGTATGCCAGAACATCTTTACGCTACCGACAATGCTGACTTTGAGTACCTGCTCTCGCAGGGCTTTTCCGAAACCGAAGCTACTCGCATCGTCTACATGAAAACCCATGTTCTCGAACAGGTCGAGTATCGCGAATTGGTCGAAGAAACACGTCGTCTCGCCTTTATCCGCTGGCTGATCGAGCATGACCGCATAAGCCGCTAATAGAATAGAATAGAGAAGCGGGGGGCGTTTGTGCCTCCCGCTTTTTTATATTATAAATGCTGGATGGTGGGCGGTGGAAGATGTGAGCAAGCCATAAGCCGAATTCTGTGCCTGCCCGGTCTTGCGGCCGCGCAGGTAGCAATCATCTATCTAGGACAGCAGTTACCTACTGCCTCAAGCAACCAACCCGGAGGTTTACAGACGAGCAGCCTGCAAGTACGCTGCCTCGGCAGACGTACTATCCCTCCTATTTGGTCTTGCTCCAGATGGGGTTTACCCAGCCGACCGGTCACCCGACCGCTGGTAAGCTCTTACCTCACCATTTCACCCTTACCCGGCTGCATTGGAGGTGCCGGGCGGTATGTTTCTGTGGCACTTTCCTTGAGGTCACCCTCACTGGCCGTTAGCCAGCATCCTGCTCTGTGGAGTTCGGACTTTCCTCGGGCGTTGCCGCCCGCGATTGCCTGTCTTACTCACACCCCCATGTTAGATTAACATAAGAGGGCAAACACGTCTAGCCTGACAAATCTGAAGGCCGTCAGAGTTTAGCACATTGACGGCCAAGATACAAACAAGTTACAATAACGTTACTTTTACATTCCTAGAGTGTTTTATCTCGCTAACCGTTTGGATAGAAATGATATGACAACAGGCCGACGAATTCGCCTGACATCGCTCGCAAGTTGCGCTGGCTGAGCGTCAAAAATGGGCCCCGAAGCCCTGGCGCAGGTCCTGCGTCCACTCGCATTACAAGCTGTTCCCGCCGGATTGCTCGTCGGGCTGCATGCTGCCGATGATGCTGCGGTCTATCGCGTGAACGACCAGCAGGCGATCATCAGCACAGCGGATTTCTTTCCGCCTATCGTCGACGACCCATATGTCTTCGGAGCAATCGCCGCTGCCAACGCGCTGAGCGACGTATACGCTATGGGCGGCCAGGTCTTGATGGCCATCAACCTCGTTGCATGGCCCGATAACCTGGAGTCGGCTCTCCTCAGCGAAATCCTGCGTGGAGGTGCAGACACCGTCGCACAGGCCGGAGCAGTCATTGCCGGTGGCCATACCGTCACCGATAAGGAACCAAAATACGGACTTGCTGTCACAGGGATGGTACATCCGGAGCATATTCTGACGAAGGGCGGCGCACAGCCGGGCGATCTACTCATTCTCAGCAAGCCACTTGGCACGGGACTGGTTACGACGGCGCATAAATTCGACCAGGTGCAGGCAAGTGATCTGGAAGTTGCCATTCAGTCTATGATGCAGTTAAATCGCAACGCCAGCCAGGCACTTGCACATGCCAGTGTAGGCGTACACGCCATGACGGACATTACTGGCTTTGGCCTACTTGGGCACGCCTGGGAGATGGCTGCGCAGAGTCTTACAGGCATGCGTATCGAGTATGATGCGCTCCCACTGCTCCCAGGCGCACGCCGTTATGCGGAACGAGGCCATATCACTGGAGGAGCGCGGCGCAACGAAACGTACCTGGCGCCGCATATTCGCATCGATGAGCGCCTGGACGCCATTGACCGCGAAATATTGTGGGACCCACAGACCTCTGGTGGGCTTTTCGCGGCCATCGACCCTATCGTATGGCCAACGCTAGCTGCACTGGCGCCAGAAGTCGTTTTCTGGCGTATCGGCGAGGTCACCGAACGAAAACAGGATGAGGCACATGTGTTGTTGGAGGTGTACTAATGTATGAAATGCTGGAGGAGGCACTGGGTGTCCATTTCCAGAACCAGGCGCTCATACGCGTGGCTCTTACGCACCGCTCCTATATTTACGAAACCGCAGGTGCGGGGCTGAGTTCCAACGAGCGACTGGAATTCCTGGGCGACTCCGTGCTCGCCTTTACCAGTGCGGATTTCCTCTATCGCACCTTTCCCGAATTAAGCGAGGGGGAATTGAGCGATGTGCGGGCTATATTAGTCAAGATGGGGACGCTGGCAACGTTCGCACGCGACATTCAGTTAGGTAACTTCCTGCTCCTGGGCAAAGGTGAGCAGAGTAGTGGTGGCAGTCAGCGCATACTGGCTTCCGCTTTTGAAGCAATGCTGGGTGCCATCTACCTCGATCAAGGCATGGAGGCAGTAAAACGCTTCCTGGTGCCTCGACTGGAACCTATTGCGCATGACGTTGTCAAAAGACGCTTGTTTAAGGATAACAAGTCTCTCTTTCAGGAACTCGCACAGGCACACGATGGCATTACCCCTTCCTATCGTCTTGTTAGCCAGGAAGGACCATCCCACGATCGCGAATTTACAGTGGAGGTGATGTTGGGTGAACAAGTAGTTGGCAGGGGGCAAGGCCGTAATAAACAGGCCGCAGAGCAAGAGGCCGCTCATGTTGCTCTACTTAGTCGAGGATGGGTCTAAGCAGAAGAAGGGAGGAAATATGCGCCTGGAACCAATACCAAGACCCGATCACGTCTTGCGAGTCAGTGCAAAACTCATCACATCGAGTACTATTCTGCATCTTTCAGCGGATGAATTGGAACGTGCAATCAACCAGGAACAAATAGAGAATCCTGCACTCGAAGTGGTCGAGTCTCGTATCTGTCTCCTATGTAGCGCCCCGCTGAATGGGCAGACCTGCACGGCCTGCGGACACTTTGCCCAACCTGCTTTGACAATCAATGAACCATCACTCAACTACGAAAGTTCAGCAGAAGATGATCAGCAGCACTTTTTTGAAATCCGCGAGATGCGAGAAATCTACGATTATAGCGCTACTGATGCAGATGACGACGATGAATTTGACCCGCTGGCAAGCATTCCCACCGGGGAAACACTGGCAGAGGTGCTGCTTCAACAACTGGAGGCTCTTATCACGCCGGATGATGCACCGATTGCAGAGCAACTGGTGGGAAACCTTAATGAGCGCGGCTACCTGGAGATGAATGTCAGCGAGATTGCTGAACAACTGCAAGTCCCGTCAGAGCGCGTCGAATATGTGTTAAGCCAGTTACAAACATTGGAACCCCTGGGCATCGGCGCACGCAACCTGCGTGAATGCCTGCTGATCCAGTTAGCAGCTCTCAGTGAGCAGGAAATGCCCCACCCACTGGCATTTACGCTGATTGATCGCTATCTGAACCAATTGGGACACAATCAGTTTCACGAGATTGCCCGTCAACTGAAAGTTTCAGAACAGGAGGTACGTCAGGCCAGCCAGTACATCCGCAACACTCTCCATCCTTTCCCGGCTCATGCCTACAGAGCCGATGCCAGTTACACTCATGCGGGTGGCGATGCAGCGTATGTGCGCCCTGATGTGATTATCCGTAGGGGAGAGACGGGCTTTGAGGTAGAGTTAATCGAGGAGAAACGCTATCGTTTCCGCATTGGTGGTGGCTATGGCACCCAACCTCTGTGGCTGGATCAGGGTCCTACCAGCGATGAGCTACAGCAGTACATGCGTCATCGCGGTGACCAGGCGAGGTTCTTTGTTGACTGCATACAACGTCGTTGGCGTACCCTTAAGCGCGTTGCCGAGCTGGTAGTGGATTACCAGCATGAGTTTTTAGAGAAGGGAGTGCGCTACCTGCGCCCCCTCACTCGCGCAGAAGTTGCCACTCGCCTGAACCTGGATGAAGGCACAGTTAGCCGCGCAACGGCCAATAAATATGCGCTGCTCCCCAACGGGCGTCTTCTCTCGCTGTCAGACTTCTTCGATGGTTCCCTTGGCGTCAAGGATATCCTGCGCGAACTAATAATAGCCGAGAAGCCAAAACATCGCCTAAGCGATGAAGAACTCGCAAGACTGCTCCATGCCCGCGGCATCCCCTTAGCTCGCCGCACAGTGACAAAGTACCGCGAGGAAATGGGCATCGGCTCCTCGCGGGAGAGGTGATAGGGTCTCCTACCACTATCTTTACTTGACAGAAGAAGGTATGATAGGTTCAGCATAACGATTAGCTCCTGTTTGGAGCTTGTGAACAATGCATTCCATTATGCATGAAAGCGAGTTACAACCACATGGCGACGTCTCTTAATCGCTCAATAACCATCAAACATGTAGCTATCCATGCTTCTGTTTCCGTTGCGACGGTGTCTGCTGTGATGAATAAAAACAAATATGTGAGTCCTGAATTAGCGCAACGAGTACGCGAAAGCATCGCCACTTTAGGATATAAACGGAATAGCTTTGCTCATGGGTTAAAGACTCGGATAAGCTACAGCATAGGGCTGATTGTCCCTGATATTACGAATCCCTTCTTCACCAACATCGCCCGTGGGGTAGAAGATGTGGCGAATGCTCATAATTATTCTCTAATTCTCGGGAATACCGATGAAGATCCTGAGAAGGAGAAAAAATATCTTCAACTCTTAGAAAGCAAGCAAGCTGATGGTCTCATCATTGCTGTAACGGCCCGCAGTCACGAGTATTTACAATCTCTACCTATTCGGCATCTAGCCTTGATAAGCATCGACCGCTCACTATTTGATTTGGGCATCGATACGGTCATGGTAGATAATAGAGGAGGTGCCAGAACAGCAATAGAACATCTCATTGCACTTGGTCATCGACGTATTGGTCTGGTGACGGGGATTCGTGGGATCGCACCAACAGAAGAACGCCTGTTGGGATATACTGAAGCGCTCGAAAAACACGGAATTGCTGTCGATCCTGCCTTGATCGCTGTGGCGTATGCGCGTGTAGCTGGAGGAGAGCGTGGAGCGATGCAACTCCTCGCACTCGAAGATCGGCCAACGGCGCTCTTTATGATGGATGGAACCATGGCTATCGGCGCACTACAAGCCATAGCGAAGTCTGGTCTGCGTTGTCCAGAAGATATCGCTCTTGCTTGTTTCGATGATTTCACATGGGCCGCAGTGATGCGACCTCATTTGACGGTCATTGACCAACCAACGTATGAGAT
>WNFA01000763.1_pt1 | contig 37162 bp, 38 predicted proteins | sample 5400481 | NCBI WGS metagenome assembly WNFA01 (sample SAMN13153340, study PRJNA577476) | soil metagenome | isolation source: 120 cm saprolite under Douglas fir tree site 2 hole 1 replicate 2 | place: USA:California | collected 2015-04-18 | reverse complement strand
GTCTGATAGCCCTCGCCGCCCGCGGCGCGGCGCTTGAACCAGGCCACCACGTCCGCGTCGAGGCGGAGCGTGATCTGCTGCTTCACCGGGCGATAGAACAGGCCCCGCTTGGCGCCGGACCAATCGCGGACCTCCGGCATTTCGCGGGTATCGATGCGGTCGTCGGGCAGAGCGGCGAGCGCATCAAGCTCGGCCTGCTGCCTTGGGGTGAGCGACTTAGAATTCCTCTTCTTCATATGCCCTCCGTTCATGAGGCGTTGCTTTTCGAGCGCTGATGATGCGGCCGACCTCTTCTCCGGTTTCCGAGTCCAGCTCGGGCCAAGTGTGAACCACGAAAACCGTCACGCGACGGATAACGCCTACAGTCTGCAACCGCTGCTCGTCTGGGTAGGGATCGGGCCGCGATAGCGCCAAAGGATCGTCGAACACCAGTTGAGCGGTTTCGAAGCTGAGCCCATGCTTTTGTCCGTTCTCCCGGTTCTTGTCCGGGTCCCATGTCCAGCGCAACCGAGGCCGCCTTCTGTAGCTACAAAAATATAGCTACAAGAGGGCGCCTGTACAAGACGCTTGCCATATAAATAACCGACTAGTAAGTTATTTGTCGATGACACAACCCGCTATCCCTGCTGCCCCCTCGACCCGCTGGCGCCGCCGCAAGGAGGCGCGGCCCGGGGAGATCCTCGACGCGGCGCTCGCCTGCTTTGCCGAGCGCGGCTTCGCGGCGACGCGGCTCGACACGGTGGCCAAGCGCGCCGGCGTCACCAAGGGCACGCTCTACCTCTATTTCCCGAACAAGGCGGAGCTGTTCAAGGCGGTGGTGCGGCAGGCCATCGTCGCCAACATCGCCCGCGGCGAGGCGCTCGTCGCCGAATCCGCCGAGCCCGCGCCGGTGCTGCTGGAGCGGCTGATCCACCATTGGGCGCAGCTGATCCCGACGCCGGCCAGCGCCATCCCCAAGCTGGTGCTGGCCGAGGCCGGCAATTTTCCCGACCTCGCCCGCTTCTATCTCGACGAGGCCGTCAACCGCGGCCGCGAGCTCATCCGCGGCGTGATCCGCAAGGGCATCGCGCGCGGCGAGTTCCGCGCCGTCGATGTCGAGAGCGCCGCCTATTGCGTCATCGCGCCGATGGTGCTGGCGATGCTGTGGCGCCATTCCTTCGCGGCGCACGACAGCGAGCCGCTCGATGCAAAGGCGCTCGCCGATGCGCATCTGCAGCTGTTGCTGCGCGGCCTCGTCGCCGGCGAAGGCCGCGCCGCGCGGCCGGCCGCATTGTCCGGAGCCGCGGCCGGCGAGCCACCGACGCGCCGGAAGGCAGCTTCCCGATGAGCCCGCGCGATGTGCCCGTGGCGGAGCAGCCGGGGCGTCCGCAACGGCCGGGCCAGGCGCCGCTGCCGGCCCGCCCCGCCGCCGAGCCGCGACAGCCGCGCCTGCGCCGCCCCATCGTCATGCTGGCGGTCGCGATCGCCGCGCTCGTCGTCATCATCGGCGGCGTGCTGTGGTGGCTCGAGGCGCGCCGCTACGAATCGACCGACGACGCCTTCATCGACGTGCACATGACGCGCATTGCGCCGCAAGTGGCGGGACGCGTGCTGCGCGTGGCGGTCGACGACAATCAGGCGGTGAAGCCAGGCGATCTCCTGATCGAGATCGATCCCGCCGACTACCAGTCGCGCCTCGATCAGGTGATCGCCAACCAGGCGACGGCGGACGCCAACCTCGCCCAGGCCAAGGCGCAGCAGGTGGTGGTGCAAGCCGATGCCGAGCAGGCGCGCGCGCAGGTCGGCGTCGCCGAGGCCAACGCCACCAACGCGGCGACCCAGCTGCGGCGCGATCAGCCGCTGGCCGAGCGCCAGGTCATCTCGCGCCAGCAGCTCGACAACGATATCGCCAACGCGCGCAGCACCGCCGCCACGCTCGTCGCCGCGCAGAAGCGGCTGGCCTCGGCGGAAGCGCAGCTCTCGGTCGCGGCGGCCCAGGTCGCCGCCGCGGAAGCGTCGCTCAAGGCCGCGGCGGCGCAGGTGGCGCAGGCGCGGCTCAACCTGTCCTACACCAAAGTGGCGGCGGCGGAGGGCGGGCGCGTCGCGCGCAAGAACGTCGCCACCGGCGATTACGTGCAGGTCGGCCAGAACCTCATGGCGGTGGTGCCGTCGGCGGCGTGGATCACCGCCAATTTCAAGGAGACGCAGCTCGACCTCATGCGCGCCGGGCAGCCCGTCGAGATTCGCGTCGACGCCTGTCCCGACAAGACCTTGCGCGGACATGTCGACAGCTTCCAACCCGGCAGCGGCGCGGCCTTCGCCCTGCTGCCGCCGGAGAATGCGACGGGCAACTACGTCAAGGTGGTGCAGCGCATCCCGGTCAAGATCGTCTTCGACGATCCCCCTGGTCCGAGCTGCCCGCTCGGCCCCGGCATGTCGGTGGTGCCGAGCGTCAAGGTGCGGTGATGGCAGCGGCACGCATGGTGTCGCCACCCGCCGGCGGGATCGACAGCACATGGCGGATATGACATTGGCCCCGGCCGCGCCGAGCGCGCCCGTCGCCAGCCCGTGGCTGGTCGCGCCGACGGTCGGTCTCGCCGCCTTCATGGAGGTGCTCGACATCTCCATCGCCAATGTCGCGCTGCAGCACATCGCCGGCAGCCTGTCGGCGACGCCGGACGAGGCGACCTGGGTGCTGACCTCCTATCTCGTCACCAACGCCATCATCCTGCCGGTGAGCGGCTGGCTCTCTGCGACCATCGGGCGCAAGCGCTACTTCCTCGGCTGCATCATCGGCTTCAGCATCACCTCGCTGCTCTGCGGCCTGGCGCCGAGCCTCTGGCTGCTGATCCTCGCGCGCGGCCTTCAGGGCGTCACCGGCGGCGGGCTCCAGCCCGTGGCGCAGGCGATCCTGGCCGATGCGTTCCCGCCGCAGAAGCGCGGCCAGGCCTTCGCCGCCTACGGCATCGCCGTGGTCTTCGCGCCGGCGATCGGGCCGACGCTGGGCGGCTGGATCACCGACAATTTCGACTGGCGCTGGGTCTTCCTGCTCAACGTGCCGGTCGGCGTGTTCCTCACGCTGCTGGCGACGCGCGTCCTCGCCGACTCGCCCGCGGAGGTGGCGCGGCGCAAGGCGCGGCTCGCCGGCGGCATCAGCCTCGACTATGTCGGCTTCGCCCTCCTCGTCATCGGCATGGGCGCGCTCCAGATCGTGCTCGACAAGGGCCAGGAGGACGACTGGTTCTCGTCATCCTTCATCACCGGCTTCGCCATCACCGCGATGGCGTGCCTCGCCGGCTTCGTCGTCTGGGAGCTGCGCCGCGCCGATCCGATCGTCGATCTGCGCCTCCTCAAGCGCGCGAACTTCGCCATCGGCAGCGTGCTGATGTTCGTGCTGGGCTTCATCCTGCTCGGCAGCACCGTGCTGCTGCCGCTGATGGTGCAGACGCTGTTCGGCTACAACGCGACCGATGCCGGCATGGTGCTCTCGCCGGGCGGGTTCGCCATCATGCTGCTGATGCCGGTCGTCGGCAATCTCGTCGCCAAGGTCGATCCGCGCTGGCTCATCGCCGTTGGCCTCGTCGCGACATCGCTGGCGCTCTCGCATATGACGAACTTCGATCTCGATATCGACTACGGCACCGTCGCCTGGGCGCGCGTCTTCCAGTCCGTGGGGCTGGCGTTTCTCTTCATTCCCATCAACACCGTCGCGTTCCTGGGGGTGCCGCCGGAGAGGAGCGGCAACGCCTCCGCCATCATCAATATGATGCGCAATATCGGCGGCAGCTTCGGCATCGCGCTTGCGACCACGCTGGTGGCGCGCCGCGCGCAATATCACCAGAGCATGCTCGTCGAGCATGTGACACCCTTCAGCAGCCAGTACGACGAGACTATCCAGCGCATGCAGCAGGCTTTTCTTTCCTCCTCGGCCAATGCCGCCGACGCGCTTCAGAAGGCGCAGGCGCTGCTTTATGCGACGGTGCAGAAGCAGGCGGCGATGCTGTCCTACATCGACAGCTTCTGGGCGCTGGGCGTGCTCGCGATGGTGCTGGTGCCCCTCGTCTTCGTCATGCGGAAGCCGCGGCCCGGCGCCGCCGCGCCGCCAGCGCATTGAGCCGCGCAGTTGAACCGGCGACCGTCGCGAGCTATGAGCGGCGCGATGAAGTACGATCGAACACGCTGCCCTGCTCGCGCTTCAAGACGCTCGCTTCGCGAGCTCGTCAAGGTGAGGATACCTCATGCTGAGGAGCGGTGCGCAGCATCGCGTCTCGAAGCATGAGCAAGGCAGCGCTTCGATAGCAGAGCACCGAGCCACATGCGCCGCCTTCTCTATCTCCTTCCCGTCGCGCTGTTCGCCGTGCTCATCGCGTATTTCGCGCTGACGCTCCGGCCGGGACGCGATCCCTCGGCGTTGCCGTCGGCGCTCATCGACAAGCCGGCGCCGGATTTCGATCTCGCCGGGCTTGCGGGCGCGCAGGGGTTGTCGCGCGCAGCGCTTGGCGGTCATCCCGCGATCGTCAATTTTTTCGCCTCGTGGTGCGTGCCGTGCCGCGCCGAGCACCCGCTGCTGATGCGCCTCGCCGAGCAGGAGCACGTGCCGCTCTTCGGCATCGCCTACAAGGACAAGCCGGACGAGGCGGCGCGCTTCCTCGCCCAGCTCGGCGATCCCTACCGCCGCGTCGGGCTCGATCAGAACGGCCGCGTCGGCATCGATTTCGGCGTCTACGGCGTGCCCGAGACCTACCTCATCGACAGCGCCGGCCACATCCGCTACCGCCATGTCGGACCGCTCGACCGCGACAGCATCGAGCGCGAGCTGCTGCCGCGCCTCAAGGAGGTCGGCGGATGAGACGCCGCGCAACCCTCGCCGCTTTGCTGCTGCTGGCATGCGTCGCTACGGCGAGCGCGGTCGAGCCGCGCGAGCGCCTTGCCGACCCCGTGCGCGAGGCGCGCGCGCGGGCGCTGTCGAGGCAGCTGCGCTGCCTCGTCTGCCAGAACGAATCGATCGATGATTCCAATGCCGACCTAGCGCATGATCTGCGCGTGCTGCTGCGTGAGCGCCTTGCCGGCGGCGACAGCGACGCGCAAGCGCTGCAGTTCCTCGTCAGCCGCTATGGCGAATTCGTGCTGCTGCAGCCGCCCGTCGCGCCCGCGACCTACGCGCTGTGGTTCGGTCCCCCGGCGGTGCTCGCGCTGGGCACGGTCGCCGCCCTCCTCTATTTGCGCCGCCGCCGCGCCACCGCGGCTGAGCCGGCGCCGCTGACCGAGGCCGAGCGGCAGCGCCTGACGCGGCTGCTCAAGGACGAGGCTTGATGCTGCTCGCGCTGGCGATCGCCGCCGTTACCCTCGTCGTCGTCGCCACGGTCGTGTTGCCGCTGATGAAGGGCGCGCGCGCCGCGCCGGGGCGCGCGTCGTTCGACCGCGCCGTCTATCGCGACCAGCTCAAGGAGCTGGAGCGCGACCGGGCACGCGGCCTCATCGATGCCGACCAGACCGCGGCGGCGCGGCTCGAGATCGAGCGCCGGTTGCTCGCCGCCGACGCGCGGCCGGAGGTTGCTACGGCGCGGCGCTCGGGCAGTCCGGCGCTCGCCATCGCGTTGGCGCTGCTGCTGCCCGCTGCGGCAACGGGAATTTATCTCGCGCTCGGCGCGCCGGGCGCGCCGGACGAGCCCTACGCCGGGCGCGGGCCCGAGCGTGCCCTGGCCGCCGCCGAAGGCCGCCATGGAGACATCGCCGGCGCCTTGGCCGCACTCGAGAAGGATCTCGCGGCGAATCCCGACGATGCCGAGAAATGGCTCCTGCTGGCGCGCAGCGCGGCGACGCTCGGGCAATGGCAGAAGAGCGCCACTGCCTACCAGAAAGCCTTGGTGCTCACCAAGAGTCGCCCCGACGTCGCCTCGGCCTATGGTGAGATGCTCGTCTTCGCCGCCGAGGGCATCGTGACGCCGCGCGCACAGGAGGCCTTCACCGCCGCACTGGCGCGCAATCCGAAGGATATGGCGGCGCGCTATTACCTGGCGCTCGCCGAGGCCCAGGCCGGCAATGCGCAGGCCGCCATCGACGGCTGGCAGAAGCTCGCAGCGGAGGTGGCGGATCCGGAGCTGCGCGACCGGTTGCGCGCCCGCATCGCCGACGCGGCGAGCAGCGCCGGCATGGCGGCGCCCGCCCTCGCCGCACCCGCCGGGCCCAGCGCCGAGGACCGGGCGCGGGCGGAGAAGATGACGCCTGCAGAGCGCCAGGATATGATCCGCGGCATGGTCGACGGGCTCGCGGCCAAGCTGAGATCGGATCCCGAGGATTTCGAGGGTTGGATGAAGCTCGCCCGCGCCTACGGCGTGCTCGATGAGCACGACAAGGCCGCCGACGCCTATGAGCAGGCGGCGCGGCTCAAGCCCGAGGATCCGCGCATCCCGCTGGCCGAGGCCGAGGCGCTGATCGTCGATCACGCGCCGCAGGTGCCGCTGCCCGAGCGCGCGGTGGCGCTGTGGCGGCGCGTCGACATGCTCGACCCGCAGCAGCCGGCGGCGCTGTGGTATCTTGGCCTCGCTGCAGCGCAGCAGCGCCGCCTCGCCGAGGCGAGCGGCTATTGGCAGCGGCTGCTGCCGCTGCTCCCCGCCGACAGCGACCAGCACAAGATGGTCGCTGCCGCGATTGCGGCGCTCAAGGACAAGCAGTAGCGGCGGCGCCAGCCCAATGGGCAGTTCTTCGCGGCGGCTCATTGCGCGCCGCGGGCGAGCGGTTAGCAAACTTTTCACCATGATCGGCTTTGCTGTGGCATCCCTCGTCGCGCGTCCGCGCCGGAGGCTGTCCTGTTGCATGTCCTCGTCATCGGCGACGAGCCCGGGATCCGGGAAGTCACGCGCTCGGCCTTGGGGCAGGAGGGCTACCGCGTGAGCCGCGTCCTGTCGCGGGACGCCTTGGCCCGGTTGCAACGGACCCGGCCGGACCTCGCCATCGTCGATGCCGCGCTGCGGCGAATGTCCGCCGTCGAGGTCGCCGCCGAGGCGCGCCGGCACGCTATTCCCGTCCTGCTCACGACCGACGAGCCTGTGCTCGAAGTGCAGCTCGCGCAATTCGGCTTCCCTTGCCTGCGCAAGCCCTTCGCGGAACGCGAGCTGCTGGAGCGACGCCGCCGGCTCAATCGCCGCGGCACGTGAGGGTCACAGCGTGCTGCGCCTCTCCCTGAAGCAGATGAAAGCTCGGATCGAGGAGCTCCAAGGTGCGATCAACCAGGTACACCGGACCATGAGCCGCATCAGCTGCGGCGCCGCCGCGCATGACGCCGCACGCTATGATTTTCGCACCGATACGATCTTGCGCGAGGCGCTAGACTATTGGCGGCGCAAGCGCTGCGAGCGCGCGATGCCGCGGCGGCGATCCCGCCGAGCTGCCTTTCCGGCTGCTGCCGCACCTGCAGCTCACCGATGTGATCGGCGGCGGTCGCCGCTTCCGTTACCGGCTGGTCGGCACGGCCATCGTCGGCGCCTTCGGCGCCGAGTTCACCGGCAAGCATGTCGACGAGCTTCCGTCGGGCGACCGCATCGAATTCGCCCACACTTTCTACGACACGGTCTGCGATGCCAAGAGGCCGGTATTCGCGCGCAGCTCGTACACCTCGACCAAGGGCGTCTTCCGCACCGCCAATCGCCTGCTCCTGCCGCTCTCGGAGGACGGGCGAGAGGTGAGCACGATCGCCGGCGCGGTGACCTTCGAATCCGGCCAGCCCTCCCCGCACGCCGCCGACCGGCCCGCAAGTTATCTCGAAATCCTCTCGTGAACGGTTGCGCGGTGACGCGCGCAGGAACAGCGGCGCCCGCGCCGCGGCCGAAGCGGCTCGGGCGTACCGTTTTTCTGATCACTTTTCCTTGTTATCACTTTCTCAACCGCTCGACAGCTACAACAGATCGGCGCAGAATCAAGCCTTTGGGTTGACTTGGCGGCTGCGGGACGCGGCGCGAGGTGCAGATATGTTCATGACGCCGCGGGATCTCGACGAAGTCCGCACGCTCTGCGCGAGTAAGCGCTATGACGAGGCGCTAAAGCTGTGCGCCGAATTCATCGCCGAGCAGCCCGAGCATCCGCATGGCTACCACATGCGCGCGGTGGTGCGCGTCATCATGGGCGAGCCGCATCTGGCGCTCGCCGATCGCGACAAGGTCGTGTCGCTCTGTCCGCAGGAGGTCGGCGCCTTCATGGCGCGCGCCGACGATCACCTGCGGCTCGGCGATTTCGCCGCAGCGGCCGACGATCTCGACCGCGCCGAGAAACTCGACAACGCGCATTACTGGCCGCTGATCCCGTTCCTGCGCGCGCTGTGCCGCGCCAGGGTCGGCCGCATCGAGGAAGCGCTCGCCGACGCCGCGCGCGTGCCCGACGACTACCTGCTGCCCGGCTTCGACAGCACGATCCCCAACTCGAAGCAACAGCTCGCCGCGGCCATCGAGGAGGCGCGGCTGCAGCGCGAGAGCGAGCAAACCTCTTAGGCTTGGCGCCGGCGCTCGGCCTAAAGCGAAGCCGCGACGCCGCTTAAGCGCGGGGGGCCGCGTCGCCGCGCTTGGCCGCCTCCTCGGCGACGAGCTCCTTCTTCGAGAGCTTCCCGACCGGCGTCTTGGGCAGGCTCGCTCGGATCTCCATCGCGACGGGCATCTCGTACTTGGCAAGCTTGTCGGCGAGGAAAGCCTTGAGTTCGTCGAAGGCGAAGGCCGCGGCGCCCGGCTTCAAGGCGATGAAGGCCTTGGCCGACTGCCCGCGATAGTCATCGGGGATGCCGATCACCGTGACTTCGGCCACGGCAGGATGCTCGTAGATCGCCTCCTCGATGGTGCGCGGGAAGACGTTGAAGCCGCCGGAGAGGATCATGTCCTTCTTGCGGTCGACCAGCGTCACGTAGCCGTCCGGATCGATGAAGCCGATGTCGCCGGTGTGGAAGCGCCCGCCGCGGAAGGCCTCTTGCGTTGCCTCGGGCCGCTTCCAATAGCCCTTCATCACCTGCGGTCCGCGAATGCAAATCTCGCCCTTCTCGCCCTGCGGCAACAGGGTCATGCCGATCTCGATGTCGACGACCTCGACGATGGTGTGCGGCGCCGGTAGGCCCACCGTGCCGGCGCGCGGCTCGCCCTCGAGCGCCTGCATCGTACCCAAGGGTGCGGTCTCCGTGAGGCCGTAACCTTCCGACGGCGTGACGCCCGCGAGCTCCTTGAAGCGCATCAGTATTTCCACCGGGAGGGGCGCGCCGCCCGAACTGCACAGGTTGAGCGATGAGAGATCGACCTCCTTGATCTTGGGATGCAGCGCCATGGCCGCGTACATGGTCGGCACGCCCGCGAACACCGTGACTTTTTTCCGCGCGATGTCCATGAGCGCCCGCTCGGCGTCGAAGCGGATGTGCATCACCATCTCGGTGCCGGTGGCGATCGACAGCAACATGATGAAGGTGAGGCCGAAGATGTGGAACAGCGGCAGCACCACCAGACACTTGTCCTCGCCGTCGGTCATCGCGTCGCCGACCCAGCGGTTGCGCACGCTCACCACGGCGCAGAAATTGGCGTGGGTGAGCATGGCGCCCTTGGGCTCGCCGGTGGTGCCGCCGGTGTATTGCAACACCGCCACATCGTCCTCGAGCGGCCCGTGCGGGTGGCGGCGGTAGTCGCCGTCATTGGCGATGAGCTGGGCGAAGTCAATCTCGCGGCCCGGGCCGGCGATGCGCTCGGCGGCCGGGCCGAATACGGCGCGCACAGCCGCCGCCGGGAGGAGATCCTCGAGGCTGCAGACGATGAGCGTATCGTATTTCGCAGTGCCCTTTAGCGCGGCGACTTGCGGATAGAGCGTCGGCAGTCCCAGCGTCACCATCACCTGGGCATCGGAATCGGCGATCTGGTATTTGAGCTCGCGCGGCGCGGCGAGCGGGCTGAAATTGACGACGCGGCCGCCGGCCATCAATACGGCGAAGAAGCAGACGACGTAATGCGGCGTGTTCGGGAGATGGAGGCCGACATGGACGCCGGGCCCGACGCCCAGCGCCTGCAGCCCCTTGGCGGCACGAGCGGCAAGGCGCTCGAGCTCGCGGAAGCTCACGCGGCGGTCGTAGAAATCGATCGCCGTCTTGTCCTGCCAAGTCTGGGCGGCATTCTCCAGCAGGCTCTCGATCGGCAGCGGCGGCGGCAGCGGGTCGCCCCAGGACACGCCCGGCGGATAGGATTTCTCCCAGATATGCGCCATCGCAGACCTCCCGTTTGGCGGCGCGCCGGCCTGCCCCGCGGCACCAGGAGAGCCGGTTTATTTCCCCGCCTGCGGAATCTTATAGGGGAGGACGGCGATCCTCGCCAGTGCGGCCGTTCCGGCGCCGCTCACGCGGGCCTTCGCACATAGCGGTAGCGCAAATTGCTGCGACCGGCGCCGTTGCGCTCGTAATCCTGCTTGGGTGGGGCGAAGCGGTCGCCAGCGAGACCGGCGCGGCCCTCCTTGTCGCGCGTCTGCAACACCTGCTCCTGCGGAATGAACCAGACCACCTGCGTCGGGACCGGCGACGGGAACGCTGCCTCCTCCGCGGGCAACAACTGCTCGAGTTCGGCTTTGCCGAGGAATCCCATGGTTGGCTTCCCGATCGAGTGGCCACGCTTACGTTTTGCTGTCGCACCTTCTCAAACGTCGAGCCGCGGCGGCATGCCCAGGAACGCTCGCACGACATGCCAGACCTGCTGGCGGTTGATGCCGAGATTGAGCGAATGCGCGGCACCCGCCAGCAGCACGAATTGCCGATCGGGATTCGGGAGTCGAGCGAAAAATCCAAGCACGTCCTCGAGCGTGGCGATGCCGTCAAATTCGCCGCGCAGCACGAGCACCGGCGCCTGCACGTTCGCCGGATCGACCACCGGCAAGTTCGCGGTCATGTCGAGATAGGTGCCGGTGGGGATGGTGTCCCCGAATTGGAGCTCGGCATCGGCCAGCGCCTCGGGCACGCGTGCATCGGAGGTGCCCGGCTTGTCGCGGGTGAAGATGCTGCGGATCATGTCGCGATCGCGCGGCCGCCGATTGTGCGTGCGGTAGTATTCGACCTGCTCGGCGCGCTTGCCGAGCGTGGGCGAGCCCGCGCCGGTCCAGGTGAAGGCCTCGAGCACGAGCCGCTCGACGCGGTCGGGCTGCACCATGGCGAAGGCGCCGGCACGCAACGCGCCCGAGGATTCGCCGAGGAAATGGAACTTGGCCTGCCCGGTCTCGCGCGCGACGAGCGCGCTCCCCGCCGTCAAATCCTCGACGCCGCTGGCGATGTCGGAATTGCCGTCGGTGCGCGACGAGCGGCCATAGCCCTCATGGTCCATGGTCCAGACATCGAAGCCGGCGCGGGCGAAGACGTTCATCAGCGAGTACTCGCCGGCCCCAGGCACCGTGAGGTCGAAGGTGGAGCGCGCCGAGATCGACGAGCCGTGCACCAGGAACAGCACCGGCAGGGGCTTGTCCCCGGCCTTCGGCGCGGCCAGGCGCTTGCGATAGAGATAGAGCGAGACCTCGCCCTTCTTCGCCCGGTATTCGCCGCTCCACAGAGTGTCGCTGCCGCCGGACACCGCCGCCGGTTCGGCCAGCGCCGTGCCGCCGGCGATCGCCGCGCCGATGCCGAGACCCGCCGCGCGCACGATGTCGCGCCGCGTCGGTCCGCCCGCTTGCGTCGTCGTCATGGCCTCTCCATCCCCGTTTTCACCCATGATGCCCCAGCATCGGCGCTGCGGGAAGGGAGGGGATTTTTCATCGACGCGGACCGGTGCCGGGTCTAGGCTCAAGCGAACGCTTCAGAAAAAATTCAGGCGTCCCGGTCTGTTACCCGGGGCCAACTTACGTCACCCGGGAGGTGTCGCATGGCCCATGCCGCATTGTCCACCCGCACCTTCATGCTCGCCGCCGTGATCACCTGTGCCGGATCGACTGCGACGGCCGAGACGGCATCCGACCGCCAGGCGGGCAAGGTCCATTTCCCGATCTCCTGCTCCGCCGATGCGCAACAGCGGTTCGATCGCGCTTTGGCCGTGCTCCACTCGTTCTGGTACGAGGAAGCGGCGAAGCAATTCACGGCGGTCGCCGCGGCCGATCCCGGCTGCGCCATGGCGCAGTGGGGCATCGCCATGAGCGTGTGGTATCCGCTGTGGTACCCGCCCGGCGACAAGGCGATGAAGACCGGCACGGACGCCGCCGCCAGCGCGCGGGCCATCGGCGCCAATACTGAACGCGAGCGCGACTACATTGAGGCCATTGGCGCGTTCTACAAGGATGCCGACAAGGTCGATCACCGCACGCGCAGCGTTGCCTACGAGAAGGCGATGGAGCAGCTCTATCTGCGGTATCCCGACGACAGCGAGGCCGCCGTGTTCTATGCGCTGGCGCTCGATGCGACGGCGCCGCCCACCGACAAGAGCCTCGCCAACCAAAGGAAGGCGGCGGCGATCCTCGAGAAGGTGCATGCCGAGCAGCCGAGCCATCCTGGCGTCGCGCATTATCTCATCCACAGCTACGATTCGGCGCCCCTTGCCGAGGCGGGCTTGCCGGCGGCGCGCAGTTATGCCGCGCTCGCGCCCGATGTACCGCACGCGCTCCACATGCCTTCGCACATCTTTACTCGCGTCGGCTTATGGCAGGAGTCGATCGCGTCCAACGAGCGCTCGGCCGCCGCGGGTCAAGCTTATGCGCGCGAGGCCTTCGGCCCGGGCGTGTTGTGGGACCAGAGCCTGCACGCAATGGACTATCTCGAATATGCGTACCTGCAGGGCGCGCAGGACGTGGCTGCGAAACGCTTGCTCGACCAAATCACCGCCGGCACCAAGGCGGAGCCCGCGAGCCTCGCCGCCGCTTACGCCATCGCGGTGGTCCCCGCGCGCTTCGCACTGGAGCGGCGCAGCTGGACAGAAGCGGCCAACATCTCGGCACCGTCCGTGGCGCTGCCCTGGGAGCGCTTTCCCTGGGCGACCGCGATGATCTCGTTCACCCGCGCGCTCGGCGCGGCGCGCACAGGCGATACCGCCGCTGCCAAGGCGGACGTCGCCGAGCTCGAAGCGCTCCACGCCAAGCTGGTAGAAGCGAAGAACGCCTATTGGGCGGATCAGGTCGAGGTGCAGCGGCGCGCCGCGGCGGCCATGCTCGCTCGCGCCGTGCACGACGACGCCGACGCGCTGGCGCAGCTGCGCTCGGCCACCGAGCTCGAATCGTCGATGGAGAAGCACCCGGTAACACCGGGCGCGGTGGTGCCGGCGCGCGAGCTGCTCGCCGACCTGCTGCTCGAGCTCGGACAGCCTGCCGCCGCCTTGCGCGAATACGAGGTGACGCTCGGTACCGACCCTAACCGTTTCCGCAGCCTCTTCGGCGCGGGGCTAGCGGCGGAGCAGTCGGGCGACATGGCCAAGGCAAGGCGCTTCTACGAGAACCTAGCGGCGCTCACGGCCAATGCCGACACTCAGCGGCCGGAGCTGCAGACGGCGCAGGCATTCCTGGCCAAGGCGCAATAGCACCGGCGGTCTCGGCTGAGACGCTGCGCCGGTAGTCGCTGGAACGTCGAGCCGCCGCTCAGCGGCTGCGGCTGTGAAACAATGCGGCCTGGAAGGCGCAGGCGAAGCTCAGCAGGCAGTGGACGCTGAGCACGAGCGGCCAGAACCATTGATGCGCGGCGCCGCCGATGCGCAACCCATACCAGCCCAGCAGCAGCACCGGGACCGGCATGATCTGATAAAGCAGCCAGTATCTTATGTAACGCCGCAGCAGCGAGTTCTCATCATTGATGCCGATGCTCGCGAGAATCGGCAAAGAGGCTGTTGCCATGTGCACCCCCAAGATCGAGGTGTCGCCGGCCGCTCTCGTGCGGCGATGACGACGCTGCACCAGTCGGCCGGCACCCAGCGCCCTTGTCCGGGCACCAGACGCCAGCCCCTTGGTGAAGCTGCATTAAGCCAGCGACAGGTTTAGCGTCGGTTAACCCGGGCGCGGCGACGAGCCGCCGGCGCCGCTGCGCGCCTCGCGGTCGATCACGGCGCGCAGATCCTTCCAGCCATAGGCGACCGACTCGACCGGCGCGCCGCCGACGGGGACCGGCCGGTGCAGCACCAGCTTGCCGCCGAGCCGTTCGTAGAAGAAGCGCGAGGGGTTGGCGCGCACCACCCAGACGAGCGCGGAGCGATGGCCGCAATGGACCAGCCGGGCGAATAGCGCCAACAAAAGGAGCCGGCCGAAGCCCTGGCCCTGCGCCTCCGGCGCAACGTAGAGGGTATAGACCTCGCCGGCATAGCCGAAGCCGCCTTCGCGTTGCGGCCCGCAATTGCCGAAGCCGACGAGCCGCGCCTCGCCACCCTCGGGCCGCGGCTGTTGCGCGACCCAGACATCGCCCGCACGGTGCCGCAGGAACCCCGCCCATGACGCCGTCTGCCGCTGCTCGGACATGGCGAGCAGCACCCGGTCGGGCAGCATGCCCGCATAGGTCGAACGCCAAGTATCGACCTCGATCCGGCCGATGGCCCGCGCATCCTGGAGCCGCGCCTGCCTGATGGTGCCCATGCGTCTCCTCCGAGACGACGCATCATAGACCGGCGCGGGCGCGTTTGACGAGATGCGGCGTAGCCGCGCATCGCCGGCGCGGGCGGGCGTTAGCTGATTCTTAGCATTCGAGAGCCGCGGGCCATGCCGCAAGCGCGCCTGAACCGCAGGGCACTATTGCGTCAATCTTGCGATTATTTCGCGCGTGATCCGCCTCAAGCAACCGAGTAGTCGGCGGGCCGGTCCCCGGCTAGTCTCCATCCGCCTCATGACCGACGACGCACCGTCCCGACGCCGCCAGCATCGCATCGGTTTGTTTTACGCCCTCGGCGCCTTCACCGCCTGGGGCGTGGTGCTGCCGGTCTATCTCAAGGCCCTGGCCGACGTGCCGGTGCCCGAGGTACTCGCCCACCGCATCGTCTGGGGCGCGCTTTTTGCGCTCGCCCTGGTGGCGGGCCTTGGCCGCTCGAGCGAGCTGCGCCAGCTCCTGGTGCCGCGCACGCTGGCGCTGCTGCTGCTGTCGGCGCTGCTGGTCACCATCAACTGGGTGACCTACATCTACGCCATCAGCAGCGGTCACATCGTCGAGACCAGCCTCGGCTATTTCATGAATCCGCTGGTGAGCGTGGCGCTGGGCATGGTGGCGCTGGGCGAGCGGCTGCGGCTGCTGCAGATCGCCGCCTGCATCGTCGCCGCGTCAGGCGTCGCCCTCCTCGCCGCGGCGACCGGGGGACTGCCGTGGATCGCCTTGACGCTCGCCTTCTCCTTCGGCTTTTACGGGCTGGTGCGCAAAGTGGTGGCGGTGGAATCGCTCATCGGCTTCACCTTCGAGGCGACCATCCTGGCGCCCATCGCCGGAATCTATCTGCTGTGGCTCGCGGCGACCGGGCAGAGCTCGTTCGGCCCCGCCGCGCCGGCGCGCGATGCGCTGCTGCTCGGCACCGGCATCGTGACCGCGCTGCCGCTAATCTGGTTCGCCGCGGCGGCACGCAAGCTGCCGCTCACCACCGTCGGCCTGCTGCAGTTCACGTCGCCCTCCGCCACCTTCATCCTCGGCGTCTTCGTCTATGGCGAGCCCTTCAGCGCCGCCGAGGCCGTGACCTTCGCCTGCATCTGGCTGGCGCTTCTGCTCTATATCGCCGACGCTGTGCTGGCGCGCCGCACCGCTGCAGCGCCGCTCGCCGCCCCCGGCGAGCGGACCAGAGAGACCGGGAGATAGGGCAAGCATGGCTCACATCGCAGGACTCGTCTGCTACCTCGCGGCCTATGTCATGGCACTGCTGTTCGGGATCAAGTATCTGCGGACCGACCGCTTCATGCCCTACCACCGCGCCGCCATCGGCGCCGATTGGGAGAGCCTCGACCTCGGGCTGCGCGTGGCGATCTTGGGCATGCTGAAAATCGTTGGCGGCGGCATGCTGTCGACGGCGGCGACCGGGCTCCTGATCATCCTGCTCCCGTTCCGCACCGGCGAAGTCTGGGCGATATACGCGGCGCCGGTCCCGGGACTGTGCCTTGGCCTGCCGACGCTCTATGCGACGCTTTACATCGAGAAGCAGACGGGCGCGGCAACGCCGGTGCGACCTGCCGCCGCCTTCGTGCTGCTCCTCCTCGCCGGCTTTGTTCTTTCGCTGCTTTAGCCGCGCTAGGACACGCCGATCGTCCCTGATTGCCGTTGTTGGCGCGTATCTCTGGTGCTACGCTATCATTGCGCGGGCATAACAAAACAATGGTCCGTCGAGGGGCGGACAATAATAAAAAGTCGACTCCCAGGGAGGGGCAGCTAAGCGCATGAATAAGCATGTTTTGCCGCCCGGCCGTCGCGCCGGTGCGGTCTCTTTTCTTGCGGCCAGTGCGCTGGTCCTCGGCCTCGCGCCGGCGGGCGCACGGATCACGGAAATCGACGTCAACGCACTGACGTCGCAGTCGCCGACCTTCGCCGGCAAGATGTTCGGCGCGGTCGGGGCGTACCGGATGATCAACGGCACGGTGAAGGGCGAGGTCGACCCGCGCGATCCGCTCAACGCCGTCATCGTCGATATCGAGCTGGCGCCGCGCAACAGCCGCGGCATGGTCGAGTATTCGACCGACTTCCAGCTGCTCGTACCGGTCGACCTGTCGAAGGGCAACCACCGCATCCTCTATGACGTGACCAACCGCGGCGGCGCCAACGCGCTCACCGTGCTCAACGACGGCAAGGCGCAGACCACATCGACATCAGGCGATCCCGGCAACGGCTTCCTCATGACGCAGGGATACAGCGTCCTGGCGAGCGGCTGGGACATCACCGTCGGCCACGGCGGCAACGGCTTCGGCGTCACCGTGCCGGTGGCGAGAAACAAGGACGGGTCGACGATCACCGGGCCGGCGCTCGAGGAATTCGACATCGACGTGACCGCGAGCCCGCCGGCGACGCAGCCGCTGAGCTACGCCGCGGCCAGCGCCGACAAGTCGACGGCGCTGTTGACGGTGCGCGCCAATTTCGCCGACCCGCCGACGGCCATGCCCGGCTCGAGCTGGGACTACACCGACGCCACGCTCACCGCGATCAAGCTCAACCCGCCGGGAACGAAGTTCGGCGATCCCGCCTTCTTCGGCCCGACCGGCCTCTACGAATTCAGCTACATCGCCAAGGACCCGTCGGTGGCGGCGCTGGGCTTCGCCGCGCTGCGCGACCTCGCGGCGTTCTTCCGCGATGCCAAGGCCGACGACAAGGGCAACCCCAACCCGCTCGCCGGCGACGTGCAACACATCTACACTTTCTGCTCGTCGCAGCCTTGCCGCACGCTGCACGATTTCGTGCTGTTCGGCTTCAACGAAGTCGAGCACGCACGCGGCCAGCGCGATCGCGATCATGACGGCGACAAAGATCGTGACGACCGCGGCGATCGCGGCGAGCGCCACGGCCGGCATCACGAGAAGGCGTTCGACGGCGTGCTGAATTGGAAAGGCGGCGGCAGCGGCATCTTCATGAACTACCGCTTCTCCCAGCCCACCCGCACGCATCGCCAGCACATCGCGCGCTGGTACCCGGAGTACCAGTTCCCGTTCGCCAACCAGCGGCTGCACGATCCCGTCACCGGCAAGACCGCCGGCCGGCTCGACGCCTGCGAGGAGAGCGACACCTGTCCCAAGATCATCGAGGCGAACTCGGCCAACGAGTATTGGGCGAAGGCGGGCTCGATCCTGACCACGGACATCAAGGGCCGCGACCTCGATCTCGATGACCTCGCGAACGTGCGGTACTACATGTTCTCGAGCGTCCCGCACGGCGCCGGCTCGGCCACCTCCAGGGGCATCTGCCAGCAGTTCCTGAACCCGCTCGTCGGCAATCCGGTGCTGCGCGCGCTGCTGGTCGATCTCGACGATTGGGTGACAACGGGCCGCAAGCCGCCCAAGAACAACGTGCCGCGCCGCGCCGACGGCACGATGGCTCCGCCGCTACCGCAATCGGGCATGGGCTTCCCCAGCATTCCCGGCGTGACCTACAACGGCATCGCCCACACCGGCGATCTCTGGGATTTCGGCCGCCACTTCGACGACGGGATCCTGTCGATCCTGCCGCCGATCTCGCTCGGCACGCCGTACCCCGTCTTCGTGCCGAAGACGGATGCGGATGGCAACGACATCGCCGGCATCCGCACGCCGGATGTGTCGGTGCCGCTGGCGACGTTTACCGGCTGGGCGCTGCGCGCCTCGCCGGCGACGGAGACCAACGGCATCAAGGTCGTCGACGGCTGCGACGCCTCGGGTCAGCGCATCCCGTTCCCGAAGAAGAAGGCGGATCGGCTGGCGGCGAATGACCCGCGGCCCTCGCTCGAGGAGCGCTATGCCGACCATGCCACTTACGTGAACATGGTTACAGCGGCGGCGCAGAAGCTGCAGCAGCAGCGGCTGCTCATCGACCTCGACGTCCAGAGCTACATCGCCGCGGCGCAAGCGGCGAGCGTGCCCTGAGGCTGCTTCCGGTCGACACGGACGTCGCCATCGCGCGACGCCCGTGCTCCTTCAGCAGACAGCAGCGCCCGAACGGCAATCAAAAACCCCAAAGATCTGCGCGAATCATCCAGGAGGAAACCGCATGAACTCATATGTTTTGCCTTCCGGAAGATATTCCGGCAGGCTCACCCTTGCTGTCACCAGCGCTCTCGCGCTCGGCATCGTGTCGCCGGCGAGCGCGCGCGTGACGCAGATGACGATCACCACGGTGGAGTCGCCGACCTTCAGCGGCGCCAGCTTCGGTTCCGCCGGACAATACGAGAGGATCGAGGGAAAGATCACCGGCGAGGTCGATCCGACCAACCCGCAGAATGCGGTCATCGTCGACGTGGAGCTCGCGCCGCGCAATCCGAACGGCACGGTAAGCTACTCGGCCGCCTTCCAGATCATTCGCCCGATCGACTTGTCCAGGGGCAACCACCGCATCCTCTTTGATCTGCCCAATCGCGGCGGCCCGCTCGCCCTCAGCAGCTTCAACGACAGCCGGCCGAGCAACAACACGACAACCTCGGGAAGCGCCGGCAACGGCTTCCTCATGAACCAGGGCTACACGCTGGTCGAGGGCGCCTGGGACATCACCGTGCTGCAGGGCACGCCGGGCAGCACCGGCTTCGGCGTCACCTTCCCGGTGGCGAAGAACCGCGACGGCTCGTCGATCACCGGCCCGACGACCGAGGAACTTGTGGTCGACACGAATGGCTCGCCGGCGACGCTGCCGCTCACCTATCCGGCGAACAGCGCCGACCAATCGAAGGCGCAGCTCAGCGTTCGCGCCAATTACGGTGAAGCGCCGATGCTGCTGCCATCCTCGGCTTGGACCTACACCGATGCCAGCCTGAGGGCGATCAAGCTGACCTCCGGCAATTTCGGCGTGCCGCCCTCGTTCGGCCCGACGGCGCTCTACGAGTTCACCTATATCGCCAAGGACCCGATCGTGGCCGGGCTCGGCTTCGCCGCCGTGCGCGATCTTGCGACCTTCCTGCGCAATGCCAAGACGGATGACAACGGCGTCGCCAATCCGATGGCCGGCGACGTGCAGCACATCTACAGCTACTGCCTGTCGCAGCCCTGCCGCACCATGCACGATTTCATGCTGTGGGGCTTCAACGAGGTCGAGCGCGCGCATGGCGACCATGACGGCGACCGCGGCCGCGATCAAGACGACGGAGACAGAGACCGCAACGACGACCGGCATGACCGCGACGGGCGGCATCATCAAAAGGCGTTCGACGGCGTGTTGAACTGGCTCGGCGGCGGCAGCGGCATCTACATGAATTACCGCTTCGCCCAGCCCACCCGGACGCATCGCCAGCACATCGCGCGCTGGACGCCCGAGTTCCAGTTCCCCTTCGCCAACCAGCGGCTGCATGATCCCGTCACCGGCAAGACCGCCGGGCGGCTCGACGCCTGCGAGGAAAGCGACACCTGTCCCAAGATCATCGAGATGAACTCGGAGAACGAGTATTGGGCAAAGGCAGGCTCGGTGCTGACGACGGACACGCGAGGGCGCGATCTCGACCTCGACGAGCTCCGCAACGTCCGCTACTACCTGCTGGCGAGCGCCCCGCACGGCTCCGGAACCGCCGCCGGCATCTGCCAGCAGCTGCAGAACCCGATCGTCGGCAACCAGGTGCTGCGCGCGCTGCTGACCGATCTCGACGAGTGGGTGAGCACGGGCCGCGAGCCGCCCAAGAACCGCGTGCCGCGCCGCGCCGACGGAACCTTGGCGCCGGCGCTGCCGCAGTCGGGAATGGGCTTCCCGAACATTCCCGGCGTCACCTATAACGGCATCCACCACACTGGCGACCTGTGGGATTTCGGGCCCAAGTTCGACGACGGCATCGTCACGATCTCGCCGCCGATCCTGCTCGGCACGCCCTATCCGGTCTTCGTGCCGAAGACGGATGCCGACGGCAACGACATCGCCGGCGTGCGCACACCCGACGTGTCCGTGCCTCTCGCCACCTATACCGGTTGGGCCTTGCGCGCCTCGCCGGCGACCGAGACGGGCGGCGCCAAGATCGTCGACGGCTGCGATGCCTCGGGACAGCGGCTCCCGTTCCAAAAGACGAAGGCGGCGCGGCTCGCCATAGGCGATCCGCGTCTCTCGCTGGAAGAGCGCTACGCCGACCATGCGACTTACGTGAACATGGTCACGCAAGCCGCGCAGAAGCTCGGGCAAGAGCGCCTGCTGCTCGATTTGGACGTGCAGGCCTATATCGCGACCGCGCAGGGAGCGGCCGTGCCCTGAGGCGCGGCGGCTGCGCCATCACGCAAAAAGCCCCGGCCTTGGCCGGGGCTTTTCTTTTCCGCAGAGCGGCCTTGCGCTATTGCGCCGGCACCACCTGCCAAGGCGCCGGACAGGTCGGGACGTAGGGATAATAGGCCTGGCTCGGCGCGCAGTAGTACCACGCATTCGCCGTCGGCGTGGCCGCGGGCGGAACATAGGGATCGGGGTAGGGGTAGATCGGGCGTGGGTAGAAGTACCAGGTATCCCCGACAATCCACCACCAGCCGGCACGGCCGTCATGCGGCCCGCGGAACCAGCGGCCGTGCTGCCAGCGCGCCATATCGCGCTCGTGGAAGCGGTGTATGTCGCGGTCGCGCCAGGCATCGCCGTGCCGCCCTTCGAAGCGGTGCTCGTCCCGCCGGTCGTCGTCGTGCCGGCGCTCCTGCGCCAGTGCCGGCACAAGCACGCCGAGCATCACGACAGCGGCGGTGAAGAGGCCAAGGAGTCGCGCGGACACCCTTACCTCCAATGATGCCGGCCGCCGCCGAAGCCGAGGCCGATGCCGACCGAGACCGGGGGCGGATAGACGGCGTAGCCGGGCGCGTAATAGCCGGGGCCATAGCCATAGCTGGGAGCATAGCCGTAAGCGACCGGCGGCGCGGCAGGGGCGACGATGCAGCCGCCGAGGCCGGCCAGCATGAGCGCGACCGCAGCCGTGCGGTAAAACCTTGCCATGTTCGACTCCTGCGAAGGCCAAGCGCCTTCATTGGTCTTGCGGTAATAAGGCGTGGGCCGCCGCGCCATCCCCTGACATGAACGATCTGTAATATCGCGGCCCAAGGACGCGCGCCGATCCCAGCCGGTGCACTGGCTGGTGGCACTTATGTCAATTTTGCCGGGCTGCGGCGACGGCGCTCACCGCCCCATGGTGAGCACCACCTTGCCGGTGGATTTGCGCGTCTTGAGCAGGTCGAGCGCCTGCGCCACTTCGCTGAAGTCCAGGGTGTGCGAGACATGCGGCTTGAGCCTGCCCTCTTCGAACCAACGGAACAGCTGCGGGAAGGACTCCGCCATGAGAAGCGGCTTGTGGCGCCGATAGGAGCCCCAGAAGAAGCCGACGATGTCGATGTTCTTCACCAGCACGATGTTCGCGGGTATCTGCGGGATGCGCCCGCCGGCAAAGCCGATGACGATGATGCGCCCCTCCCACGCGATCGAGCGCAGGCTCTGGTCGAAGGCATCGCCGCCGACGGGATCGTAGACCACGTCGACGCCGCGGCCGTCGGTGATGTCTTTGACGCGGTCGCGGATCTGCTCGCGCGTGTAGTCGATGAGGTGGTCGGCGCCGGCGCGCGCGGCGACCGCGAGCTTGTCGGCGCCGCCGGCGGCGGCGATGACCTTGGCGCCCATCGCCTTGGCGATCTCGACCGCGGTCAATCCGACGCCGCCGGAGGCGCCGAGCACCAGCACCCACTCGCCCGGCTGCAGCCTTCCGCGCCAGGCGAAGGCGCCGTAGGATGTGCTGTAGGCGACGGGGAAGCCCGCCGCGGTGACGAAATCCATGCTGTCGGGGATGCGATGGACGCCGTCCGCCTCGGTGACGACCTCCTCGGCGAAGCCGCCGCGTCCGACCGAGGCGAGCACGCGGTCGCCGCGCTTGAGTTGCGTGACGCCGGCACCCGCCTCCGCGACGACGCCGGCCACCTCCATGCCCGGCGTGAACGGCAGCGGCGGCTTGTCCTGATATTGGCCGGTGATGAGCAGCGTGTCGGCGAAATTGACGCCGGCGGCGTGGATCCTGATGCGCACCGTGCCGTCGCGCAGCGGCGGCGGCGGCACGTCGGCGAGGACGAGCTTCTCCGGTCCGGCGAATTCCTTGCACAGCACCGCGCGCATCGCTCTTCCTCCCCGTGGCCGCGTCGCCTCGCCGCTCACCTTGCCCAGGCCGCGATGCCGAGGCAAGGGGCGCGCGTTCACCGCGCCGCTTGGCAGGGAGCCGAGCGATGGTTATGGTTGCGCGCATGCTTTCGCCCGCCCGTTGCCTCACCGCCGCACTTGTCCTGATGCTGACGCCGCCGCTGGTGGCCGCCGGCAGCGCTGCCGCGCCGAAGGCCGAGGCGAAGAGCCCGGCGAAGCCGGTGCAGCAGAAGGAGGGCGTGACGCGTCTCGGCGGCGCGCAGGGCTGGGACGCCTACAGCGACACCGAGAAGGGCCACAAGATCTGCTACGTCGTCGGCGAGCCGAGCAAGAGCGAGCCCGCGGGCGCCAAGCGCAACAAGATCTATGCCAGCGTCACCCATCGCCCGGCCGAGAAGATCAGCAACGAGGTGAGCTTCAACGCGGGCTATCTCTTCAAGGAAGGCTCGGACGCCGAGCTGACGGTGGACAGCCGCAAATTCTCGCTCTTCACCAATAAGGACACTGCCTGGGCGCGCGACCCCGGGACCGACAAGTCGGTGGTGGAGGCGCTCGCCAAGGGCAAGCAGGCCGTGCTCAAGGGCGTCTCCGCCCGCGGCACCGAGACCACCGACACCTACTCGCTCGCCGGCCTCAGCCAGGCGCTGGGCCAGATCGACAAGGCCTGCGGCGTCAAGCGGTGAAGAGGGCTCGTCTTCTTTTCGCCGTCGCGGCGCTGATGGTGACAGCATGCACGCCGCTCGCGACGGGAGAGCAGGTCAAGAGCGCGCCGAGCTACAACGAGCTTCTCGCGCGCGCCAAGCGCGGTGATCGCGATCTCGACTATCAGGCGCTGCGCTACGCCTATGCAGGGAGTCCGGGCTATGATCCGTATGGTGGTAGCCTGCGAGCGCTCAAGACGGCGATGGGCAAGGCCTATCGCGAAAAGGACTGTCTCAGGGTCACCGGCGAGGCCGCCAAGATCCTAGAGATCGACTACGTCGACATTGATGCCCACATGCTCGCCGATCTCTGCTTCCGACAGTTGGGCGATACGGCGCGAGCCGAGTTCCATCGCGCAGAAGCGCGCGGCCTGATGCGCTCCATCTTGCAATCAGGAGACGGCAAAAGCCCAGAAAACGCCTTTGTGGTGATTGCCGTCGACGAGGAATACAGCCTTATCGGCGCCATGGGCCTCAAGGTGCAGAAGCAGTCTCTGGTGAACCAGGACGGCCATGCTTATGACCGTATGGACGTTACGGGGGCCGACGCAGATAAGGCCGGCGTTCTTTTTTTCAATGTCGACCGGCCGCTATCGTGGATGGACGAGCAATTCAAGAAAAAGAAGTAGGCCTGCGACTTCAAGCGTTGAGCGGCCGTTCTCCGCTCGTCGTCCCAGATAGAGCGTGCCACTAGCGCGAGAACGCGCCCTTCAAGAACGCCGCGGCTTGCGCGACGGCGCGGTCGGCGGCGGCGATGATGCCGCCCATGGTGAAGAAGCCGTGGATCATGTCGGGATAGAGCTGGAAGCTCGCCTCGTTGCCGGCGCGGCGCAGCGCCTCGGCATAGGCGCGGCTCTCGTCGCGCAGCACGTCGCAGTCGCCGACGATGACGAGCGCCGGCGGCAGCCGCGCGAGATCGGGCGCGCGCAGCGGCGAGGCGCGCCAGTCGCCATGCTGCGCCGCGTCGATGTAGTTGCCGCCGAACCAGGCGACCGCTTCGCGCGTCAGCAGAAAGCCCTCGGCGTAGTCTTCGTGCGACGCCGATTCGCTGGCGAAGTCGGTGGCGGGATAGATCAGCAGCTGTCCCTTGAGCACGATGCCGGCGTCGCGCGCGAGCAGCGCCGCGACCGCGGCGAGATTGCCGCCGGCGCTGTCGCCGCCGACGGCGAGGTGTGTCGGGTCGAGGCCGAGGCTCCGCCCCTCGCTCGCGGCGAATTCGACCGCGGTGAAGCAATCCTCGACCGCCGCTGGGAAGCGATGCTCGGGCGCGAGGCGATAATCGAGCGAGAGCACGGCGCAGCGCGCTTCGTGCGCCAATTGCCGGCAGGCGGAGTCGTGCGTGTCGATGTCGCCGATGCACCAGCCGCCGCCGTGAAAATAGAGCAGCGCCGGCAGCGGCGCCGCGCCCGCCGCGCCCGGCCGGTAGACCCGTGCGCGCAGCGTTCCGGCCGGGCCGGGCAGCGCGTGGTCCCTGGCATCGACGGGCCACTCACCAGGCTTGCTCGTGCGGCGGCACAGCTCGACATATTGCGCGCGCGCCTGCGGCGGCGTGATCTGGCTGTAGGGGATGCGGCCGGCCTGGGCGATGAAATCGGGCAGCGCCTTGGCGTGGGGATCGAGGTTCACTTTGTTCGGATCGAGCGCCATGGGTGCGGCCGCGGGCGATGGGTGCGTGCCGCAGCTTGGCGCGGACCGGTCGCGTCGCGCAACCCGAATTGTCGCCGCTCAGTAATCGACCGTGACGCTGTAGGCGCCGTAATAGGCGCCCGGTGCCTGCGACCGACCGACCGAGAGCGTCGCGCCGAGCGCAAGCCGCAGCTCGCCGGCGCGGTCGAGCGCGGAGGCGGCGCCGGGAGCCGCGGCGACAACCTTGAAGGGCATGGCGGCGCCCGGACCTCGCGCGACGTCGCCGACACTGAGCGAAATGCTGACGGCCATGCCAGGGGCGCCGGTCAGGGTTACGCTGCCGGCGGCGGGCGAGCCGCCGAACGAATAGGCAGCGGGGCCGCTCGACCTGCCGGCCGGGCTGAGCACGACCCGGCCCGGCGCGCTCGCCGCGCCGACCGTGCCGAAGCTCATCCCCGTGCCGCCGACGACGGCGGCTGTGGGCAGGATCGTCACCGACACGTGCCCGGTCGCGCCGGCCGCCAACGCCGCCGACGCGGCGAGAAGAAGTACAGTGAAGCCGAGCATCGCTGCGGCGGCGAGCCAAGCGCATCTCGGTTTCAGGGCCGTTTGGACATCGGCCAGTCCGCGCTATATGTTGCGCGATCATGGATCGCAGCCTCAAGGACCTGGTCGGGCTCGGCCGCGACGAGCTTGCTGCCGAGATGACGGCGATGGGCGCCGAGCCGTTCCGCGCGCGCCAGCTCTGGCATTGGATCTACCATCGCGGCGCCACCGACATCGCCGCCATGACCTCGCTGTCGAAATCGTTCCGCGCCGAGCTCGCCACGCGTTACAGGGTCGGGCGCCCGGCGGTGGCGCGCGCGCTCAGCTCGGTCGACGGCACGCGCAAATGGCTGCTGCGCTTTCCCGACGGGCAAGAGGTCGAGTGCGTGCACATCCCCGAAGAGGATCGCGGCACGCTCTGCGTCTCCTCGCAGGTCGGCTGCACGCTGACCTGCAAATTCTGCCACACCGGCACGCAGCGCCTGGTGCGCAATCTCACGGCGGCGGAGATCGTCGGCCAGGTGATGCTGGCGCGCGACGCGCTCGGCGAATGGCCGTCGCCGCAGGACGACCGGCAGCTCACCAACATCGTGCTGATGGGCATGGGCGAGCCGCTCTACAATTACGACAATGTCGCGACGGCGCTGAAGATCGTGATGGATCACGAGGGCCTGTCGCTGTCGCGCCGCAAGATCACGCTGTCGACTTCGGGCGTGGTGCCGATGATCGCGCGCTGCGGCACGGAGCTCGGCGTCAACCTCGCGATCTCGCTGCACGCCGTCACCGACGAGCTGCGCGACGCGCTGGTGCCGCTCAACAAGAAATACCCGCTCGCCGAGCTGCTGGAGGCCTGCCGCACCTACCCGGGATCGAGCAACGCGCGGCGCATCACCTTCGAATACGTCATGCTCAAGGGCGTCAACGACAGCCCGGCCGAGGCGAAGGAGCTGGTGCGGCTCCTCCAGGGCATTCCCGCCAAGGTCAATTTGATCCCGTTCAACCCGTGGCCCGGCGCGCCCTTCGAGCGATCCAGCGACGCGGTCATCAAGGTGTTCTCCGACATCGTCAACGCCGCGGGATATTCCTCGCCGGTGCGCACGCCGCGCGGCGAAGACATCATGGCCGCCTGCGGCCAGCTCAAATCCGACAGCGTGAAGCGCCGCAAGAGCGAGCTCTTGAAGGAGCAGGCCGCCGCCGGGGGCGTGAGCGCGGCCTGACAAACAACCGGCGGCTTGCCGTCAAGCACGCCGCCGGTTGTGCTCGCCACCTATTCGGACTTGATCACTTCGCCGAAGCGCTCGAAGATCTTGCCGTCGAACTTGGTGAGCTGCATCTCGCGCACCGGGAAGAACTGCGTCGGCTTGGTGCCGACCTTGACGCCCGGCAGGAACATCGGCAACTCGATGTCGAGATTCGCCGCCTGCTTCATGATATTCTCGCGCGTCAAATCGTCGCCGCACTGCTTCAGCACCTGCACCATCGTCATCGCCAGGTTGTAGCCGTAGACGTTGAAGGTGTCGGCCTTGTCGCCGTCGGGATAGTACTTGTCCATCCAGGCGAGCCACTGCTTGAACGCCGGATCATCCTTCCATTGTGGATCGGTCGGGTCCTTGAAATACGCCAGGCTCACGACCCCGACCGACTTGTCGAGGCCCGCCGGCGTCATCACGGCAGCGACCGAGGCCGACACCGAGTTCAGCAGGTGCAGCGGCTTCCAGCCGATGTCGTAGGTCTTGCGGATGGCCTGCGCGGCGAATTTCGGGGTGGTGACGTCGTAGAAGACGTCGGCGCCCGAGGCTTGCAGCGAGACGATCTGCGAGTCGATGGTCGGGTCGGTGACCTCGTAGGTCACTTCGGCGATGATGAGCTTCGCCGCCTTGTCGCCGAGGCCGTCCTTGAGGCCTTTGACATAGTCCTTGCCGTAATCGTCATTCTGGTAGAGCACGCCGATTTTCGCGGTGGGCATCTTCTCGAGGATGTATTTCGCGAAGATGTGTCCCTCGGTCTGGTAAGTGGGTTGGAAGCCGATGGTCCAAGGGAAGTGCTCAGGATCGCCCCACTTTGTCGCGCCGGTGGCGACGAAGAGGTGCGGCACCTTCCGCTCGTTGAGGTATTTCTGGATCGCCGAGTTGGGCGGTGTACCCAGCGTATTGAAGGTGAAGGCGACCTGCTCCTGCTCGACGAGCTTGCGCACCTGCTCCACCGTCCGCGGCGGGCTGTAGCCGTCGTCGAGCGAGATGAAGACGATCTTGCGGCGGTTGATGCCGCCTTTCTCGTTGATCATGTTGAAATACGCGTTCTCGGCCTTGCCGATCGTGCCGTAGGCCGAGGCCGGGCCGCTATAGGGCATCGTCTGGCCGATCTTGATCTCGCTGTCCGTCACGCCCGGCGCGTATTTCTTCTGTGCCGTCGCCGGCTGGGCGAGCGCGAGCGACAGCAGCAACGCCGGCGCCCAAAGCAATTGGTTGGTTCGCATCATTTTCTCCCTGTTCAGGACCCGTGAGCGCCAGGCTTTCGCCGGCCGCAATTCCCAGCACGGCAGCGGCACCGTCCCGCGATCACGGAACGCCCGGCTTCGTTTCTTCTTGGCTATCGAACAGATCGATCGTCCTACGGACCCAGGCCGCCGTCAATGGCGCGACGTCCCGCGGTCAAAGGATCTTTAGCACGGCCTCGGGCGGTCGGCCGAGCACGGCGCGTTCGCCGTTCACCACGATCGGCCGCTCGATGACGAGCGGGTGCTTCACCATGCCGGCGATGATGTCATCGTCGGAAAGCCCGGGCTTATTGAGTCCGGCCTCCGCCGCCTCCTTCTTACGAAGGAGCTGGCGCGGCGTCAGGCCGAGGAGACGCAGCAGGCGCTTCAGCTCGGCCTGATCGGGCGGCGCCTTCAGGTACTCGACGATTCGCGGTTTGACGCCGCGCGCCTCGAGCAGCGCCAATGTCTGCCGCGACTTGCCGCAGCGCGGATTGTGGTAGATGACGACCGCCATGATGCCGCCCTCCTCGCAACGGAGCGCTAGGCCCGCGCGACTCTTCTCCGCGGCGACACCAGCCTGGCAAGCGCGATCTGCGCCCGCGCCGCGTCGGTCAGATGGGGGCGGTAAAGCGCGAAGATCTGCCTCACCCCCGCCTGGATATCCGCCTCGGCGATCCGGCTGAGCCCGTGGCGCTCCTGCAGGTAGTCGAGCCAGTAGCGCGCGATGATCCAGGCATTGACGGTGAGTTCCTTTATCTCCGTCGGCGTGGCGCGGATCAGCTTGCGCCGCACCATCTCCGCGAGGATCGCCTCATTGTAGCGGTGGCCGCGCTCGGTGAGCGCGACCAGGCGCTGCGCCAGCTCGGGCTCCGCCATCCAGTCCGGGCGGCGGCGGAAGAGAAAGCGGTACTCCCACATGTCGCGGAAGCTCTGGCGTGTGTAATCGGCGAAATCGGCGAGCTGGCCGCCGGCGGCGGCCGGCGGGCGCGACAGATTCTGCTCGATGCGCGCCTCGAGCTCGGCCGAGAGCGCGGCGATAAGATCGCGCTTGGCGCGGAAATGGTACCAGAGATTGCCCTCGCTGATGCCGAGGCGCGCGGCAACTTGCGCCAGCGACACCGCGCCCTCGCCGCGCTCGTTGAAGAGGGTCAGGCTCGCCCGCAAGATCCGCTCGCGCGTCTTCATCGCCGCGCCGATTCCGTTTGACATATAGGGGTATAACCCTAGATTGGCGAAACCACCCTAGCCCATGCCGCGGGCATTGCCTAGCCGCAGACGACCCCCGGGACGGGAAGAAGCGATGCAGGATCGTCGCGACAGAATGGCGGTGATCGGCGCGGGCGCGGTCGGCCTCGGCATGGCCAAGGCGCTCAAGCAGCCCGGCGCCGCCTACGATCAGCTCGAGCCCGATGACGATGTCGGCGGCGACGGGCATCACGGCGTCTATCGCACGGCGCACGTCATCTCCTCGCGCAAGACCACCGAATACGCCGACGACCCCATGCCCGCGCACTATCCGGATTTTCCCAGCCGCGCGCAGATGGCCGACTACCTGCGCGACTACGCCGGGCATTTCGGGCTGCGGCCGCACGACCGCACGGTGTATTAGCGGTGCGCGCCCTCGCCGGCACCGTTGCCGTCGTCACCGGTGCCGCCAGCGGCATCGGCCGCGCGCTCGCGCTCCGCCTCGCGCAAGAGGGCTGCATGCTGGCGCTGGGCGACGTCGATGCGGCCGGTCTTGCCGAAAGCGCGGCCGCGGCGCGCAAGACCGGCGTTCGCGTCTCGACGCATCGGGTCGATGTATCCGACGCCGCCGCGATGGAGGAATTTCGCGACGCCGTACTGCGCGAGCACGGGCGCGTCGCGCTGCTCGTCAACAATGCCGGCGTCGCCATGATCGGCACGGTGGCCGAGCTCGGCCTCGACGACATCGCCTGGCTCCTGGGCATCAATTTCTGGGGCGTGGTGCATGGCGTGAAGCTGTTCCTGCCCGTCCTGCAGCAGCAATACGACGCGCATATCGTCAACCTCTCGAGCATCTTCGGCATCATTGCCCCGCCCGGCCAGGCGGCCTATGCCGCGAGCAAGTTCGCGGTGCGCGGCTTCAGCGAGGCGCTGCGCCACGAGCTCGCCGCCGCCGGCAGCACGGTCAAGGTCTCGGTCGTGCATCCCGGCGGCATCCGCACGCCGATCGCCGCCAACGCGCGCGCCGCGGCGGGCGTGAGCAACGCCCGGCGCAGCGAGCTCGTCTCCCGTTTTGCGCAAGTCGCGCGCACGACGCCGGAGGCGGCCGCCGAGCGCATCGTGCAGGGCATTCTCAAGGATGAGAAGCGCATCCTCATCGGCCGCGACGCGCGCTTTCTCGATCGCGTGCAGCGCCTGTTCCCGGCGAGCTATTGGCGGATCGTCGCGCGCAGCTGGGGCCCACGGGCGCCACACGGGCGGCGCTGACGCTGCGCTGTCACGGCGCGAGCACGACCTTGCCGATGTTGTGGCGGCCCTCGATGTAGCGGTGAGCCGCAGCGGCTTCCTCGAAACGGAACGAGCGGTCGACGACCGGGGTGATCTTGCCTAGCGCCTCCCATTCCAGGATCTGCTCCATCGCTCCGCGCAGCAGGCCGATCTGGCCCCAGAGGTGGCCGACATTGACGCCGAAAATTCCGCGATTGTCGTTCATCAGCCGGAACGGATTGAAGTGCAGCCAGGGAACGCTGGTGACGGCGCGGGCGATCGCGGCAACGCGGCCACCCGGCCCGACCGCATTGGCCAGCCCGAACACGGCGAGCCGGCCGGTCGGCGCCAGGCAGTCATAGCTGTCGCGCCACGACCTGCCGCCGCGCGCGTCGAGCGCGAGATGGACGCCGCGCCCTTCGGTGAGCGCCATCACCTGGCTCACCAGACCTTTCGCGCGCGCATCGATCAGACCCATGACGCCGCGGCGGCGCAGGAAATCGTGCTTCGCCGCCGATGCGACGCCGATCACCTGAGCGCCGATGATCGCCGCTAGATCGATCGCGGCGAGGCCGACGCCGCCGCCAGCGGAATGGACCAGCACGGTCTCGCCGGCGCCGAGCCGACCCATGGCGATCATCAGTTGGTAAGCGGTGAGATAGGTCACCGGCAGCGCCGCGCCCTCGGCAAAGCCGAGCGCGCCCGGCAGCGCGAAGGCCTGGCGCTCGGCGACGCAGACATGGCTCGAATAGCCGCCAAAGCGACTGAGCGCGATGACGCGGTCGCCCGGCGAGAACCCTGTGACCGCGGGTCCCGCCGCGGCGACTTCGCCGGCGACTTCGTAGCCCACCACGCAAGGCGGTTTGGGCGCGTCGGGATAAAGGCCGAGACGCGCCATGATGTCGGCGAAATTGACGCCGCATGCGGCCACCTTGATCAGGATCTGATCGTCGGCCGGACGCGGCATTGCCGCCTCGCGCAGCTCGAGCACCTCGGGCGGGCCGTATCGGCCGATCCACACCTGACGCATTGTCTCGGCCATTGCGCTCTCCCGAGCTTGCCGCCGAGGGGCATCCTACCATCGTTTGGCGACCCCGACAGCCCGGCGAGCAATCGCCGCAAATGGGAAGGGGCTCGTGCCTGGCGACACGAGCCCCTCCTCGGGCTCAGCGGCCGTCAGTCGCGATCATGGTCATCATCCGCGTCATCGGCGCGGTCGCGAGCATGACAATCATCGGCGTCGACCCCGCTGCCCTTGAAATCGAGGTTGCCGTTCGCCTCGTGTTTGTACTTCACGAGCACGTCGCTGCAGACGACGGCGCGGGCTTCGAGGTTGCCGCCGCAGTGGAAGCTTTTCGCGTCGTCGATGCTGCCGGTGCCATTGTAGATGGCGGTCTGAGGATAGGGGCAGAGCGGACGGGTGCGGCCGGAGGCGGGCGCGGCCGAGCCGCCCGACGCGAGCAATGTCTCCGGAGTGACGCCATGCTCGACCCAGTCCACCAGGGCGGCGAAGGGATTGACCGGGGCCGGTCCCGTCCCGCCGCCGCAATGGCCGACGCCGGGCGCGCGGAAAAGACGGTAGAAGCGGTGAAGCTTGTTGAAATCAGGCTCGCCGTCATCGCCGTAGCGCGATGCCATCTGGCGATAGTAGTTGATCACGCCGCGGGGAAAGATCAGTTGATCGTTGCCGCCGACGAAGGTGATCATCTTGCCGCCGTGCTCCTTAAAGGTATCAAGGGGCCCGAAGGTGTCGGTCACGTCGGCGATATTCCGCGAACCGTCCTGCGCCACCTGTGGATAGCCGGCTTGCGAAACCGTATGCCAGTCGAAGGTCTGACTGTGCTCATCCCAATGAAATTGGGTGACGCCGAGAGCAAATGCATTCGTGCCGTCGAGACCGCCGAAGTCAGTGCCGCGGTCGAGCCCGAACCAGACCTTGCGCTGCTTCGCATTTCGCGGGCCGTCCCAGATCTTGTCGATGGCCATCGCCTCGGCGGGCGTCAGGCAATTGGTCGCCGGAGCGCTCGGTGCGCCGCAGATATTCGCCGTGGCGCTGAAATGGCAGCGCCGCGGGTCATCGATCACGCCATCGACGACGCCATCGGCGGCATCGCACGCGGCGACGGCCGAGGCGCGTGCTTGCGCGAGCTTTGGCGCCGAGATGGGAGCGCCCACCAGATCCTTCATGACGATCTGGCCCCACATCTGCGCCGTCTGGAACCGCGTCCAGTAGATCGCCGGCGCATTCGCCACGATGCCCTCGAGCTCGTTGCCGAGTTCCTGCGCCAGGAGATAGCCCTGGCGCCCGCCGGTCGAGCAGCCGTTCCAGTAGTTGTAAGCGGCGGCCATCGCGTAATAGGTCTTGGCGAGCCGCTTCGACCACAGAATTTGCTGCTTGATGCCGTTGCGAATGAAGTCCTCGATGAATTGATCGTTGTAGGTGCCATCCGCGTTCACGCCGGGCTCGCAGTTGCCGCCGCTGTGACCGAGATCGTTGCCGGAGCCGACATAGCCAGCGTTCACCGCGGAGGTCACCGTCAAGGTTCCGGCACAGCCGCCGCCGCCGAGCCCTTGCGTCCTGCCGTTCCAGGCCCCCTGCACGCCGCCGCTGCCGCCGTCGCCAGCGTTCAACGGCAAGCCCACGACGATGTTGATGTTCTGGTTGGGATTGGTGCCGAAGAGCAGGTTGACCTTGCAGTAGGCGACGTTTGGCCCGGATGCGGGTATCACGGCGCTGCTCGCGGATTTGATGGCCGGGCTCCCCGCCAGGCCGTTGGCGGGATCGCTGGCGAGTGCGGCGCAACTCGGCGCAGCCGAGGCTGTCGTCGCGGCGAATGCCGTGGCCACCGTGACCAGCGCGAGCGCGCCCGCACCTGTCGCAAAACGCCGGAATGTCCGTCGAGTCTTCATGAGCCTTCCTCCGTTGCGGTGTGCCGCTCCTTGGCGATCTTGCTGCGCGCCAGGCACACGAAGCGTGCGTGCAGCGGGGCCATGCGCAGGGGATGCGAGAAACGTTTGGGTCGGGGCGCCAGGGCGCGGGCGTCGCCGGCAAATGGCAGACTCGCCCGTCCGTGGCATTGGAGCACAAGCGAAAGCGCGCGACCCGACCATCCTCCCCTCTTGGCCGGTCTTGTGCCGGCCTTCGCCGGTTCGTCATCGCCCGGCGCAAAGAGTGGCGACACCCATAATCAGTGTCGCTAACAAAAACTAACAGATGAATTTTGATCGATCAAGTGCAACCAGCGGCTATGGGCCGCGATTGTTCTGGCGAGGCCGCTCACCGGCGGCGACCGGCGGTGTCACGCTCCAAAGCTTGCCGCGGCACCGCCGTCACTTATACTGCCGGCCGCGCAATCTCCTCGTAGGCGAGCACGGGTCGTGCCATGAGCGGCAAGATAAAGAAAGTTGTCCTGGCCTATTCCGGCGGGCTCGACACTTCGGTGATCCTGCGCTGGCTGCAGGAGACCTATCAATGCGAGGTGGTGACCTTCACCGCCGATATCGGCCAGGGTGAGGAACTCGAGCCGGCCCGCGAGAAGGCGCTGCTCATGGGGGTCAAGGAGATCTTCATCGAGGATCTGCGCGAGGAGTTCGTGCGCGACTTCGTCTTCCCGATGTTCCGCGCCAACGCGCTCTATGAGGGCCAGTACCTGCTCGGCACCTCGATCGCGCGCCCGCTCATCGCCAAGCGGCAGATCGAGATCGCCAACCAAGTCGGCGCCGACGCGGTGGCGCATGGCGCCACCGGCAAGGGCAACGACCAGGTGCGCTTCGAGCTCGCCTATTATGCGCTGAAGCCCGACATCAAGGTGATCGCGCCGTGGCGCGAATGGGACCTCGCCTCGCGCACCAAGCTCATCGAATACGCCGAGAAGCACCAGATCGCCATCGCCCGCGACAAGCGCGGCGAGGCGCCGTTCTCGGTCGACGCCAACCTCCTGCACATCTCGGCCGAGGGCAAGGCGCTCGAGGATCCGTGGACCGAGCCCGAGGAATTCGTCTTTAGCCGCACCGTGGCGCCGGAAGAGGCGCCCGATCGGCCCGAATATGTCGAGATCGAGTTCAAGCGCGGCGACGCCGTCGCCGTCAACGGCGAGACGCTGTCGCCGGCGAAGCTCCTGGCGCGGCTCAACGAGCTCGGCGGCAAGCACGGCATCGGCCGCCTCGACCTGGTCGAGAACCGCTTCGTGGGCATGAAGTCGCGCGGCGTCTACGAGACGCCCGGCGGCACCATCCTGCACGCCGCGCATCGCGGCATCGAGAGCATCACCCTCGACCGCGGCGCCGCGCACCTCAAGGACGAGTTGATGCCGCGCTATGCCGAGCTTGTCTATTACGGCTTCTGGTATGCGCCCGAGCGCGAGATGCTGCAGGCGCTGATCGACGAGAGCCAGGAGAATGTCGAGGGCACGGTGCGCCTCAAGCTCTACAAGGGGCTGTCCCGCGTGGTCGGCCGCAAATCGCCGAAGAGCCTCTACAGCCTCGCGCATGTCACCTTCGAGGCCGACCAAGTCTACAACCAGCGCGACGCCGAGGGCTTCATCAAGCTCAACGCGTTGCGCCTGCGCCTGGCCAAGGCGCTGCGGAAATAGCGCTCGGCCGAGCGCCAGATCCCACTCCCGTCGCGTCCCGTCGGCGCCGTTGCCGCGTTCCAGCCGGCCGCGAGGCCGACGTCCCGCGCCCGCGCCGTCCTGCCGCCGTGATCGTCAGTGACGGCGAGCCGGAGACCACCCTCCGCCGCGGGGGCGCCGCTCGACCACCATCCGGCCCGGGCAGCCGGGCAACGCATTGATGGAACAACCATTTTACGCGTTGCTTGCGGCCCCTGGGAAACGTCCTAGACTGGAGCGTAATAGGGCGGCCTGTCGCCCGCGGCGGCCGGACCGCCCGCGCGGCAAGGAGGAGGCGGCCATGAATGTCGAAAACATTCTGCGCAGCAAGGGCGGCACGGTGGCGACGATAGGGCCGCGCGCAACGATCCGCGATGCGGCGGCGTTGTTGCGGCGCGAGCGGATCGGCGCGCTGGTCATCAGCGGCGACGGCGCCAAGGTCGACGGCATCCTGTCGGAGCGCGACATCGTGCACGGGCTGGCCGATCGTGGCGCGCCGCTGCTCGATGCGACGGTGGAGGAGCTGATGACGCGGCGGGTCTTCACCTGCACGCCGCGCGACAGCGTCGGCGATCTGATGGCGATGATGACGGAGCGGCGCATCCGCCACATTCCCGTGCTGAAGGACGGCGTGCTCGCCGGCATCGTCAGCATCGGCGACGTGGTGAAGCATCGGCTCGACGAGATCGAGTACGAGGCGAGCTCGATGCGGAGCTTCATCGCCGGCGCCTGAGCGCGGCAGCGGCGCCGGGCGTCGCTATGACGCGCGGCGCGCGAGCCGGCGAGATGCGAGATGAGACGAGGATTTCGGCTGTTGCTTGTGCTGGTTGCCGCGCTAGGCGCTTGCGCGGCGCCGCCCACCTTCGAGCAGATCGCGCCCAGCCTGCCGCCGCTCCCGCCGGATGGGGCGCGGATTTTCGTCTACCGCGATTACGAGACCTATCAGAGCCTTGCCTGGGCGCCCGTGTTCTTCAACGGCGTCCGCATCGGCGCGGTCGGTCCGGGCTATGTGACGATGCGCAACGTGCCGGCCGGGACCTACGACATCGCCGCCGCAAGCCAGGGGCTCTATCCCAACCAGGACAAGGTCGTCGTCGCCGCGCCCGGACAGACCTTCTATGCCAAGATCGAAACGCTGAGGGGCCTCGACCCGACCGCCGACCGCCCGGTGCCGCTCATCACCTTCGTCGTCGTGCTGGTCGATCCCGAGACGGCGCGGCGCGAGATCGCCCACCTCTGGTACACCGCCGACACGAAAGGTTTAGCGGCGTCCGGCCAAGCGCTTCGTGAAGCTGGTGCGGCAGCGGAGATCGAACCCAATTGGAAAGTGCTTTCGCTCTGCGAGGCGAATTGTCCCACCGGAGAAGTCTGAGTCAGTGGATCGACGGCCTGCGGCCATCTGTAGCTCCGTCAGGTTCCGCTTTGGCGCTTGCCGTACCGGCCACAGGGCGCATCATCAAGATGGACCTACGCTCGGCCTAATTCGAATGCTCGGCGCCGATGTCGGCGCTGCGACAATCGCTTTGTCGGATTAGGAATATTCTAGCGGACGTGAAGGCCGCGCCATCGAGGCGCGCCGGCCAATCCACGACAAGAGAAACGGACGATACGACCGGCCGGGCACGAGCGCTGGCGCGGCCCGCGCGAATGAGAATGGCTTGGTGGAGAAAATAATGGGAAATGTGCGCAAAGAAGATCTGACCCCGGAGCAATTCGCATCGTTGCAGGAGGTTGGCAAAGGTTTGTCGCGCAAGAGCATCCCTGACGAGCACGCCAAACGGCTAATTCAGCTCCGCCTCGTCAAGGAAGGTCCGGGAGGCCTAATGCAGACTCCCCATGGGGTCTATATCGCACGCTCGGAGACCGACCGGCTCACTGGCATGCCCCGAGAAGCTCGATTCACGCGCGAGCGGTGACCCTCGAATCCGCGTCGCGAGGAGCCGATACGAAAAACCCGCAGGAACGCCGGATTCCTGCGGGTTGGAATGGTGGAGCAGAGGGGGATCGAACCCCTGACCTCGACATTGCGAACGTCGCGCTCTCCCAACTGAGCTACTGCCCCGCGAGCGGCGGCGACTATGTGGGCGGCGCCGGGCGCGTGTCAAGGCTGGGCGGCCGG